>ERZ794949.1-NODE-1-length-163773-cov-17.195018_pt1 | contig 163773 bp, 158 predicted proteins | sample MGYA00511363_ERZ794949 | MGnify/ENA primary metagenome ERZ794949 (study PRJEB30137, sample SAMN04331402) | food metagenome | isolation source: T1 must sample point D1 replicate B | place: Australia: South Australia ...
TAAATCAAATGATGAACAGTATGAAGGCTAACGCCAAATAAATAAAAAAAGACTTAATTCAAAGATTAAGTCTTTTTTTATTGCTTATTTTTTTGATGAAGGATCAACGTACTTAAAGTCAGGATTAATTTCTTTATCTAATTTATCGAAAGCATCTTGCATTTGCTGTTCGACTGCTTTTTGACCTTCTTCGTTTAGCTTAATTGATTTGTCCAAGTAAATAGGGTCACCAAAGTTGATGACAGCTTTCTTACGTGAGAACAAACTCTTAAATGTAAGTGGACCTTGGTAAACAGCAGGAAGTAAAGGTGCTTTAGAAAGCTTGGCGATTAAAGTAGCGCCACCTTTTAGAGCCTGAGAATGTCTAGTTCCTGAAGGGAAAATGATTAGTGACTTATCAGTGTTTTGAAGAATCTTAACAGGTTCCTTAATTACTGATGGACCAGGATTTTCACGATCAACACTTAATACGTTTGCATGTCTTAATACGTATGCTAAAAGTGGGTTTTTGAATAGTTCCTTTTTAGCGATGAAAGCAAATTCTTTAGGACTTGCTGCTAGGGCAAAGTACAATGGGTCAAACCATGTACGGTGCGGTGCAACTAATATGTAATTGCCTTCCGGAATTCTTTGTTTATTTTCAAACTTAGGCATTCCATTAATTGGATATAAAATGATTCTACATAAGAACTTTAAAAAAGAATACATTAAATAAACTCCTCTCGTACTTTATTATTTAATAGTATTCTATTATTATTGATTTATGCAAGAAAAAAATAAGGTGGAATATTCAAGTGGACGATGTTTTAAAGGAAAACGAAAGAATAGATCAACTATATAGTAATGATATAAAGATAATTCAAAATCCCGAAGTGTTCTCATTCTCTTTGGATGCGGTGCTTTTAGCAGATTTTGCTAGATTGCCTAAGAAGAGTGCTTCAAAGACTGTCGATTTGTGTGCCGGCAATGGTGCAGTTGGATTATTTATGTCACATAAAACCAATGGAAATATTTACGAAATCGAACTACAGGACAAACTGGCTGACATGGCAAAACGCAGTGTTAGTCTAAATAGATTAGATGACAAGTTGACCGTGATAAATGATGACCTTGATAATACATTTGATTATGTGGAAAAAGATTCTGTTGACGTGATAACTTGTAACCCACCTTATTTCCCTGACTTAGAGGACAGTAAGAAAAATCCAAATCCATATTTAGCAATCGCTAGACATGAAATTACAACTAATCTAGATAAAATCCTAACCGTGTGTGAGGGACTCTTAAAGACAAACGCTAAAGCGTTCTTTGTTTACCGTCCTGATCGCATGCTAGAACTATTTGATGCCATGCAATCTCACAACGTAATGCCAAAAAGAATTCAATACATTTATCCACGTGAGGGAAAAGAGTCAAACATGATTCTAGTTGAAGGAATTAAAGCGGGAAAGAATGGTGGAACTAAGGTACTACCACCTATTTTTGTTTACAAAGATAATTCGAACGAATATACAGATTTTGTAAGGAAGATTTTATATGGATAATAATTTTTATATGTATGTTTTAAAGTGTGGAGATGGTTCGTTGTATGGTGGGTACACGACCGATTTGAAACATCGGTTAGAACAACATCAAAGTGGAAAAGGTGCCAAGTACACTAGGAATCATTTGCCAGTGGAAATGATATATTCAGAAAGTTTTGACAATAAACATGATGCTTTGAGTGCCGAGTATCATTTTAAGCATCAAAGTAGAGCCAAGAAGTTAGAATACCTAAATGAAAATGGGGTAAAGTTAGCTAAATACGGCCTAAATCTTTAAGACGCGATGTAAAGTGTTATAATTCTAACTGTAACGATGAATATTTGGAGGTTTTTGTATTGAAAATTATTGCTTATGGAATCAGAAATGATGAAATGCCATATTTAAAAGAATGGGAACAAAAAAATCCGGAAGTAGAAGTAAAGGTGGAAACCAAATTACTTGATTCATCAACTGTTGAAGAAGCTAATGGATTTGATGGTGTGGTTGCTTACCAACAAAAACCATACACTAAAGAAATTTTAGATAAATTAGGTAGTTTTAACATCAAGTACTTATCACTAAGAAACGTTGGGGTAGATAACGTTGATTCTGATGCTGCAAAAGCAAATGGAATTACCGTAACAAACGTTCCAGCATATTCTCCAAACGCAATTGCGGAACTAGCAATTACTGAAATTATGAGATTACTAAGAAATACAAAACGTTTTGAAGACAAGCAACGTTCAGGTGACTTAAGATGGGCACCTGAAATCGGTCAAGAATTAAATTCAAAGACTGTTGGTGTTTTCGGAACAGGTCGTATTGGTCACGTATTGGTTGATATCTGTCGTGGATTCGGCGCAAAAGTGATTGCATATGATCCATTTAGAAACCCTGAACTAGAAAAACAAGGTATCTACGTTGATACTCCAGACGATTTATACAAACAAGCTGATATCATTTCACTTCACGCACCAGCCGTTAAGGAAAATGAACACATGGTAAACGACAAGACTTTATCAGAAATGAAAGATGGTTCATACATTATTAACGCTGCTCGTGGTTCACTAATTGATACTGACGCGTTAATCAAGGCATTAGATTCAGGTAAACTAGCAGGTGCTGCTTTGGATACTTATGAATCAGAAGTAGGTGTCTTCAATGTTAACTTTGATAGTTTCGATGATATCTCAGATAATCGTCTAAAGAACCTAATGAGCAGAGACAATGTTTTGATTACTCCACACATTGCTTTCTACACTGAAACAGCGGTTAGAAACATGGTTACTCTATCATTGGATGCTAACAGAGACCTAATAAACACAGGTAAATCAGATAAGATTGTTAAATTGTAATATTTAGCTTGATAAATATTGGAGTTTAATATACAATAATATTCGGTATTTATTACCAATTCACACCTGTCATGACAACTCAGATAGTGCTATCGATTGATAGTTTCTGAATTGATAGATTGACGGGGAGGAAAAAACTATTTTTGGAGGGCTATTAACATGGCTGTTATTTCTATGAAACAATTACTAGAAGCTGGTGTCCACTTCGGTCACCAAACTCGTCGTTGGAACCCTAAGATGAAGAAATACATCTTTACCCAACGTAACGGAATCTACATCATCGACTTACAAAAGACTGTTAAGATGATTGATTCAGCATACAACTTTATGAAGGATGAAGCTGCTAAGGGCGCTACTGTACTATTTGTTGGTACTAAGAAGCAAGCTCAAGACTCAATCCAAGAAGAAGCTGTACGTGCAGGTCAATTCTACGTTAACCACCGTTGGTTAGGTGGAACTTTAACTAACTGGGACACTATCCAAAGTCGTATCAAGTACCTAAAGGATCTTAAGAAGATGGCTGAAGATGGTACTTTCGAAAGACTACCTAAGAAGGAAGTTGCTCTTCTAAAGAAGAAGACTGACAAGCTTGAAAAATTCCTTGGTGGTATCGAAGACATGCCTAAGATTCCAGATGTTATGTTCATCGTTGACCCTCGTAAAGAACAAATTGCTGTTCACGAAGCTCACAAGTTAAACATTCCTATCGTTGCTATGGTTGATACTAACACTGATCCAGATGACGTTGATGTTATTATCCCATCAAACGATGACGCTATTCGTGCCGTTCGTCTAATTACTGCTAAGATGGCTGACGCTATCATTGAAGGTAACCAAGGTGAAGAAAATGTTAGCGAAAGCACATTCGAAGACACTAAAGATGAAAATGAAAGTGAAGACAAGTAATATTTTTTAAATATTGATTTTGTTTGAACACTTAGGCTGACTCATGTTTTTGGACCGATAAGGCCTGGGATGAGTCGGCCTTTTTTAATATAAAACTTAAGGAGGCCATAACAATGGCAAAGATTACTGCTGCTCAAGTAAAAGAATTACGTGAAAAGACAAGTGTAGGTATGATGGATGCTAAGAAAGCTTTAGTTGCTTCAGATGGTGACGAAAAGAAAGCTCTAGAATACTTACGTGAAAAGGGTATCGCAAAAGCTGAAAAGAAGAGTGACCGTGTTGCCGCTGCTGGTTTAACTCGTGTTGTTACTCACGGTAACGATGCTGCTATCGTTGAAGTTAACGCTGAAACTGACTTCGTTTCAGGTAACGATGACTTCAAGAACCTAATTGATTTAATCGCAGCTAAGATTGTTGAAGCTAAGCCAGCTGATGTTGAAGCTGCTTTAGCACTTGACGTTGATGGTGAAACTATTAACGACAAGATCATCAACACTACTCAAATTACTGGTGAAAAGATCACTCTACGTCGTTTCGTTGTTTTAACTAAGAACGATGACGAAAGCTTTGGTCACTACCTACACAACCAAGGTCTAATTGGTGCCTTAGTTCAAATCCAAGGTGTTGACGAAACTGTTGCTAAGCACGTTGCAATGCACATTGCTGCTACTAAGCCAGAATACCTAGACAGAAACGATGTTCCTCAAGACAGACTAGAAGCTGAAAGAGAAGAACTAAAGAAGGAAGCCCTACAAGAAGGCAAACCTGAAAACATCGTTGAAAAGATGGTTGAAGGTCGTCTAAACAAGTTCCTTTCTGAAATTAGTTTAGCTGACCAAGAATTCGTTATGGACTCAGACAAGACTGTTGCTGAATATGTTAAGGAAAACGGCGGTCAACTAAAAGCCTTTGTTCGTTACGAAGTCGGTGAAGGTATTGAAAAAGAAGAAACTAACTTTGCTGATGAAGTTAACTCACAAATCAAATAATTAATGAAAAAGGATGCGGATTCGTATCCTTTTTTTATACATATTTATAATTAAATAATTGCAGTTATAAACTGTTTTTAAATTTCATATTATGCTAAAATTAAATTAACGATCATGTAATGGAGGAAATTCGATGTCTGACTTAAAATATAAGCGTATTGTTTTAAAGCTAAGTGGTGAAGCACTTGCTGGTGATGAAGGTCACGGTATTAACCCACCTGTAATCAAAAAAATTGCGCAAGAAGTAAAAAATGTTTACGAACTAGGAATTCAAATTGCTATTGTTGTCGGTGGCGGTAACATGTGGCGTGGAGTATCTGGTTCAAAAATGGGCATGGAAAGAACACAAGCTGATTACATTGGAATGTTAGCAACTGTTATGAACGGTTTAGCATTACAAGAAAATTTAGAATCACTTGGTGTTCCAACAAGAGTTCAAACCTCAATCGAAATGAGACAAATTGCTGAACCATATATTCGTAGAAAGGCAGTTCGTCATCTTGAAAAGAATCGTGTCGTTATCTTCTCTGGTGGAACAGGTAACCCATTCTTCTCAACAGATACAACTGCTGCTTTACGTGCTGCGGAAGTACATGCAGATGCTATTTTAATGGCTAAAAACGGAGTTGATGGTATTTACTCAGCTGATCCTAACAAGGATCCAAATGCTGTTAAATTTGATGAATTAACTCAAATGGATATCATTAACAAGAACCTACAAGTAATGGATACTACAGCAAGTTCATTATCAATGGACAACGATATTCCATTAGTAGTGTTTAACTTAAATGAATCCGGCAACATTGAAAAAGTTGTTAAGGGTGAAAAAATCGGAACTACAGTTAAGGGGAAATAAAGTATGGCAACTCAAAATGAAATTTTAGATACAGCAAAAAACAAGATGCAAAAGTCAATTGCATCATTAAGACAAGAATTAGCAAGTATTAGAGCAGGTCGTGCTAACGCCAGTCTATTAAACGGTGTTACTGCTGAATACTATGGTGCACCAACACCATTAAATCAAATTGCTTCAATCACTGTTCCTGAAGCTAGAGTTATTATGGTTACTCCATATGACAAATCAGCTCTAGATGATATCGAAAAGGGAATCCTTGAAGCCGATATTGGTATTAACCCAGCTAACGATGGTGATAATATTCGTTTAGTTGTTCCACAACTAACTGAAGAACGTAGAAAAGAAATTTCTAAGAAGGTTAAGGCTGCCGGTGAACAAGGTAAAGTCGCTATTAGAAATGTTCGTCGTGAAGCTATGGACGCTGTAAAGAAGGGTAACAAGAACGATGACTTTACAGATGATGAAACTCACGCACTAGAAGACAAGGTTCAAAAGTTGACAGATTCACAAATTAAAGATTTAGATGAAGTTATTGCTGCCAAAGAAAAGGAAGTACTAAACGGATAAACTAATAAAAGGGGATGTCACCATGCAAGAACAAGAAGTTACACCAGGTACAGAGGAATTCAATAAGATGGTTTTCAAACTATCTGAAAGTATGAACGATGATACCAAGCAAGCATTGTCTTACAATGGTAATCAACTTGAAGAAATTCAAGATGGAATCTATGTTATGCCGGTATATGTTACCGACGATTTCAACATCTTTTTTGTGGTTTCACAATTAATTGAAGATGATTGGATTGTTGCGTTTACTGAAGCAACAATTGAAAATGAAACTGAAATTACAGATTTAAGTGATCCAATTCCTACGGGTGAAGGATTAAATCTTTTAGGTGAACATAGTCCAAACGACGCTAACCAATTATTAAAATATTTCGAAACTTTAGTAGAAGCTAAACGTGGCGAATGGAGATTAATCCAATAAAATAACTTTACAAATGTGGGATGAGGATTGTTTCTCATCCTTTATTTGTATTAATAGGCGAGGTATATATGTTTAAGTTTAAGAAAAAAACTACCACAGAACTTGACTACAATAATATTCCCAAACATATTGCCATTATCATGGATGGAAATGGAAGATGGGCCCAACAAAGACATTTGCCAAGAATTGCTGGACATAAAAAGGGAATGAATGTGGTAAAGGACATTACAAAAGCAGCTAGTGATTTAGGTGTGAAGGCATTAACTTTGTACGCCTTTTCTACCGAAAACTGGAAACGTCCGGATCAAGAAGTTAACTACTTGATGGACTTGCCAGAGAAATTTTTCTCTACTTTTGTTCCTGATTTAGTAAAGAATAACGTTAAAGTTAACGTTATGGGATATGTAGATCAATTACCTGAATCTACACAAAAAGCTATCAATGATGCCATCGAGGATACCAAGAAATGCGATGGAATGATTTTGAACTTTGCTTTAAACTATGGAAGCCAAGACGAAATCGTTACTGCAGTTCAAAAGATTGCTCAAAAGGTATCTGATGGTAGTTTAAACGTCGACGACATTAATAAGGACGTCGTTAGTGATAATCTAATGACTTCTTCACTTGGTGAATTTTCTAACCCAGATTTATTAATTAGAACAAGTGGGGAAGAAAGATTATCTAACTTCTTATTATGGCAAGTTGCATACAGTGAGTTTGTATTTGACGACACTAAGTGGCCTGACTACACTAAAGAAGATTTAATGAATTGTATTGCTAAGTTCCAAGGACGTCATCGTCGTTTTGGGGGATTAAAAAACAAGTAACATTAGGAGATTATTATGAAAACAAGAGTATTAACGGCAATTATTGCCTTATTATTATTTGTGCCAATAGTTTTATTGGGTGGCATTTTTATTCAAATTGGAGCAATTGCTTTAGGAATTGTTGCGATGTCTGAAGTACTAATTATGAAGAAAAAGTTAGTAATTTCACCAGAAGCAATTCTATCATTTATTGGTGTAACATTATTAATTGCACCAAGTAACTGGTTCAATGATCTACCATCATTTCTATCAGTTAACTTTTTATTCTACTTAGTAGTAATGCTATTGATGTTAAGAAATGTTGTTACTAAGAACATTTTTTCATTTGATGATGCCGGTGTAATTACAATAGCAATGTTATATATTGGAATGGGCTTCCATTACTTTATTGCAGCTAGACATGTTGGAATCGCAGTATTGTTCTACGCGTTATTTATCGTTTGGTTAACCGACTCAGGTGCATATATTTTCGGTAAGCAATTTGGTAAACACAAACTAGCTCCACATGTAAGTCCTAATAAGACATGGGAAGGATCGATTTGTGGATCATTATTAGCAACTATCATTGCTACTGCATGGATGTACTACTTCTCTGTTGGTCATACATCACTACTTGTTGCTGTTATCGTAACTCTTGTATTATCAATTGCTGGTCAATTTGGTGATTTAGTTGAATCAGCTCTTAAGAGATACTACCAAGTTAAAGATTCTGGAAAAATTTTACCAGGACATGGTGGAATTTTAGATAGATTTGATAGTTTACTATTTGTTTTGCCACTTCTTCACCTATTTGGCATTATTTAGATGTAAAGGAGTGATTTAATTGATTATCACAATACTAGCTTTCGTTATTGTTTTTGGAATTTTAGTGTTTGTTCATGAATTTGGACACTTTATCGTTGCCAAAAAATCAGGAATAATGGTTAGAGAATTTTCTATTGGAATGGGTCCGAAGATTTTCTTTTATCGTCACAATCAAACCACGTATACAATTCGTATTCTTCCTCTAGGTGGATATGTTCGAATGGCTGGGATTGCCGATAACGATTCACAGGAACTAGATCCTGGTACTCCAGTTACACTTAAATTTAATGAACAAAATGAAGTTATTTTAATTAATACCAGTCAAAAGCAAAAGACTTTAGATGGGCTACCTCTTGAAGTTTCCAATGTTGATCTTGAACACGAGTTATTTATCGAAGGTTACCAAGATAACAATGAAGAGGTTAAGCGATTTAAAGTAAATCATGATGCGCTAATGGTTGAGCACGACGGAACAAAGGTACAAATTGCACCCGAAGATGTTCAATTCCAAAATGCACCAGTATTCAAAAAATTATTAACCAACGCGGCTGGAATTGTGAATAACGTGATTTTAGCAATTGTTGCGTTTACAATTTTGACATTCATGCAAGGTGGGGTAGCTTCAAATCAAAATACAGTTACTCTAATTCAGGGACATTCTGTTGCAAGGAATGCCGGAATTAAGAATGGTGACAGAATTATTCAAGTCGATAATCAAAAGACCAACAATTGGAACGAATTAAGTTCAGCAATTCAAGCTAGACCGAATCAAAAGTTAACCTTACTCGTTAAACGAGATGGTCAAGTTAAAGTAATTAAATTAATCACTGAATCGCAAAAGAATAATGGAAAAAAATATGGTTTAATTGGAATTGGCAATACGGTCGATTCTAGTTTTACAACCAAGCTATTATCTGGTTTCACCAGAACTTGGAACATGACTAAGCAACTTGTGTCAGAATTGGCTTACATGGTATCTGGTCACTTTAGTTTAAATGACTTAGGTGGTCCGGTTGCAATCTATGCTTCCACATCACAAGCTACTAAATTAGGACTACAAGGAGTAGTTTACTTTATCGCATTCTTATCAATTAACTTGGCGATTATGAATTTAATTCCAATTCCGGTCCTAGATGGTGGTAAAATATTAATGAACATAATTGAGGCCGTTAGAAGAAAACCAACTTCTGAAAAAGTGGAAACAATTGTTACCCTTATTGGTTTTGCATTCTTAGTTGTATTAATGCTACTAGTAACAATTAACGACATTCAAAGATACTTTATCCATTAAGAACATATTTAAGGAGATTTTTATGAAGCAATCAAAAATGTTAATCCCAACGCTAAAAGAAGCGCCAAAAGGTGCTGAAGCTCTTAGTCATAAGTTAATGTTAAGAGCTGGATACATTAAGCAAATTTCAGCAGGGATGTACGCATACTTGCCTTTGGCATACAAAGTAATTTCAAAAATTGAAAACATTATTCGTAAGGAAATGGATGAAATTGACGCGAATGAAACTCTAATGCCGGCAGTATTACCTGCAGAGCTTTGGGAAAAATCAGGAAGATTACAAACTTACGGTCCATCTTTATTTAAGCTAAAGAATAGACATGATACTGACTTCATTCTAGGACCAACTCACGAAGAAACTTACACAGAAATCATTCGTGACTCAGTTAAGTCATATAAAAAACTTCCTTTAGTGTTATACCAAATTCAACCAAAATATAGAGATGAAGAACGTCCAAGAAACGGTTTGCTACGTGGACGTGAATTTATCATGAAAGATGGTTACTCATTCTCAATTGATGATGCTGACCTAGATCGTATCTACAACCAAATGGAAGATGCTTACCGTAAGATTTTTGACGAAGTTGGTTTAGATTACCGTACTATCATTGGTGATGGTGGTGCCATGGGTGGTTCAGATTCAATTGAATTCTCTGCACCAGCTGCTGTTGGTGAAGATACCATCGTTTACTCAGACGATAGCGAATATGCTGCTAACCTTGAAATGGCTAAGAGCATGTACGTTCCTGAAAAGTCTAACGAAACTCAAAAAGACTTAGAAAAGATTAGTACTCCAAACGTAAAATCAATCGAAGATGACGTGGAACTATTAGACACAGATGCTTCAAACGTTATCAAGAGTGTTTTATTCATTGCTGACGAAAAACCAGTGATGGTTCTAGTTAGAGGTGATCACGAAGTTAACGACGTTAAGGTTAAGGGTCAACTTGGTGCTTCATTCTTTGACTTGGCAAATGATGAACAAATCAAAGAATTTACAAACACATCAAGAGGATACGTTGGTCCATTTAACCTAGATGAATCTGTAACTGTATTAGCAGATAACTACGTTAAAGATATGACTAATGCATTTGCTGGTGCCAACGAAGATGGTTACCACTTTGCTAACGTTAGCCCAGAACGTGACTTTGAAAATGTTACTTACGGTGACTTTAGAGAAGTTGAAGAAGGCGAAATCTCACCAGACGGTTCTGGTGTATTGAAGTTCACTCGTGGTATTGAAATTGCTCATATCTTCAAGCTAGGAACTAGATACTCAAAGGACTTAGATGCAAACGTCTTGGATGAAAATGGTCGTCAAAAACCAGTTGTAATGGGTTGTTACGGTATCGGTATTAGTAGATTGCTAACTGCTATTGCTGAACAACAAGCTGATGACAATGGTTTAATTTGGCCTAAGTCAATTTCACCATTCGACATTCACTTGATTCCTGTTAACACAAAAGATGAAACTCAAGTTAGTGTTGCTGATGGTATTGAAAAAGAACTTAAGGATGAAGGCTTTGATGTTTTAACTGATGACAGAAAAGAAAGAGCCGGAGTTAAGTTTGCAGATTCAGATCTAATTGGATTACCAATCAGAGTTACTGTTGGTAAGAAGGCTAGTGAAGGAATCGTAGAAATTAAGATTAGAAAAACTGGCGAAACTGTTGAAGTTAAGCAAGAAGAAGTTGTTAACACTGTAAAAATCTTACTTAAAGATTTGAAATAAAAAGGGTCAGTTGAAGAGACTGACCTTTTTTAGCTGACTTAGGATGGAGGTATTAGATTGTCTAACCAAGAAGAATTATTTACAAAATTATTGAATCAATTACAGTTAACAGACCAAATTGATTCCGATAATTTTAAAGGCGGCCAGATTGAGAAGATTGATATCCACAAACGTTCCAAAATTTGGGAATTCCACCTTACACTTCCACAAATTTTAGATTACGAAGTCTTCTTGGATTTTTATAGTCGTATGCAAGCGACTTTTGATGAAATCGCTACTACTAAAATTAATATCAAAACAAACGACAATCAATTTGATAACAAGCAATTAGGCAATTACTGGGAATGGATTGTTAAACATGCTGATATCACTGATGCTATTAAAAATGAACTATTAAGACGTGATGCACCAAAGATAGTTGATCATAAAATTGAACTTAGTGCTGATAACGAAATTGTTAAGAACTTTCTTGTGGATAAAGCAGTTAGTCCAATTGAAGATTTGTACGAACGTTTAGGTTTTCCACACTTTACTATCTCCGTTTTTGTTGATGAAACTGCTTCTCAAGAAAAAATCAAAGATTTTAAAGCTGAAAAGGAAAAGAAGGATGCTGAGCTAGCCCAAAAGGCGATGCAAGCAATCCAAGAATCATTTGCAAAACGTCAAAAGAACTCAAAGAATGCGGTTCCAAAGGGTAAAGTACAAATCGGTAAGAAAATTAAGGATGATCTAGAAGTTACTAAACTAGTTGATATTGTTCAAGAAGAAAAATTAGTGATTGTAAATGGTCACATCTTTAGTAAGGAAATTCGTTCACTTAGATCAGGTCGTCAATTGATGATTTTAAAAATTACTGATTATTCATCATCAATCGAAGTTAAGAAGTTCTCTAACAACGAAAACGATGAAGCTAACTTTGCCGCATTGCAAGAAGGCGACTGGATTAAGGTCCGTGGTGGTATCCAAGAAGATAACTACAGTCACGAATTAACATTGAATGCCTATGACATTAATCCACTACACCATGAAGGTCGTCATGATGATGCAGAAGAAAAACGTGTTGAACTACATCTACACACCAAGATGAGTCAAATGGATGCAACTAACAGCATTGAAGAATACGTGGCTAGAGCTAAAGAATGGGGTCACCCGGCATTAGCGATTACCGACCACGCTGCTGTTCAAGGTTTCCCATTTGCCTATACCGCTGCACAAAAGAATGACATTAAGATGCTATACGGTGTTGAAGCAAACGTTGTAGACGATGGCGTGCCAATTACATTTAACGAAGATGACCGTGATTTAGCAGATGCTACTTACGTTGTTTTCGATATTGAAACAACTGGTCTTTCTGCAATTTACGATAAGGTAATCGAAGTTTCTGCCGTTAGAATGCAGCACAATAATGTTTTAGACCAATTTGAAGAATTTATTGATCCCGGTTTCCACTTATCAGACTTTACAACTGAACTTACTTCTATTACTGATGATATGGTTAGAGGATCTAAGTCCGAAGAAGAAGTCTTTAAGTTATTTAGAGAATTCTGTAGCGACTCCATTGTTGTAGGGCACAACGTTACTTTTGACGTTGGCTTTATGAATGTGGGTTACCAAAGATATGGGATGGAAGAAATCCAAAACCCAATCATTGATACATTGCCATTGGCTCGTTTCTTATATCCAAACTATAAGAGCTATCGGTTAAACACATTGGCTAAGAAGTTTGACGTTGCTTTGGAACACCATCACCGTGCCGTATATGATGCCGAAACAACAGGCCATTTGAATTACTTGTTCATAAAGGATGCCGAAGAACGTTACAACATTACCAAGGTAAATCAACTAAATGAACACATGTCCGATAACGACGCATACAAGCATGCGCGTCCATTCCATGCCATCTTGATGGCTCAAACACAAGCTGGATTAAAGAACATGTTCAAGTTGGTATCATTATCAAATGTTGAATACTTCTACAGAGTGCCAAGAATTCCAAGAAGTGTGCTTGAAAAGTACCGTGAAGGAATTCTAGTTGGTTCTGCTTGTGCAAACGGTGAAGTATTCACCACAATGCTACAAAAGGGTAAAGAAGAAGCCGAGAAGAAAGCTGAATTCTATGACTATCTAGAAGTACAACCAAGCGCGGCTTATCAACCAATGATTGATTCGGAATTAATTCATGGAAAAAAGCACTTACAAGAATTAGTACAAAACATGGTTGATATGGGTCATGAAATGGATAAACCAGTTGTTGCAACTGGGGATGTTCACTATATGGATCCACAAGACTATATTTACCGTAAGATTTTGATTCATTCACAAGGTGGGGCCAACCCATTAAATAGACAAGAATTACCTAAGGTGCCATTCTTAACAACAGACGAAATGTTGAGTGATTTTGAATACTTAGGTGAAGATGTCAGCAAGGAAATCGTTGTTGATAATACCCAAAAGATTGCCAACATGGTTGATGATGGAATTCATCCGGTCTTAGATCGATTATACACACCGCACATGAAGGGTGCCGAAGATGAAATCAGAAACTCAACAATGGATATGGCCCATAAACTTTACGGAGATCCACTACCTGAATTAATTCAGGCACGTTTGGACCGTGAGTTGAAGAGTATTATCGGTAACGGATTCTCAGTTATTTACTTAATCGCAAAGCGTCTTGTAGCAAAGAGTAATAAGGATGGATATCTGGTAGGTTCCCGTGGTTCCGTTGGTTCCAGTTTGGTAGCCACAATGGCGGGGATTACTGAAGTTAATCCATTACCACCACACTATCGTTGTCCAAACTGTAAATACTCTAAGTTCTTCACTAAGGGTGAATATGGTTCAGGATACGATTTACCGCATGAAAACTGTCCAGAATGTGGAACATTAATGATTGGTGACGGTCATAATATCCCGTTCGAAACATTCCTTGGATTTAGTGGTAACAAGGTTCCAGATATCGATTTGAACTTCTCTGGTGATTATCAACCAATCGCCCATAACTACCTAAAGGTATTGTTTGGTGAAAATAATGTATACCGTGCCGGAACTATCGGTACTGTTGCCGATAAGACAGCTTATGGATACGTGAAGGCATACGAAAGAGATACCCAACAAACTATTCGTTCTGCCGAAATTGATCGTTTATCAAAGGGTGATACTGGTGTAAAGAGAACGACTGGACAACATCCGGCCGGAATTATTATCGTTCCAGACGATATGGATATCTTTGATTTCACACCAATCCAATATCCAGCTGATGATCAAAACGCAGCTTGGGAAACTACCCACTTTGATTTCCATTCTATCCATGACAACATCTTGAAGATGGATGTGCTGGGACATGATGACCCAACCATGATCAGAATGCTTCAAGATTTATCAGGGATTGATCCTCAATCAATTCCAATGGATGACCCTGGAGTTATGGGACTATTCTCTGGTACAGATACCATCGGTGTTACCCAGGACCAAATCCAATCAAAAACAGGGACTTTGGGAATTCCAGAATTTGGAACCAAGTTCGTTAGAGGGATGCTTGAACAAACTAATCCAAATAATTTCTCACAATTACTACAAATTTCAGGTCTATCCCATGGTACCGACGTTTGGTTAGGAAACGCCGACGAATTAATCAAGGAAGGTAAAGCAACCATCGCCAACGTTATTGGTTGTCGTGATAACATCATGACCGACTTGATTAACTGGGGACTAGATTCAGAAACATCATTCCAAATCATGGAATATGTTCGTAAGGGTCGTGGAATTAAAGACGAATGGCAAAAGAAAATGCATGAAGCCAATATTCCACAGTGGTACATTGATTCATGTCTTAAGATTAAGTACATGTTCCCACGTGCCCATGCGGCAGCCTACGTTTTAATGGCGTTACGTGTGGCTTACTTTAAGGTGTACTTCCCATTGGTATACTACTGTGCATACTTCTCAGTTAGAGCCGATGACTTTGATATTGTTTCAATGTGTCATGGTAAGGAAGCTGTTAAGGCCAAAATGAAAGAAATTAACGATCTTGGAAACGATGCATCTGCAAAGGATAAGAACCTACTAACTGTTCTTGAATTAGCCAACGAAATGATTGAAAGAGGTTTCGAATTCGAAATGGTTGATTTAAACCGTTCTGATGCCGAACAATGGTTAATTGATGGTAACAAGTTAATTGCACCATTTAGAGCCATTCCTGGTCTTGGGTTAAACGTTGCTAAACAAATTGTTGCAGCTCGTGAAGATAAAGAATTTATCTCTAAAGAAGACCTATCCAAACGTGGAAAGGTTTCTAAGAAGTTAATTGAATTTATGACAGAAAACCATATTATCGATAACTTACCTGATGAAAACCAATTAAGTTTATTTGATATGATGTAGTATGTATTGAACAATCTCAGATAGTATGGTATGATACATTATGATTTATATCTGAGAGAAAGGAGTGAGCAGAAATGCTCGCTCTTTTTATTGGATTTTTTTAGGAGGCGTATCATTGAGCGAAGTTACAGAAGTGGTAAAAGAAGTAGTAACTCCAATTCTAGATAGTCATGACTTTTATTTATATGACATCGAATTTGTAAAAGAAAGCAAGAATTGGTATTTAAGGGTTTATGTTGATAAGGACGGCGGTATCAATATTGAAGACTGTGCGTTAGTATCTGACGAACTAAGTGAAAAATTAGATTCAATGGATCCGGATCCAATTCCACAAGCTTACTTTCTAGAAGTCTCATCTCCAGGAGCTGAAAGACCTCTAAAGAAACCAGAAGATTATGAAAAAGCTGTTAATGAATACATTCATGTTTCATTGTATGCACCAATTAACGGTGAAAAAGTCTATGAAGGGACTTTAAAAGAATTAAGCGAAGATGAATTAGTTTTGACTGTTAATTTAAAAGGTCGAATTAAGGATCTAACAATACCAAGAAAATCAATTGCCAAAGCAAGATTAGCAATTAAATTTTAGCTAAGGGAGACAATCAAAAATGAGTAAAGAACTTTTAGGTGCACTAGATGCCCTAGAAAACGACAAAGGGATTTCTAAAGAAACTGTTATTGATGCTTTAGAAGCTGCATTAACTTCAGCATACAAGAGAAACTACAACCAAGCACAAAACGTTGAAGTTGCTTTTGACGACAAGAAGGGTAACATCAATGTTTACGCTGTTAAGACTGTTGTTGAAGATGTAGTTGATCCAAGACTAGAATGCAGTCTATCAGATGCATTACAATTAAACCGTGGTTACGAATTAGGTGACGAAATTAAGTTTGAAGTTACTCCTAAGAACTTTGGTAGAATCGCTGCTCAAACTGCTAAGCAAGTTATCATGCAAAGAGTGAGAGAAGCTGAAAGAACAATTGTTTACAACAAGTACAGCAAATACCAAGACGAACTAATCACTGGTGAAATTGAACGCCAAGACGATCGTTTTGTATATGTTGATTTAGGTAAGGTTGAAGCAGTTATGCCTAAGAACGACCAAATGCCAAATGAAACATACAGACCACAAGACAGAATCAAGGTTTACGTTAACCGTGTTGAAGATGCTACTAAGGGTCCTCAAATCTTCGTTAGTCGTACCGCTCCTGGTTTATTAAAACGACTATTTGAAGAAGAAGTTCCTGAAATTTATGACGGAACTGTTGAAGTCGTATCAATCGCTAGAGAAGCAGGAGACCGTGCTAAGGTAGCCGTTAGATCTAACAACGATGATATCGACCCAGTTGGTACAACTGTTGGACCAAGAGGTCAACGTGTTCAAACTATCGTTAACGAACTAGGTGGCGAAAACATGGACATCGTTCAATGGACTGAAGATCCTGCTGAATTCATTGCCAATTCATTAAACCCATCAGAAGTAGTTGATGTTATCTTTGATGAAGAAAATGAACGTGCATGTACAGTTATCGTACCTGACTACCAACTATCATTAGCAATTGGTAAGCGTGGACAAAACGCACGTCTAGCCGCTAAGTTGACTGGTTACAAGATTGATATCAAGTCTGAATCAGAAGCTGATGGTCTGACTGAAGACGTCCAAGAAGATAGTGACGACGCAATCGATAACGAATAATAACAAGTTTAAGGAGTGTTAATTCAATGAGAACAAGAAAAATTCCAATGAGAAAAGATATTGTTACTGGTGAAATGGCTCCCAAGAAAGATTTAGTTAGAATCGTTAAGGACAAGGAAAATAACGTTACTATCGATGAAACTGGAAAAAAATCAGGTAGAGGGGCATACGTTTCAATTGACGTAAAAGTCGCACAAAAAGCCAAGGATGAAAAGAAACTAAACGAAGTATTTTCAGTTGACTTAAGTGATGAATTTTACGATGATTTAATTGCTTACGTAGACCACAAACAAGCCAGAAAAGAACTTTTCGAAAATGACAAATAAAGAACAAATATTAAACTTTATTGGTTTAGCAAAGCGAGCCGGAAAGATAACTACTGGTGAGGACATATTGCTCAACGCAATCAAGAAGAATAAAATTAAATTTCTGATTATCGCTACTGACTCTGGAAAAGCCAGCTTGAAGAAATTTACAGATAAGGCAAATTCATATAACATTCCTACAAATCAAATGTTTACTAAAGTAGAGATAAGTGATGCAATTGGGATGCCGCGGACCATTATTGGGATCGCAGACAATGGATTTGCCAAACGTTTGAAAGAAATGACAAATTAATTGTAAAGGAACGTGATGGTATGGGTAAGAAAAGAATTTATGAGTTATCTAAAGAGATAAATGTAGCTAGTAAAACAATTATTGATGAAGCAAAGAAGAAGGGATATGACGTTAAAAATCATATGTCAGGTCTAGATTCTAACGAAGAAAAGGCTATCAGAGACCACTTTGCTCCAAAGAAAAAGCCGGTTAATGCAACCAAACCAGCTAACAATAATTCTAATAAACCTGCCGAAAAGCCACACAAGACTTTAAACAAAAATTCTAACAATAAGGCAAAGCAATCTATGAACAATAACAACAGTAATAACAGCAACAACACAAACAAAACAAACAACAATGGTTCTTCAAACTTCAAAAAGGGTGGTAAGAAGAACAAGAAGAAATTCAACAAGAAAAACAACCGTGGTAACAACAAGTTTGCTGGTATGTACACTAAGAACCAACGTATCAGACAAAACCACAAGAACAACAAAGCACCAGAAAGAAAAGAACGTCCATTGCCAGAAACATTGGTATATACAGTTGGTATGAACGCTCAAGAAATCGGTAAGATTATCCATAGAGAACCAGCTGAAATCGTTAAGAAGTTATTCCTATTAGGAGTAATGGTTAACCAAAACGTTTCATTGGATAAGGATACAATCGAACTTCTAGCTGCTGACTATGGTATTAAGGCTGAAGAAAAGGTTGAAGTAAACGTTTCTGATATCGATAAGATCTTCGAAGAAGAAGCAGAAAACACAGACTACCTAGAAGACCGTGCACCAGTTGTTACTATTATGGGACACGTTGACCATGGTAAGACAACATTATTGGATTACTTGAGAAACTCACACATCACTGCTGGTGAAGCTGGTGGAATTACTCAAGCAATCGGTGCTTACCAACTTGAAAGAAACGGTAAGGTTATCACATTCTTGGATACTCCAGGACATGCTGCCTTTACTGCTATGCGTGCTCGTGGTGCTGATATCACTGATATCACAATCCTAGTAGTTGCCGCAGATGATGGTGTTATGCCACAAACAATTGAGGCTATCGACCATGCTAAGGCCGCTAAGACTCCAATTATCGTTGCAATTAACAAGATTGATAAACCAGGTGCAAACCCTAACCACGTTATCGAACAACTAGCAAGTTACGAATTAATCCCAGAAGACTGGGGTGGTGACACTATCTTCGTTGAACTATCAGCTAAGATGGGTACCAACGTTGATGAATTACTAGACATGATTCTTCTACAATCAGACGTGATGGAATTAAAGGCTAACCCTAAACAACATGCTGCCGGTTCAGTTATTGAAGCACGTCTAGATCGTGGAAGAGGTCCAGTTGCAACATTACTTGTTCAACAAGGTACTATGCATGTCGGTGATCCAATCGTAGTTGGTGACACATTCGGTCGTGTTAGAACTATGACTAACGAAAAGGGTAAGGATCTAGATGGTGCTAAACCATCAACTCCAATCGAAATTACTGGTTTAAACGATGTTCCAGAAGCTGGTGACCGTTTCGTAGTATTCGATGACGAAAAGACTGCCCGTGCAGCCGGTGAAGAAAGAGCTAAAGAAGCTCAAATGGAAGAACGTAAGAAGAACAACAGTGTTACTTTGGATAACTTATTCGAATCTCTAAAAGAAGGAGAAATGAAGGAAGTTGCCGTAATTATTAAGGCAGACGTCCAAGGTTCTGTTGAAGCACTTGCATCAAGTCTACAAAAGATTGATGTTGAAGGTGTTAAGGTTAACATCGTCCACAGTTCTGTAGGTGCAATTAATGAAAGTGATATTGCTTTGGCTGAAGCAAGTAACGCTATCATCGTTGGATTTAACGTTCGTGCTACTTCACAAGCTAAGGCTCAAGCTGAAACTGATAACGTTGACATTCGTCTACACCAAGTTATCTACGATGCTATTGATGAAGTAGAATCAGCTATGAAGGGTATGCTAGCACCTAAGTACAAAGAAGAAGTTACTGGTGAAGTTGAAGTAAGACAACTTTACAAAGCTTCTAAGATTGGTACAATTGCAGGTGGAATGGTTACCGACGGTGTAATTAAACGTGACAGTAAGATTCGTTTAATTCGTGATAACGTTGTTATCTACAACGGTGAACTAAATAGTTTGAAGCGTTTCAAAGATGATGCTAAAGAAGTTAAGCAAGGATTTGAATGTGGACTTACTATTGAAAACTACAACGACATCAAGGAAGGTGACGTTGTAGAAGCCTACGAAATGAAAGAAGTTCCTGCTAAGTAAAGGAGTGAATTGATATGGCTCAATACAGAGTTGGAAGACTAGAACAAGAAATTCAAAAAGAAGTTAATGATATCTTATTAAAGCGTGTGAGAGATCCACGAGTTCAAGGTGTAACTATTACTGGTGTTGACGTAACTGGTGACTTACAACAAGCTACTATTTACTACAGCATTCTATCTGATAACGATAATGATGAAGAAACTACCCAAAAAGGTTTGGATAAGGCAACATCATTAATCAGAGGTGAATTAGGTTCTCGTTTGAGCATCTACCGTACACCTGAATTAACATTCAAATTGGATGAATCAATTCAATATGGAAGTAAGATTGATCAACTAATAAACAAGTTAAAACGAGAAGATCGTTAATAAAAAGAGCCCATAACAAAAGTTATGGGTTCTTTTTATTTGCTCTGATTTAGTGAAAAAAAGTGTCTATGATATAATTTAAGATATAAATAACATCTGAGGAGTCGTGTAATATGGACGGAATTATCCCATTATATAAAGAAAAGGGTATGACCAGTTTTGCCTGCGTTAGTCAATTACGAGGCATTTTAAAAATGAAACGAATTGGTCACAGTGGAACACTAGATCCAAACGTAGAAGGAGTTTTACCAATTTGTTTAGGTAAGGGTACCAAACTAGTGGAATACCTAATGAACTCAGGAAAGGTATACCAAGGCAGCATTACCTTAGGTTTTGATACCACTACCGAAGATTTAGACGGTGAAGTAGTAAGTACTAAATCACTAGAAAAACCACTAACAGACGATGAAATTGATGAACTACTTAACAGTTTTGTTTCTGAAGATTTAATTCAAATCCCACCAATGTATTCAGCAGTGAAGGTCAATGGAAAAAGACTTTATGAATACGCCAGAAATGGTGAGAAAGTAGAACGTCCAGAAAGACACGTTCAAATTCATTACTTTAAACAAATCAAAGACAGCATTTACGATGAAGACAAAAAACAACAAACTATCTTCTTTGAAGTTGGTTGTGGTAAGGGAACCTATGTAAGAACACTCGCTGTTGACTTTGGTAAAAAGATTGGTATGCCAGCTGTGATGTCTAGTCTAACTAGAATTAAGAGTGGTGGTTTTACAATTGAAAATACTTTTAAGATTAGCGACGTAAAATCAGCAGTAGAAAATGGCACTATTGATGACATCGTCAAATCAATTGATTACGCATTGACCGACTTTAAGCATGTTGAACTAAACGAAAGCCAATGGAGGATCGTCCAAAATGGTGGTTTCTTGGATTCAGGTGCTTTAGGTATAAATGACGATAAATGTGTGTTAACGTTTAACAGCGAAGTTAAGGCTTTATACTTCTTTGACGAAAATAAAAAAATTTACAAACCTGAAAAAATGTTTAGCAATCAATAATCGAAAGGCATGAAATTATGGAAATAATCAAATTACATCATCCATTGAGTTCTGATTTTTATCAATCAGAAAAGCTAGTTTTAGCAATGGGATACTTCGATGGAATTCATTTAGGCCATCAAAAAGTATTGGAAAAAGCACGCGATATTGCCATGCAAAAGAACCTACCTTTGGCAGTATTAACTTATGACCATAAACCTGCTGTAGTTTATAAACAATTGTCACCACATGATAGAAGAAACATCATCATGCCAGATAGCAAAAATGAAATGTTTGAATCATTGGGTGTTAATAAGGTGTTCGTGGTTAATTATAGTTTTAGTTTTCAAAACCAAACACCACAAGAATTTGTTGATAACTATCTAGTTAGATTTAATGCCGACACCGTAGTTGCCGGAACAGATCATACCTATGGTGCCAAGGACGCAACAATGAACTTACTACCCAATTATGCGAACAATCGATTTGACGTTGTTGCCGTTGACTTGGCAGATTACCAATTAGAAAAGATCAGTTCAACTCGAATTAGAAAGAACCTAGACGAAGGTCACATTCAAACAGTGAACCATTTGATGGGCAGACCATTTCAAACTGGTGGCACTGTTGTTCATGGCTTTGCCCGTGGTCGTGAATTAGGTTACCCAACCGCCAACATCGAACACGATGAACTACAATGGCTACCAACTATTGGTGTCTACGTAGTTGATGTGTTTATCGGTGACCAAAAGTATCATGGAATGGCATCGATTGGACGAAACGTCACCTTTGGTGATAAGAACCCAATCACAGTCGAAATTAATATTTTAGACTTTAATGATAATATATATGGTGAAGTATTAAAGGTAGATTGGCTATACCGTATTCGTGGTGAAGTGAAGTTTGAAGGGATTGATAAGCTAATTAAGCAACTTCAATCTGACGAAGAATTCACTCGTCAATATTTCGAAAATAATTAGTCTTTTTCTTGACTTATATAGATGGCTTTGGTAAATTAATAATTGTGGTTAGCACTTAAAACAGATGACTGCTAAAGGTGCTAATCGATAAGGAGTGATCGGGTATGCTTACTGAAAGAGAAAAAATGATTTTGAAAATCATCGTTAATGATTACACAAAATCAGGTGTTCCTGTTGGTTCAAAGGCATTATCCAGTCAATTACCAATACATGTCAGTTCAGCAACCGTCAGAAATGAAATGGCATTTCTAGAAGAAATTGGTTTAATTACCAAAAATCATTCTTCATCGGGACGTGTTCCATCAATCGAAGGTTATCGCTACTATGTTGATAACTTGTTGAATCCAAATCCAATTGATAATAGTGATATGATGATGATTCAAAATTCACTATCAGGAAGATTTAGACAAATTGATGAAATCGTTCAACAATCAGCTGACATTCTATCTAACTTAACAAATTACACTGCATTGACTTTAAAGCCGGAACAAGAAACAACACCCATTTTGGGTAGCTTTCGTTTAGTTCCGCTTGGTAATCATAAGGTGATGGCAATTCTAATCACTGATAATGATGAAGTTGTTAATCAAGTTTTCCATATTGATGGTGACATGGGTGGTGACAAGTTAGATGCCGTTGTCAGAATGATCAATGACAAGTTAGCAGGGAAGCCTTTAGACGAAGTTATCACTAAGTTGAAGGCAGAAATCGTACCTGAAATTCTCAAGTACGTTAAAAACCCGGATAACTTAGTTCAAACTCTTGATGATGTTTTGATGCAAGCTTCTACTAATCAGTTTTATATCGGTGGTGAATTGAATCTATTGAGTTTTACTGATAATAATGACATCAGTTATCTAAAGCCAATTTACTCATTGTTAAATGATACTGATGATGCTGCGAAGTTCATCAAGAGTTCTGATAATTCGATTTCCGTTCAAATTGGACCGGAATTAAGCAATGATCTATTAAAGGATTACAGTATTATTACTGGTTCCTATGATGTTGGGCCATATGGAAAGGGTGTTATCGCCGTTCTAGGTCCTACTAGGATGCCATATTCGAGAGTAATTGGAATCGTTGATGGATTTAGAAATGAATTATCAAAGAAACTGAGAAATTATTATGATAAATATAATCAGTAAAAGGAGGCATTCATTTGGCTAGCAAGAAGGATGATGAAAAAGACCTAGAAAAAGCAACTTCAAAGAAAGAAGCTGCTAAGGACAAAGGCGCCGACAAAAAGAAGGACGCTAAGAAAGAGAAAAAGGATTCATTAGAAAAGCAAATTGGAGAACTTCAACAACAAGTTGAAGATTTCTCTGATAAGTATCTTCGTGCTGAAGCAGAAATGCAAAACATGCAAACACGATTCAAGCGTGAACGTGCAGATATCTACAAGTATGATGGTCAAAAACTAGCAACTAGTATCTTACCTGCAATGGATAACTTGGAACGTGCATTGGGTGTTGAAGTTTCAGATGACAGTGGAAAGCAATTAAAACAAGGTGTTGAACTTGTTTTAAAGCATTTCAACAAAGCATTATCTGAAAATGGCATTGAAGAAATTGATGTCTTAAACAAACCATTTGACCCAAGCGAGTGTCAAGCGGTTCAAACAGTTCCTGCAGATGATGATCATCCAGCAGACACTGTTGTAGAAATTTTACAAAAGGGCTACAAACTAGCTGATCGTGTTATTCGACCATGCATGGTTGTAGTTGCTCAATAAAAAATAATCAAGGAGATAATAAATTATGGCAAGTAATAAAATTATCGGTATCGATTTAGGTACTACTAACTCAGCTGTTGCTGTTCTTGAAGGTAATGAACCAAAAATCATTACAAACCCAGAAGGTTCACGTACAACTCCATCTGTTGTTGCGTTTAAAGATGGCGAACCACAAGTTGGTGAAGTTGCTAAGCGTCAAATGATTACTAACCCAAACACCATTGCTTCAATTAAGAGTCACATGGGTGAAGAAGGTTACACTGTAGATGTTGATGGTAAGAAGTACACTCCACAACAAATTTCAGCAATGATTCTACAATACATTAAGGGATTCGCTGAAGACTACTTAGGTGACACTGTTAGTGAAGCTGTTATCACTGTTCCTGCATACTTCAATGACTCACAAAGACAAGCAACTAAGGATGCTGGTAAGATTGCTGGTTTAGATGTAAAACGTATCATCAACGAACCAACTGCTGCATCATTAGCTTATGGTCTTGACAAGCAAGACAAAGACGAAAAGGTTCTTGTATATGACCTTGGTGGTGGTACTTTTGATGTTTCTGTTCTTGAATTAGGTGACGGTGTATTCCAAGTACTATCAACTAATGGTGATACTCACTTAGGTGGGGATGACTTTGATAAGAGAGTTATGGACTACCTAGTAGAACAATTTAAGAACGAAAATGGCATCGACTTATCACAAGACAAGATGGCATTACAAAGACTAAAGGATGCTGCTGAAAAGGCTAAGAAGGATCTATCTGGTGTTTCTGAAACTGAAATCAGTCTTCCATTCATCTCATCAGGTGAAAATGGTCCACTTCACTTACAAACTACACTATCACGTGCTAAGTTTAACGAATTAACTTCTGACTTAGTTGACAAGACTAAGGTTGCTTTTGACAACGCTCTAAAAGATGCTGGTCTAAGCACTTCAGATATTGATGAAGTTATCCTAAACGGTGGTTCAACTCGTATTCCAGCTGTTCAAGAAGCTGTTAAGAGCTGGACTGGTAAAGAACCAAACCACTCAATCAACCCTGACGAAGCCGTTGCTTTAGGTGCCGCTGTGCAAGGTGGTGTTCTAACTGGTGATGTTAAGGACGTTGTATTACTTGATGTTACTCCACTATCATTAGGTATCGAAACTATGGGTGGTGTATTCACTAAGTTAATCGATAGAAACACAACTATCCCAACTTCTAAGTCACAAGTATTCTCAACTGCCGCTGATAACCAACCAGCCGTAGATATTCACGTACTACAAGGTGAACGTCCAATGGCAGCTGATAACAAGACTTTAGGTCAATTCCAATTAACTGACATTCCTGCTGCACCTCGTGGTGTTCCTCAAATCGAAGTTAAGTTTGATATCGATAAGAATGGTATTGTAAACGTTTCTGCTAAGGACAAAGGTACTGGTAAGGAACAAAAGATTACCATCAAGGATTCAAACGGTCTATCAGATGATGAAATCAATCGTATGATGGATGAAGCTAAGAAGAACGAAGAACAAGACAAGAAGCGTAAAGAAGAAGTTGATTTGAAGAACGAAGTAGATCAATTAATCTTCCAAACTGACAAGACTCTAAAGGATGTTGAAGGTAAGGTTTCTGAAGATGAAATCAAGAAGGCTAAAGAAGCTGAAGATGCATTGAAGAAGGCTAAAGAAGACAACAACTTAGACGAAATGAAAGCTAAGAAGGATGATTTGAGTCAACAAGTTCAAGCACTTGCTGTTAAGTTATACCAACAACAACAAGAACAAGGTTCAGATCAACAAGGTAACGCAAACGATTCATCAGACAACAAGGGTAAAGACGACAACACTGTTGACGGCGATTTCCATGAAGTTCATGATGATGATAAAAACAATAAGTAATTAGATTACTTTAAAAGGGTCAAAGTCTGACTTGTTGGGCTTTGGCCTTTTATTTCAAAATGAAGGTTATGGGGGATAAAAATGGCAGATAAGGATTACTATTCAATTCTGGGAATATCAAAAGACGCCAGTCAAGATGACATTAAGCACGCTTACCGTAAAATGTCTAAGAAGTATCATCCTGATATCAACAAAGAACCCGGTGCTGAAAAGAAGTTTAAGGAAATTAACGAAGCTTACGAAGTACTAAGTGATGAACAAAAACGTCGTAATTACGACCAATTTGGTTCAGCTGATGGCCCAGCCGGTGGATTCGGTGGAGGTGCCGGAGGCTTCGGTGGCGGAGCTGGAGGATTCTCTGGTTTCGGTGGCGGCGGCTTCGATGACATTTTTAGCCAATTCTTTGGTGGTGGAGCAAGAGGCGCTCAAAGAGATCCAAATGCTCCTGTTAAGGGTCGTGATCTTCAATACCAAATGACAATCAATTTTGAAGATGCCGTTTTCGGTAAGAAGACTACTATCAGATACGACCGTGAAGCTAAGTGTGATACCTGTGATGGTTCAGGTGCAAAACCAGGAACTCATCCAGAAACCTGTCACCAATGTAACGGTAGTGGTTACGTAACATCAGTTCAAAATACACCGTTAGGTCAAATGCAAACTCAACATCCATGTCCTACTTGTGGTGGAACTGGTAAAGAAATTAAGGACAAGTGTCCTAAGTGTGGTGGCTCAGGTCACATGCACGAAAGTCACAAGGTAGAAGTAAACATTCCTGCAGGTGTTGATGATGGACAACAAATGAGGTTACAAGGTCAAGGTGAAGCTGGTGAAAATGGTGGACCTTACGGTGACTTATTCATCGTATTTAGAGTTAAACCTAGTCGTGACTTTGAACGCGATGGCTCTGATTTACATTACTCACAAAACATCTCATTTACTCAAGCTACTCTAGGTAGCACCATCAAGGTTAAGACCGTATATGGTGATGTTGAAATGAAGGTTCCAGCTGGAACTCAATCAAACACTACCTTCAGACTAAGAGGTAAGGGAATGCCTAAGCTTAACAGCAGTTCAAAAGGTGATGAACTAGTTACTGTTAAGATTGTCACTCCTAAGAGTTTAAACAAACAACAAAAACAAGCTCTAAAAGCTTTTGCTGAAGCATCTGGTGAAGAAGAATACAAGAATGGTGGATTCTTCGAAAAGATGAAAGATGCTATGAACGGCAAGAAATAAATTAAGGGTCGCTTATGCGACTCTTTTTTGTTGCCGAAAAGAATTCCGATAGCATGATTTAGTTTGTGCATTGTCTTTTTGGTTGTTATAATTGTATTAATACATTACGTTGAAAGTAGGAATAAACATGGACATAGCAAAAATGAAGGAACATCAAAAATACATTCGTAACTTTTCGATTGTTGCTCATATTGATCATGGTAAATCTACTTTAGCCGATCGAATTTTAGAGATGACAGATACTGTCGCAAAAAGAGATATGCAAAACCAATTATTGGATGACATGGAACTAGAAAGAGAACGTGGAATCACAATTAAGTTGAATGCAGTTGAGCTAAAGTACCATTCTAAGGATGGTCATGACTATGAATTTCATCTTATCGATACACCGGGACATGTCGATTTCTCATATGAAGTATCAAGAAGTTTGGCTGCCTGTGAAGGTGCCGTTTTAGTTGTTGATGCTGCTCAAGGTGTTGAGGCACAAACTCTAGCCAATGTTTACTTGGCAATCGATGATGACTTGGAAATTGTTCCTGTAATTAATAAGATTGATTTACCTTCTGCGCAACCAGACATGGTTAAAAAAGAAGTTGAGGATATCATTGGTATCGATGCCGAAAACGCTGTTTTAGCTAGTGCTAAAAAGGGAATCGGAATTGAAGACTTATTGGAAAGAATCGTAGAAGAAGTACCTGCTCCTCAAGGTGATTTGGATGCACCACTAAAGGCACTTGTCTTCGACTCTGTTTACGATGATTATCGTGGGGTTGTTTTGAGTGTTCGTTTACGTGATGGTGTTGTTAAACCAGGAGACAAAATTCGATTAATGAACAGTGGTAGTGAATACGAAGTTACCGAAGTTGGTGTGAACTCTCCACATCCTGTTCAAAGAGAATACCTAATGGCAGGAGACGTTGGATACATCACCGCAAGTATTAAGGATATCAACCAAACTCGTGTTGGTGATACTGTTACTAATGCGGACCATCCGGCCGATGAGCCATTACCAGGTTACCGTGAAATGGAGCCAATGGTATATTCTGGTTTATACCCAACCGACAATGCTAAGTTTGGTGACTTAAGAGAATCACTTGAAAAACTTAAACTAAATGATGCTGCTTTGGAATTTGAACCTGAATCATCACAAGCACTTGGATTTGGTTTTAGATGTGGATTCTTAGGAATGCTACACATGGATGTTGTGCAAGAACGACTAGAAAGAGAATTCAATCTTGATCTAATCACCACTGCTCCATCTGTTACTTACCACGTCTTTACCACCGATGGTCAAAGAAAAGATGTGGAAAACCCATCGGAAATGCCAGATGCTTCAGAAATCAAAGCGGTTGAAGAGCCATACGTAAAAGCAACTGTAATGGTGCCTAACGATTATGTTGGTGCCGTGATGGAGCTTTGCCAATCACGTCGTGGGCAATTCGAAACAATGGAATATATTGATGATTATCGTGTCAACATCATGTACTCAATTCCATTGTCAGAAATCATCTTTGACTTCTTCGATAAGTTGAAGTCAACCACTAGAGGATATGCTTCACTTGATTACGAATTAGGGGACTACAAGCCTTCTGATCTAGTTAAGATTGATATCCTATTGAACGGTGAAAAGGTCGATGCATTGAGTTTCATTTCTCACCGTCAATTCTCAGCTAGTCGTGCTCGAGTAATCGTTGAAAAACTTAAGAAGATTATTCCACGTCAAAACTTCGAAATTCCTGTCCAAGCTGCAATTGGAGCTAAGGTAATTGCCAGAACTAACATCAAGGCATACCGTAAGGATGTTACTGCTCACCTATATGGTGGTGACAGAACCAGAAGAATGAAGCTATTAGAAAAGCAAAAAGCTGGTAAGAAACGTATGAAGGCCGTTGGTAAGGTGGAAATTCCACAAGCCGCATTCATGGCTGTTCTACAAACTGATGAAGATGAAAGTGATAAAAAGTAATTGACTTCATAAGAAATTATCAGTATGATATATTGAAAATATAGAGTCTTTAATTTAGTCCCGTGAGGCTGATAAGATAAGCGAATTTAATAAAAATTTGTGAAGGTCTATTCGTCTAGGGATGAATGGACCTTTTTTGCTAGATTAAAGCTCTGAAATCATTTAGGGGGATTGGTTATGAATAAAAATTCAGATACCATTTTAGATGTTAACGATAAACCAGGATTCTTGCTTTGGGTCGGGTTATCACTACAACACATGTTTTCAATGTTTGGGAGTACAGTAATCGTACCGCTATTGGTAGGATTAAGCCCCAGCATCGCTTTGTTTACTTCAGGAGTGGGGACTTTAATTCACATTCTAGTAACACAAAAGAAGATTCCAGCTTACATGGGATCTAGTTTCGCGTTCATCGTACCAATGAAGTATTTAATGCAAGTGACTGGTTATCCGGGAATTGCCCAAGGAGTCATCGCTGTTGGTGTAATTTACCTAATTGTTGCACTAGTCATTGCCATGATTGGTTCAGAATGGATTGATAAGTTACTTCCTGCGGTCGTGGTTGGACCGGTTGTAATCGTAATTGGTTTATCATTAGCATCTAGTGCTGCCAATGATGCAATGCTAAACAATGGAAATTATGACTACAAGTACGTGTTTGTCGCACTAATAACCTTGCTATTAGCAATCTTCTTTAACATTTACCTAAAGGGTTTTCTAGGCTTTATGCCAATTCTATTAGCCATTGTTTGTGGATATGTTCTATCAATTGCGATGGGATTAGTTAGCCTAAGTACAATCGCCAATGCCCCATGGTTCTCAATGCCTAAGTTTGAAATTCCATTTGTTTCATACAATGTGAAATTTGAATGGGGTGCAATTATCGCCATCGCGCCAATTGCCTTCGTTACCATTACAGAACATTTAGGTCACTTGATGGTACTAGATGAATTAACTGGCAGAAACTACTTTAAGGATCCTGGTTTAAACAGAACCTTAACAGGTGACGGTTTAGCTTCAATGTTTGCTGGATTAGTCGGTGGGCCAGCCGTGACTAGTTATGGTGAAAACATCGGAGTGATGGCGATTACTAAGATTCACAGTGTCTATGTATTGATTGGTGCCGCAGTATTTGCCATTTTATTCTCATTTGTGAACAAGTTAAATGTGTTAATTATGCAAATGCCACTACCTGTAATCGGTGGTATCAGTTTCCTATTGTTTGGAACGATTGCTTCTAGCGGGATTAAAATCATGATTGAAAATAAAATTGATTTAGCAAATAAGCGTAATTTAATGATTGTTTCAACCATTTTGGTAATCGGAGTCGGTGGTTTCATGATCAAAATTGGAACATTGCCATTAAATGGACTAGCTGTATCCGTAATCTTAGGAATTTTATTGAATATTGTATTACCTAAAAATTAGTAAAGATTAATAATTACCAATTAAAAACAGTGCTTTTAGTGATATAATGCAGATAGGTGAATTAGAGAGAGTTTGCCGCATTATTAGACTGATATGCCAAGTTTTAATTGGTATTTTTTATTGGAAAATATTATGAGAGAGGCACTTAAATATGAATGAACCATATCTATCCGTGATAGTGGCCTGCTATAACGTACAAGATTACATTGAAAAATGTTTGTCATCCATTGCTAATACTAATTTCCCTATGGAAAGCCTTGAAGTATTGATGATTGATGATGGATCAACTGATAATACAAGTAAAATTATTGATGAATTCGCAAATAAATATAATAGTTTTAGAGCACTACATAAAGAAAACGGTGGTTTAAGTAACACTAGAAATTATGGGATGAAGCACGCTAGAGGAAAGTACATTGCCTTCGTTGATGGTGATGACATTGTTCCTGCTAATGCTTATCCTTCAATGGCGTTTAAAGCACGTCAAAACGACTCAGACTTAGTTGTAGGTTTTGTTAAACGATTTGATAAGGATCGTTATGAAAACTCATACCTACATTCTTTTGCTGTGCACGATGATTACGATAATACGCACATTACAACCAACCATGACTTGATTTATGACACAACCAGTTGGAATAAACTATACAAGCGTTCCTTCTTACTTGATAACAGCATCAAGTTTGTGGAAGGCATCATCTACGAAGATATTCCATTTTCAATGGAGGCACATTTGAAGTCACGTAAGACTTCAGTTGTAGAAGATGATGTCTATGAATGGAGATGGCGTGAAAGTGCCGATTCCATTACCCAAACAAGAAGTGCGCTTTCAAACTTTGAAAGTCGACTAAGTTCACTTAGAAGAACACTACAAATCATTTTAAGTAATGGATTTAGTGAAGAAGACGCATTTGTTCAGGACTTTAAATATAAGGCATTGTTCCTAGATTTATTTATCTTTATTCAAAATCTAGGTGATAATAGCAGTGATTATATTTACCAAGCTCAAGAAATGGTTTACAAGTTCCTAAGAGATTGGCACTTGTGGGATTCAGAAATCTTCTACCGTTTGCCAGTCAAACAACAAATTCTATATTCAGCAATTAGATATAACGATATCGATGTCATTAACGACATTTCTTATAAAAAGCAAATTGGTGAATTTAAACATTCAATTGGTGGATCAAACTACCGACTAATTGCGCCTGAACTAGGTGATAAGAAGCAACTAGTTGATAATGTTAATTTAAACGATAACAATAGTCGTTTTAACCAAAAGATTAGAGACGTTGAATTTACAAATGTTGATAACGGTGATATTAGAATCGATGGAGCATTCAAGATTACTAAGCTTCACCTTGTTAAACAAACATTTGGTGTCGGAAACAAGAACGAATCACTACAAGCTAGCTTGATTAACGTTAAAAATAAAAAGACCGTGAAGGTTCAAATCAAGAGGGTGGAAAGCCCTTTTGTTAGAAGAACTTTAAAACCAAATGCTAAGTACAACAACGCTGATTACGAAGTTAAGTTTAATATCAAGCAAGCTATCGATACTTTAGGTGTTGGAACTTGGAAGGTACAAATCAAAAACACCGTGGATAACCACATCATGGTAAAGGATTTTGCTACTGATCCAATTGAAAAGTTAACCCAAAAAGCCATTCTACCGTTTGAATACAATGGGGTAAAACTGATTACCAGATTTAACAGTGTTGGTTCGCTAGTTTTTGAAGTAATCGATTTAAATTCGGATTCTGATAGAAGACCGGTGGTTAGTTATCCAACAGTCAGCGACGATAAGCAAGAACTAAGTTTTAACGTCGATAACATGGATGTGTCTGGTTACAATGCCGTCTTGATGGCAGCAAATGGTACTGCCATTCATTCAATTGATCAAAATGACAACAGTTTTGCGTTTAATGTTAAGGAAATTAACGACAAGGCTCGTAACCAAGAACTTAAGTTAATTATTTTGGATAACTTTACCCATGCTGAAATGAACTACTCATTCTCTTCAAACAAGATTAATCAACAAATTAATCTAGATGACGGGTATGCTATTTCATTGTTCTATGGTGATATCAAAAATATGCAACTAGTGATTGAAGAAGCACCATTCGTGGCTAAGAAGGTCACTGTTGATGCCAACAACGTTCTACATGTTTCCGCCAAAATGAACAAAGCAGTCGACCCAAGCAGCGTCTTGGTATCGCAAGCCCACGTTGAATTAATTAGTGCTGATAAGGCAACTAGAAAGATATTAGATTCAGTATCTAACCATTTCCAAATTAATGGTGATAGCTTCGATTTTGACTTTACACTAACTTCGAATAACAATGAACGACTAGATTTACTTGAAGGTGATTATCAATTTAAGATTTATCTTCAAGTTGATGGTAAAGCGCATACTTACCGCATTAAGTACGCCAAGAAGTGTCGTATCAAGACTACTGAATTACCATTCAATGGCAAATCTCAAATTTTCTATGCGGTAAAGAAGGATAAGAGCATGAATCTTATCTTTAAGGTAGATCAACCATTCTTCGGAGCGATGGATGCTAAGAAGGGCTTACGTGCCATTTCTTACTCCGTTTTATATCCATTAATGAGATTATTACCACTTAGAAATGTGATGGTCTTTGACTCTTATTGGTCAAGTAAATTTGATAGTAACGAAAAGTTGATGTACCAATACGTTGAAGAAAATCATCCTGAAATCAAACCGGTATGGATTTTCAACAACATAGAAACCAATATTACTGGAGACGGTGAAAAGGTTCGAGTAAACACATTTAAGTACTGGTACTACTTGGCTGTTTCAAGATACATTATTCAAAACACCAACATGCCTAACCGTTACGCTAAGCGTAAGGGTCAAATCGAAGTGGAAACACTTCACGGAACATTCTTAAAGCACATGGGATTTGATGAACCTCACTTTAAGTTTGGTACCAACAAGTTACAAAATCGTTTTGCGATGAGAAACCGTCGTTGGGACTATTTAGTAGTACCTTCTGATTACATGGAAAAGACTGCTAAACATGCATTTAACTACAGTCAAAAGATTATTAAATCAGGTTTTCCTAGAAACGATGAGCTTTACACTCACAACAATACTGATTACATTAATTCAGTTAAGAACAAACTGGGTATTCCGCTAAATAAGCGTGTGGTTTTATATGCACCAACATTTAGAGCTGATGGTGGTTTTGATTTCAAACTTGATTTAGATAAACTACAAGCAAAACTGTCAGACGGTTACGTTCTACTTGTTCGTTTGCATTACTTTGTAGCTCATTCAAATAGTTTCTACAACAATCCTGGATTCGTATACGACGTTAGTGACTACGATAATATTAACGATTTGTACCTAATCAGTGATGCAATGATCACCGATTACTCATCAGTAATGTTTGACTACGCACATCTAAAACGTCCAATGATTTTCTACGCATACGATGCTGATTGGTACTTAGACGAAGCTAACCGAGGTGTCTACTTGGATTACTACAAGCAAATGCCTGGACCAATTGTTAAGACTGAAGACGAATTGATTGATCGCATCAGACATATCGATTCAGTTGCTGACAATTATGCAGACCAAATGGAAACATTCTGTGATGAGTTTGCTCAATACGGTCGTAATGGGGATGCCACTCAACAAGTTGTTGAAACAGTATTGAATACCCGAAGAGAAGATTTAGACCAAGAACCAGCCAAGAGTTTGCTGTTTAAGAAGATTGGTCATTTCTGGGATACTAACTTCTTTCAAGCAAAGTTGTTAAATGAACTATCAAAACGTCTTGCTAAGAAGGATATCGTGATTTTCGATAGTTTCTTTGGAACCCAATATTCAGACAATCCTAAGGCAATTTATGAATACATGAAAGCCAACTATCCTGGATTTAAACTATACTGGAACGTCAACAAGGAAGATCGTGACTTCTTTGAATTAAATCAAATTCCTTATGTAACTAGATTTGGTTTCAGAGGAATCTTAAAACAAGCAAGAGCTAAGTACTGGGTAACAAATTCACGTCGTCCATTCAGATGGCACCCAAGTAAAGACACTGTCGTATTACAAACTTGGCATGGAACACCACTAAAGACCATTGGTGCCGACGTTATGAAGGTAACAATGCCTGGTGTAAACGTTGCTAAGTACCACGAAGAAGTCTTCAAGGATAACAGAAGATGGACTAGATTGATTGCGCCTAACATGTATTCAGCAGAAATCATGCAACGCTGCTTTAGAATGCAAGCTAGCCAAATTCAATTGGATGGATATCCAAGAAATGATATCTTAGTAAACCATAATTCTAACGACATCAGAGAAATCAAGGAAGACTTGGGCATTGAAGATAACAAGAAGGTTATCTTGTATGCACCAACTTGGCGTGATAATGAATACATTAAAAACGATGAATTTACCGCCAAGCTACACCTTGACTTACAAAAGATGCGAGAACGTTATGAGGGTAAAGCATACGTATTAGTTAGAACTCATTACTTAATCTCTAACAATCTAGATTTAAGTGATTACGAAGGCTTCGCGCTAAACGTAAGCAACTATCCAGATATTGCTGAATTGTACTTAATCAGTGATGTATTGATTACTGACTACTCATCAGTAATGTTTGATTATGCAACATTAAAACGTCCAATGATTTTCTTTACCTATGATTTAGAAGATTATGCGAATGCCATTCGTGGATTCTACTTTGACTTCATTAAGGAAGCACCGGGTCCAATCGTTAAGACTAATGATGAAGTAATCGAAAGCCTTGATGACATATTCAACAATCGATGGACTCCTGATGATAAGTATGAAGCATTCTACAATAAGTATTCAGCTTGGATGGATGGTAATGCATCTAAACGTTCTGTTGAAAAAATGCTAAGTGATCATAGCCTTGAAACATTCTACAGTGATGATTTATCAACACAAGGATTAAGTGATCAAATGATTGCCAAAGACGGTGCAACACTTTGGGAAAAAGATAAGGACTTCGCTAACTATCGTGATAATCATTTTGTTAAGTATTTAGATGGTGATAGAGAAGTGAAAGTAATTAAGACAGCTCAATTATGTGATAGAGAATTCAAAGAATTCTTAGGTGCTAAATACGCATTAGTCAGTTTAGACAATCATAATTACTGGATAAATACAGAAGAATTAAGCAAATAAGATTGAAGCATCAACGGTTTATCGTTGGTGCTTCTTTTTTTATTGAAAAAAGATTGAGCTTTTTTATGAAAGGGGTTTATTTTATTTTTAAAATGGTTTATAATTTATTTTGTTATAAAGTTCACAAACAAAAAACAAGTGATGATTATTACAAAAATCATTTGCAAAGACATATTAAACTAATTGATATGTGAGGCAATTAACTTGATTTTATAATATTTCGTGTTATTCTTTATTTGTTAATTAAGTTTGTGCTTTATTGCACTAAGTCTTTGATAGCTTGTTAGCTTTCAAACGATAGATAATTTTTTCACAATTAAAAAATAATATTAAAATTTATAGGTAAGGGGTATTTCTATCATGCAAATTAGTGCAAGTGCTACTAAGTCAAAAAGAACCATTTCTTGGACAAGCTCTATTATTTACTTTTTAATCTCACTAGTTATTAACTCATTGGGGAATGTTTTAACACTAGTAACTAGTGCCAAAATTCATCCATCTTTTTTAGGATCAGCATACTGGACAGCTGCTGAAAACAACCTAGGATATGCCGTTTTAGGTGATGGTAAATGGGTTTTATTCTGGGCATTCTTTGGACTAGGAATGTTAATTACAGTTCTTAACTCAATTTTAGTTGGAAAATGGAGTTGGAGCAGAGTTATTGGTAACGCTGCTTTCTTAGGACCATTCTCATTATTGATTAACTATTTCAACGGTGTTGTAAGTAACTGGTTACCAGAAGCACACGGAATTGGAATGACATTAGCATATGTATTACTTAACTTCGTTGGTGTTTCATTTATTGCAATCGCAATTTCAATTTACCAAAGAGTTAACATTGCGCTACATCCTGCTGATGATTTAATGCAAATTTTAAGATTTAAATACTGTGATGGAAATGCCTCAAAGGCAATGTGGTTCTCATACATTCCACCAACTATCATGGCAATTATCGCTATTGTAATTACTCACCAATTTAATAACTTTGGATTAGGAACCTTGTTCGCATTCTTCTTCCAAGGAGGAATCACAGGGATTGCCGATAAGCATGTCTTTACCAAGCTAAAGCATCAAGCTCTTGATGTTGGAGAAGTAAAATAATAAATCTTAAACGCCTAATTTCTGTGTAAACAACAGACATTTGGCGTTTTTATTTATATCTAATATAGGTAGACAATTTAGCAAACTTAATATAAAATTTATATAGAATGATTTATGGACAGATTATGCTTTATTAAAAAGCAATTGCAAAATATTAAAAATGGAGGTGTACAAACAATGCTTAATCGAACTAAAAAGTTTTTAAGAGATAATGGATACTACTACAAAAAGACTTACATTAGACCATTGCTTACTCCAGATAACGTTTACGTGTTTAGATTTGGAAAGAAACATCTAGATAACCGTTTGATCATCAGATACGGTCACAAATGGACAGGTAGACAAAAAATTAATGAAATTGATTTAAGACTTCATAAACAAAAACATCCACGAATTTTTAAGGATGAAAATTCATTGATGCTTTATTTGGAATCTCACTTGCAACAACATGAGGAAAAACTTAAGCAGCTAAAGATTCAAGAAAAAGAAAAGACAGAATCGAAATAGTACGCTAAATTAATCGGGGGTGTGTCCTATAAGAGGGATGCACCTTTTTTGTAAAAGTTAACAGGGGTGTTTGAAATGGAATGGACTGAAATATCAGTATTAACAAATGATGAATCTCAAGATGCAGTTATTAACATCTTGATGGAATTTGGATCTCTAGGTGTGGAATTAGATTCAAGAGACGATGGAGTATTGAGTATTAACTCATATTTCCCAGAAGACTTTGACATTAAATCAAAGGTGCCAGCAATCCAAGAAAGAGTGGACCAATTAAAGAGCTTTGGACTAAATCCAGGAATGGGTAAGGTTGTTACCAAGGATTTAAATGATGACAAGTGGAACACTGAATGGGAAAAGTACTACCACGCAAAACGTATTACCAAGTTCTTAACAATCTCACCAGTATGGGAAGATTATAAGAAAGAATCAGATGACGAATTGGTAATCAAACTAGATCCAAAAAAAGCCTTTGGTACAGGGGTACATCCAACCACTGTTTTATGTCTTCAAGCGATTGAAAACATCATTAGAGAAGGTCAAAGCATTCTAGATATTGGAACTGGTTCTGGGGTCTTAAGTATCGGTGCCAAACTATTAGGTGCTTCCGATATTGAAGCCTATGACTATGATGACGATGCCGTTACATCTGCCAAACAAAATGTTTCTTTAAATGGATTTGCTGACGACATTAAAGTTGGTAAGAATAGTTTGCTAGATGGTATTACTAAAAAGGTAGATATCATTTTTGCGAACATGCTTCCAGAAGCGGTATTACCATTAATTCCACAAGCAGTTAATAATCTAAATCCTGGCGGACAAATTATCATTTCCGGTATTATTAAGGAAAAACTAGATATTACCAATCAAACACTTAAGGACAACGATTTCGTGATTGATCAAGTATCAATGTTAGGTGATTGGTGCGGAATTACAGCACATTTAAGAAGGGATGATGAATAGATGCAACACTACTTTACAGACCAAATATTGAGTAATGATACTGAATTTGAGGTTAGTGCTGATATCGCTCATCATTTTATGGGTGTTTTACGTTCCACAGAGGGTAATCGTTTCGAAATAATCGACGGAAATCATCAACTTTTTGTTGCCGAATTAACCGATAATGAAAACAATCTAGCTAAAGTAGTGGAAGTATCTGATAAGGATGTTGAACTACCAGCTGATGCCGTTATTATTTGCGGTTTGCCAAAGAAGGAAAAGGCTGAATTAGTGGTCCAAAAAGCCACCGAATTAGGGGTAAAAAAGATTATTTTTACCCCAACAGATTGGGCCATTGCTAAATGGAACAATAAAGCAGAAAAGAAATTACAACGTTTTAGAAAAATCGCTAGAAGTGCTGCTGAACAATCACACCGAAATGTGATTCCAGAAGTTGAGTACATTAGCTCAATCAAGGAACTAGCCAACTACGATTTTGATCACCGTTTAATTGCTTACGAAGAATCAGCTAAGCATGGTGAAAAATCTGATTTAATTAAGACACTAGATAAGACCAAACCTGGTGAAAGTGTTGCAATGTTCTTTGGACCTGAAGGCGGTATATCTCCTAAGGAAGTTGAAATATTACAGTCGATGGGATATTTGACTTGTGGACTAGGACCTAGAATTTTAAGAACTGAAACAGCACCATTTTACTTTTTATCAGCTTTATCAGTTCATATGGAATTAAACTCATTAAATTAATGATAGAATATAGAAAATAAATGATTGGAAGAAGGTTTTGGAAATGTCTGAACATAAGATTTGGTCTAAAGAAGACTTATTTAAAGAAATTTCCAGTTACATGAATGAACAACATGTAGGAATTGTTAAAAAAGCATACGAATTTGCGTCAATTTGTCATAAAGACCAATTTAGACAATCCGGAGAACCTTATATTGTTCATCCAATTCAAGTAGCTAGTATTTTAGCAACGTTAAAAATGGACCCAGAAACCGTTAGTGCAGGCTTATTGCACGATGTTGTTGAAGATACCGGAGCAGAATTATCTGATATCGCTGAATTATTCGGAAACGATATCGAACTAATCGTAGACGGTGTTACCAAGCTTGGTAAGATCAAGTACAAGTCTAACCAAGAACAATTAGCCGAAAACCATCGTAAGCTATTGCTAGCAATGTGTAAGGATATTCGTGTCATGATTGTTAAATTGGCTGACCGTTTGCATAACATGCGCACCCTAAAGCATTTAAAACCAGAAAAACAACGTCGTATTTCTAATGAAACATTGGAAATCTACGCACCACTTGCCGATCGTTTGGGGATTGGGACAATTAAGTGGGAACTAGAAGATATCTCACTTAGATACCTTAACCCACAACAATACTACCGCATTGTTCACTTAATGAACTCTAAGCGAGACGAACGTGTTTCATACATTAACGAAGCCGTTAAAGAGGTTAACCAACAGGTTAAACAAATGGGACTTAAGAATGTGGAGGTCTATGGTAGGCCTAAGCACCTATACTCCGTTTACCATAAGATGGTCATTAAGAAGAAGCAATTCGAACAAATCTACGACCTCTTGGCTGTTAGATGCATTGTTGATTCCATCAAGGACTGTTATGCAGTTTTAGGTGCCATCCATACTAAGTGGTCACCAATGCCTGGTCGTTTTAAGGACTACATTGCAATGCCTAAGGCTAACATGTACCAATCCTTGCACACGACTGTTGTTGGACCTGGTGGACGTCCATTGGAAGTTCAAATCAGAACTAAGGAAATGCATCAAATAGCTGAATACGGGGTTGCTGCTCACTGGGCTTACAAAGAAGGAGCTACAGATGAAGTCAAGGAATCTTCAGACAATAACCGTTTGAACTGGTTTAAACGTATTATTGAACTACAAGAAGATACCGATAGCGCCTCAGACTTTATGGACGGCGTAAAGGGTGACCTATTTGGAGACCACGTATATGCATTCACTCCTCAAGGGGATGTGTTGGAATTACCAAAGGGTGCCGGACCACTTGATATGGCATACCTAATTCATACAGATATCGGTAATCATACCGTTGGTTCACGTGTTAATGGAAAAATTGAACCGTTGGATTACCAAATTAAAACCGGTGACATCGTTGAAATCATGACATCTTCTAGCTCTGCTGGTCCTAGCCAAGACTGGATTAGTCTGGTATCCACCAGCCGTGCTAAGCACAAGATTCGTCAATACTTCAAGACACGTGATCGTGAAAAGAACGTTAACGCCGGAAGAGAAATCTTAACCAAGGCGGTTAAGGATGCCGGTTATGATGTTAATAAAATCATGACCAAGGAACATCTTGAAGATGCAATCAAGGGCACATATTACAATCAAGTCAACGATATGTTTGCTGAAATAGGGTTTGGAAATAAACAACCAAACGGAATTGTTAACATTCTAACTGCCAGCATCAGAGATAAAGCTGAAAAGAAGAGAATTGAACAACAACAAAAAGATATTTTGGAAAACCACCAAACAATCGAAAAGACAAACGATGATGCTAACAAGACTAATAAGAAGCCTTCAGATGGAATTGTAATCGAAGGAGTCGACAACCTATTAGTTCGTTTGAGTCACTGTTGTTCACCTGTTCCCGGCGATGAAGTGGTCGGATACATCACCAAAGGACGTGGGGTATCTGTTCACCGTAAAGACTGCCCAAACATTAACGATAATGACGAACGTTTGGTAAGCGTTACTTGGAACATTTCTTCAGATAATCACGCTTCATTCAGTGCTAACATCGAAGTACAAGGTTACAACCGTAATAACTTGTTGAACGATGTTATCAAGAAGGTCAGCACCATTTGCAAACAAATCAATTCAATTGAAGGAAAAGTGGATCACGATAAGACTGCCGTTATTTCATTGAAGGTAGGAGTTCGTAACCTAGAACAATTGGATATGATTATTGACCACTTAAAGAATATTCCTGATGTTTACGTGGTAAAAAGACCATTTATGTAAGGAGCTAATTATGCGAGTTGTACTTCAAAGAGTCAGTCATGCGAGCGTATCAATTGATAACGAACTAGTTGGTAAAATTAACCAGGGTTACTTGCTATTAGTTGGTATTAAAGATGGCGACACCAAAGACGATATTGATTACTTAGTTCGAAAGATTAGTAACTTACGCATTTTCGCTGACGAAGATGGTAAGACTAATTTGAGCTTACAATCAATTAACGGTGAAATCTTATCAGTATCTCAATTTACTTTGTATGCTGATACCAAGAAGGGAAATCGTCCTTCATTCACCAAGGCGGGAAAACCTGATTTTGCATCAGATATGTATGACCAGTTTAACCAAGCATTAAGGGATGCTGGTAATCACGTTGAAACTGGACGTTTTGGCGCAGACATGCAAGTTGATTTGCAAAATGATGGTCCGTTTACAATTATTTTTGATACAGAAAACAAATAAAAAGAGCTTGTGAAAGCTCTTTTTTAATTAGGGGAGAAAGACATGGATTTAATTTGGGATTTTGATGGAACGATTATGGATACGTATCCAATTATGGTTGATGCATTTGCTGATGCCTTAATTGATATGAGAATTGATGAGTTTGAAATTGATGATTATGAAATTAATCAGGTGATGCGTCGACACTCGCTAGCAACATGCGTGCAAAAGTACGCTGCTCATTTCAATATTGATGCCGACAAAATTAATGATAAGTATCGCCAATACGAAAAACAAAATGTCAAAGACTCCAATATCTTTATAAATGTAGATAAGGTATTAGCACAAAATGTCGATGATGGTGGGAGAAACTTTTTACTAACTCATCGTGATGATGATGCCATTGCAATGTTGGAAGATGCCGGATTAAAGGGTTACTTTACCGAAATGGTAACAAAAAATCAGGCTTTCAAGAGAAAACCTGATCCAGAAGCTGTTAACTATTTAATTAAACATAACGACATTAATCGTGGTGATTGCATGTTCATGGGGGACAGAAAGCTAGACGTTGATGCTGCTCATAATGCTGGAATCAAGGCCTGCTTATTTGACCCAGATGGAATGATTAATTCTACAGGTAACCCAGAAGTAACAATCAACAACTATTATGATTTCTTGCATCGTAATGACTAGTATTGACTAAGAATACTCTTTACTTCTAGTCCATAGCCACCGCCAAACATGACGTAGTGAGCCAGTAGATAGAAGAATTGATAGTATTGAATTCTTCTCTTCCATCCAGAATCGAGTGGATAGGTGTCATTGTATCCTTCGTAGAAGTCGGCATTGAAACCACCGAAAACGGTCGTCACACCAATGTCGAATTCACGGTCACCGTAGTAGACATCAGGGTCAATCAAGATTGGATTGCCGTCTTCTAGAAATGAGAAGTTGCCACTCCATAGGTCACCGTGAAGAAGGGATGCATCACTGTGATGGCTATCCATATCTTTTTTGAAAGCTTTCTTTAGGTTATCAAAGTGGTTTAAATCTTCTTTGGAAATTTCACGGTTTTTAATCGCCATATCCATTAATGGGTTCAAACGTTGTTTGATAAAGAAATCAGCCCAATTATCATGCCATGTGTTTGTCTTTGGCACGCGACCTAGTTTAAAGTCTTTGTCTAGACCAAAACGGTCATTGTGGTGCATGTGAACGTTGGCTAACATTTGGCCTAATTGATATTGATTGCCAAATGGTGATAGGTTCATCCATTTTTGAATTAGAAAGCCATCACCATCAATTTCACCATAGTCAATAATAGTTGGGACGGTTGCATATTGACCGATAAGGTTGATTCCTTCGACTTCGTGTTCGAAGAATTCCTTTCCTTTATTGGGTTGGACTTTCATAAAGTATTTTTGGTTATCGGCAATGATTTCATATGAATCATTGATGTCGCCACCTGAGACAGGGGTTAGTTTAGTTACGTTTTTAATTGGTAATTGTTCAAGCCATTCTTGTGTTAATTGCTTCATATATATCACCTCTATTCCATTCTACAATGGATTTAGAATGAAGCAAAATATGTGAGTTCTTGACTTTTTAAGTAAATTACATTAATCTAAAGCATGAATAGAATACTCGCTGATGAAAAAAGAAGAGTACGGAATTTTCTTAGATATAAGAGAGCGTTAGTTTGGTGAAATAACGACGAAAGAAATCCTGGAAAGACACTTTTGAGGCTAATGGCTAAGCCATTCGTAATTATACGTTACATAAGAGTTAAAAAAAGGTGGTACCGTGCTTTTTGCGCCCTTGTCTAAATGATTTTATTTAGACAAGGGCTTTTTTTATTCAGTTATTAAAGTTTGCGGAGGGATTATCATGCGATATCAACGTCCAAAAGGAACCGCAGATATTTTGCCAGGAACTTCAGAAAAATGGCAATTTGTTGAAGAAACAGCTAGAAAGTTGTTTGCGGCTTATCGTTATCAAGAAATAAGAACACCGATGTTTGAAAGCTTCGATGTTTTTTCAAGAACATCAGGAGAAACTTCGGATATTGTTACAAAAGAAATGTATGACTTTCACGATAAGGGAGATCGTCATATTACATTAAGACCAGAAGGAACTGCCGGTGTAGTTAGAGCGTTTGTTGAAAATAAACTTTACGGTCCAGATACACCTAAACCAGTAAAGATGTATTACATGGGACCTATGTTTAGATACGAACGTCCTCAATCTGGTCGTCAACGTCAATTCCACCAAATCGGTGTTGAAGCTTTCGGCAGCGAATCACCAGAATTAGATGTTGAAGTTATTTCAATGGCCGTTAACTACCTACAAAACCTAGGAATTGATGACTTGAGAGTAGCTATTAACACATTAGGTGATAAGCAAACTCGTGCTGACTACCGTCAAGCATTGATTGACTACTTGGAACCACACTTTGAAGAACTAAGTGATGATTCTAAGGAACGTCTACACAAAAATCCACTTCGTGTGCTAGATAGTAAGGCACCAGAAGACCAATTAATCGTTGATGGTGCACCTTCGATTCTAGATTACCTAACCGATGATGCTCAAAAGCATTTCGACAAGGTAACTAGACTATTGGATGATTTAGGCATCAAATACGATGTTGATCACACAATGGTTCGTGGATTGGACTACTACAACCACACAATCTTTGAAATCATGGCTAACGCTAAGGAATTAGGTGAAGGCTACACTACAATCTGTGCCGGTGGTAGATACGATGGCTTAGTTGAAGAACTAGGTGGTCCTCAAATGCCAGGTGTTGGATTTGGTCTAGGGGTAGAAAGATTACTTCTACTTATGGATTCAAAGAACTTCCAATTCCCAGACACATTTGGTTTAGACGCTTATGTAGTTGGAATTGGTGACGATGCTAGTGTTGAAGCACTTAAGGTTGTTCAAGCACTAAGAAATCAAGACTTTAAGGCTGATAAAGATTACCTAGCACGTAAGCCAAAGGCGCAATTCAAGAGTGCTGACAAGCTAGATGCTAAGTTCACCCTAACTTTAGGTGATAATGAGCTAGAATCAAACACCATTCATGTTAAGAACATGGCTGATGGAAACGAAGTTACTGTAGATATTAATGAAGTAAAAGATAACTTTGCAGAATTAATTTCAAAGAACTTTAAATAGAAAATAAGATTAGGAGAGATATTATGAACCGAACAACTTATTGTGGTTTAGTAGACGAAAGCTACTTAAACCAAGAAGTATGCTTAGACGGATGGGTTGCCAAACGTCGTGACTTAGGTAAATTAATCTTCGTTGACTTAAGAGACCGTAAAGGAATTGTCCAACTAGTATTTAGTGACAAGAACAGCGCAGATGCATTGGCAATCGCTGATCAATTAAGAAATGAATATGTAATCGAAGTAAAAGGAACTGTAGTTGCCAGAAGTGAAAAGGAAGTTAACCCAGACATTAACACTGGTAAGATTGAAATTGCTGTTTCAGAAGTAAAAATCTTAAATAAGTCTGAAAACCCTCCATTTGATATTAAGGACAATATAACAGCTTCAGAAGAAACTAAGTTGAAGTACAGATACTTAGACTTAAGACGTCCAGAAGTACAACGTGGAATTATCTTAAGAAGTAAGATTACTCAAGCAGTTCACGAATACTTTAACAAGAATGGTTTTGTAGACATTGAAACTCCTAACTTAACAGTTTCAACTCCAGAAGGTGCTCGTGATTACCTTGTCCCTTCAAGACTTTACCATGGTTCATTTTATGCACTACCACAATCACCACAACTATTTAAGCAATTATTGATGGGTTCAGGCTTTGACCGTTACTACCAAATTGCTCGTTGTTTCCGTGATGAAGACTTACGTGGTGACAGACAACCAGAATTTACCCAAATCGATATGGAAACTTCATTCTTAAATGCTGAAGACATCCAAGACCTAACTGAAGGCTTAATTGTTAAGGTAATGAAGGATACTTTAAATATCGATATCAAGGCTCCATTCAAGCGTATTACTTGGCAAGAATCGATGGATCGTTTTGGTACCGACCAACCAGATGTTAGATTTGGTATGGAACTAAAGGATCTATCAGACATCGTTAAAGATGTTAAATTTAAGGTATTTAGTGGCGCAATTGAAAACGGCGGTAAGGTAAAAGCAATTGCCGTTCCTGGTGGTGCTGACAAGTACTCGAGAAAAGACATCGACAAATATGCAGAATACGTAGAAAGATTTGGTGCCAAGGGTCTTGCTTGGATGAAGGTTACCGACGAAGGTTTAACTGGTCCAATTGCTAAATTCTTCGATGACCAAAGTGTTGTTGACCAAATGCTTGCAGCTACTGAAGCTAAGGCAGGCGACTTATTACTATTCGCTGCTGACAGAGACAAGGTTGTTGCTGACACATTAGGTTACCTAAGATGTGCAATCGCTAAGGAACAAGACATGATTCCTTCAGACGTCTTTGACTTCTTATGGGTTGTTGACTGGCCATTATTCGACTACGACGAAGGTATCGACAGATGGGTTCCAGCTCACCATCCATTCACAATGCCTAACGAAGGTGATGAACATTACCTAAACGATGGCGAAGACCCTCACAAGGCTCACGCTCAAAGTTACGACATTATCTTGAATGGTCTAGAACTTGGTGGCGGATCAATCCGTATCCATACTAAGGAACTACAATTGAAGATGCTAAAGGCCTTAGGCTTCACTAGAGAAAGCGCACAAGAACAATTTGGTTACTTCCTAGACGCCTTAGACTACGGTTTCCCACCTCATGGAGGTTTAGCTATTGGTTTAGACCGTTTTGCTAGATTATTAGCACAAACTGAAAATATTAGAGATGTTATCGCATTCCCTAAGAATTCAAAGGCTACTGAACCAATGACTAACGCTCCAGCACCTGTTTCTAAGAAACAATTAGATGACTTAGGACTAGAAACTGAAGACGAACCAGAAGCTTAATAATAAAGAAAGACTTCCATTAGGGAAGTCTTTTTTTAATTCGTATTTATGTTATACTATTTTCATATTAAATGAGAGGTTATGAAACTTATGGACGATGTTCAAAGGATTTTAAGACGACATCAATACTTAGCGAAAGCGTCAACTGCCTTTATGTATGGAATCATGGTATCAATTGCCATGAATTTTTTCTGGACGCCAGGTAAAATCTACTCATCTGGATTTACTGGTTTATCACAGTTGATTAATACTTTATCAGGGAGATTTTTACCATTCTCCATTTCTCCTTCGATTGGTTTATTTGTATTAAATATTCCATTTTTTATACTGGCATGGAAACAAATTGGTCATCAATTTACTTGTTTTACTATCTTAACTGTTTTTCTAGCAAGTTTTATGATTAAGTCATTGCATCCGGTGTATCTAACCAATGACCCAATGATTTGTGCCATCTTTGGTGGTGTGGTTAATGGTTTTGGAACTGGAATGAGTTTAAAAAACGAGATTTCTACAGGTGGATTGGACATTTTAGGAATCGTTATCAGAAGAAAGACGGGGAGGAGTATTGGAACGATTAACATCGCTTTCAACATCTTCATCATTACCGCAGCCGGATTTACGTATGGTTGGCCATACGCATTCTACTCAGCAATTGGGATTGTGGTAAATGCTAAAGCAATCGACTTTGCCTACACCCGTCAACAAAGAATGCAGGTGTTGGTTGTAACCGATCATCCAAAGACGGTGATTGATAGTATTCAAAACCACATTCCACGTGGAATCACCATTATTCACGGCGCTGAGGGTGCCTACAATCATGATGAAAAAACAATTCTATTTACGACCATTTCAAGATATGAACTATCCGAGTTACAGGAAGCTTTAGATGAATCAGATGAACACGCATTTGCAAGTGTGACTGAAGCATCTACTATTATGGGGCATTTCTATGAACACAAGGTTGAATAGTTAAATGTAATAATTTTTATACATTAAGTGTGATATAATACTGGATTGTGTGATAGTTTTTAAATATGGTGGGATCTGTTTTGAAGGTTATGTATATATTTTTAATTAAGATAGTATCTTTACTATTTTATTTCAGAAAAAAAGAGAATGTAATTTACATAATGAGCTTTGATAATAATCTTGGATTAATTAAATCGATGGCTCGTCGATTGCCAAAAAATAAAAGGCTATATGTATATTATGAATCATCAAGCGAAGCAGCTGCGACTGACTTGGCTGCATATGGAATTAAGACCGTCTTATTTCGGGATGGTTTTAAATTAATATTTGATTTAATTCCAAAGATAATGGCAAGTAATGTTGTCTTTTGTGACAATTACTTTCCGTTCATGGGTGGCATTGCCCATCCAAAAGATTTAAAGGTTGTTCAATTATGGCATGCCAACGGAGCAATTAAGAAGTTTGGTTGGGAAGATGCTTCTACTAAGGATAGAAGTGCTTCTGACAAACGTCGTTTTCAAAAGGTTTATAACAGCTTTGATGAATACGTGGTTGCTTCCGAAACAATGGGGCATGTGTTTGAGAACAGTTATCATGTTTCCTTTGAGAAAATGAAGATGATTGGTTATCCAAGATCTGATAGATTATTTAAGGAAAAATGGCAAAAGATTGCGAGAAGACGTGTTTATAGCTTTGCTCCCCAATTGAAGGGCAAACGAGTAATCCTATACGCACCAACATATCGTGATGAGGGTAGGTCATTTAATCCACCTAAGGGTGTTGTTAAGGCCCTATCAAATGATCCTAATGCAATGGTAGTTGTAAAGCTACATCCGCTTCTAAAGGACTTAGAAGAAAAATTGCAAAAAGAATCAAAGAATCCAAACGTGATGTTTTCAAATCAATTATCAACCACAGATTTGTTGGCTGTAACTGATACCTTGGTAACTGACTATTCATCAGTTGCTTTTGATTATTCACTATTGCCTAATGCGCATTCTCTATTGTTCTTTATGTTTGATTTAGACCAATATAAACAAAATCCAGGGATTCAAGATGATTTATTGAATTGGTTACCTACAAACCCAATTACATCCTTGGATGATTTAAGAAAAGCAATTAGTGAAGATAAACAAACAGATTTTACCAATTTCAATCACCATTGGAACAAGTACAATGATGGTTTTGCAACAAGTCGAGTAATCGACAGGTATATTAAAACTTTAAAGTAAAGGAAGTGTGATCGACTTGAAGGAAGTCATTACATTAATCAAAGAGCAAATTCAAAATTTACCAATAATGTTTAGAGTCTCAAAGTACCAAGATAAGTCAGATTATCAGAGTCATTATCTAGGTATTGTTTGGGCATATCTATACCCAATTATTCAAATCTTAATTTACTGGTTAGTATTCGGTGTTGGTTTGAAGAAGGGTACATCTGGAAGTGTTGATTACCTAACTTGGATGGTTATCGGTATTACACCATGGTTCTACATGAACAGCGTTACTTTAGATGCTTCAAAGAGTATCTACCAACAAGTTGGTATGGTATCAAAAATGAAGTTCCCAGTTAGTGTTCTACCATCAATTAAGATTCTAACTAACTTAAGTTCATTTTGGGCTATGTTAGCATGTTCAATTATCTTAGGTTACCTAAAGGGTGGAGTACTACCTAACCTATACTGGATTCAATGGCTATACTACTTCTTTGCAATGATTTGTTGGCTATTAGCATTCGGTATCTTCAACTCAACTGTAACAATTCTTGTTCGTGATTACCGTATCTTCTTACAATCAATCATGAGAGTATTGTTCTACATGTCTGGAGTTCTATTTAACTTTGAAACAAATGCTTTCCCAGCATTCTTTGTAAGATTCTTACAATTGAACCCATTCTTCTACATTGTTTCAGGATTTAGAGAATCAATGCTAGGTGAAGCTTGGTTCTGGCAAAAACCAATGTTGATGTTAATCTTCTGGCTAACAGTATTATTCTTCCTATTGGTTGGATCACATCTACACTACAAGTTCAGAGCTCGTTTCGTAGATTACATTTAGTTAAAAGTTAAAAGGATTGAAATTGTCGTATGATGAAATTGAAGAAAAAAGTAATTAGATTTATTAAGAAGTCAATTCGTCGAGTATTGATCTTGATTAATAACATTTTGATTACTTTACCAGTAAAGAAGAATTTAGTTGTTTTTGAAAGTTTCCAGGGTAAGGACATCAATGATAACCCGGCAGCTATCTATGAAAAGTGGATTGAAAAGTATCCAGAAGATAAGTCAAAAGCATACTTTACTGTCAGAAAAGCTCAATATAAGACTTTCAAGGAATTATATCCTGAAATCAAGATTGTCAGAAAATTCATGCCTAAATGGGTATGGGTAATGGCCAGAGCTAACTTTTGGGTATTTAATTCCAGAACACCAAAATGGTGGAACAAGAATAAGGGGACTGTATACATGCAAACATGGCATGGTACGCCTTTGAAAAAATTAGGTACTGACATCGAAAACGTTATGATGCCTGGTACTAATACTGAAAAGTATAAAGAAAACTTTACTAATGAAGCCCATCGTTGGGATTACTTAATTGCACCAAATCAATACTCAAAAGATATTTTTTCTAGAGCATTTGATTTTAACAATCATTTCTTAGATATCGGATACCCAAGAAATGACGTCTTATACTATGGTGACAATCAAGACAACATTAGTAGACTTAAGAAAAAATACCTTGGTAGAGATGATTTAAACGTGATCACCTACGCACCAACTTGGCGTGATGATAATTACAAACGTAAGGGTGTTTACAACTTTGAATTACCATTTAGTTTAAAGACTTTCTTTGAACAAGTTGATGACAACACTGTATTAATTATCAGACCACATTACCTTGTAAAAGACTTCATTGATATTAAGGGCTTTGAAGACCGTGTTTACATCATGGTTGAAGAAGACATCAGTGACTTATACCTAATGTCTGATTTGTTAATCACAGACTATTCATCAGTAATGTTTGACTATGCAAACTTGAAACGACCAATGTTGTTCTATGCATATGATTTAAAACATTATGAAGATGATATTCGTGGTTTCTACTTTGACTACAGAACAGAATTACCTGGACCTGTTGTTGAAGAAGAAGACGATTTTTACAAGCAAATTGATGCATTTAACAAGGAAAAGAAGTATTCTGATTACGATAAGAAGTATGAAGAATTCTATGAAAAGTATTGTGGATGGGAATCTGCAGACTCTTCAGAAAAATTTGTTGATGAAATGAGGATGATTAGTAATGACAAGTAAGTTTTTAATCGGATCTCACGTTAGCATGAATGGCTCAACCATGTTTTTGGGTTCTGCTAAAGAAGCTGACAGCTATGGTGAAAATGCATTTATGGTTTACACTGGTGCTCCTCAAAACACCAGAAGAAAGCCAATTGATGAATTAAGAGCCGAAGACGGTAAGGAATACATGAAAGAACATGGTATTTTGGAAACCGTTGTTCATGCTCCATACATCATTAATCTAGGAAATGTTGCCAAGCCACAAAACTTTAAGTTTGGTGTTGATTTCTTACACGAAGAAGTTAAACGTGCTGAAGCCATTGGTGCAACACAAATTGTGTTACATCCTGGTTCTCATGTTGGCGAAGGTGCAGATAAAGCAATTGCTCAAATTGCCAAAGGGTTAAACGAAGTCATTGAACCAGATCAAAAGGTTCAAATTGCTTTGGAAACCATGGCAGGTAAGGGAACAGAAGTTGGCCGTACCTTTGAAGAAATTGCCCAAATCATTGATGGTGTTAAGGATAACGATAAAGTATCCGTTACTTTCGACACTTGTCATACTAATGATGCTGGTTACAATGTTAAAGAAGACTTTGACGGCGTACTAAATGAATTCGACCATGTAATTGGTTTAGATCGATTAAAGGTTGTTCATTTAAATGATTCTAAGAATGATTTCGGTAGTCACAAGGATAGACACGAAATTATTGGTTTGGGAACAATCGGGTTCGATGCTTTGAACTACATTGCTCATCACGAATCATTAGTTGATGTTCCAAAGATTATGGAAACACCAGCTGTTGCTGTTGAAGGAAGTAAGAAGAAGTTGTCGCCACATTACTTTGAAGTTAAAATGTTAAAAGAACAACAATTCAATAACAATTTGATGGATGATATTTTAAATCAATAAAAATAAAAAAGAGCTGTTAAGCTCTTTTTTTATTGGTATGAATCTAAATCAAGACTTTCCATAATCACAGTGGCTGTTTCTTCGATTGATTTATCGTGGACGTCGATAATTAAACAACCAAGTTTATGGTATAAGTTGTTAGCGTATTCTAATTCCTCGTCAATGTTCTTTGAGTTTGAATATGGTGTATCTTCATCGATACCATATGATGCCATTCTGGCTTTTCTAATTTTTTGAATATCTTTAGTTACGCTGGTAAGACCAATAATCTTCTTTGGATCAACGTCAAAGACTTCTTTAGGTAATTGGATGGTAGGACCAATTGGTACGTTTGAAACCTTTACTTGCTTGTTTGCAAGATAAAGTGATAGCGGGGTCTTTGATGTTCTAGAAATTCCTAGGATTACGACATCTGCTTTTGTTAGGTTTTGAGGATTGCTTCCATCATCATTTTCAACGGAGAATTCCATCGCTTCAATGCGCTTAAAGTAGTCGTCATTTAAGTCATGCACCAAACCACTGACACGTTCAGGATTGAAACCTAATTGGCTACTGATTGCCTTCATGGGTTTTTGAACACAGTCAACGTTTTGTAAATTATTGGCCATTGCAAAATCTTCAATTAGTTTACTTAAATCGGCGTTAACTAGGGTATGAAAAATGACAGCTTCTTTTTGTTTAGCAATTTTTAAGATACCACTTAACATTGATTCGGTAGTTATAAATGGGTATCGTTCGTATGAAATATCAGCGCTTTCAAATTGTGCACCAGCAGTTTTAGCTACTTGCATCGCTGTTTCACCACTAGAATCTGAGATGGCAAAGATATTAATATGTTTCATCAAAATCACTCCTTTTTTACGACTTTATTATATCTAAAAAACTGTCATAAAAGTAGTTTTAAATTCAAATGTAATATTGACGTTATAAATATTGTTTTGTATAATTATTAAGAACAGTTTTAATAAATAAAAAAGTAACTGTTGTATTTCGAGCTCGGAGGGAGGGAATTTTCATATGTCAAAAACAGTCGTTCGTAAAAACGAATCTCTTGATGATGCTCTTCGTCGTTTCAAACGTACAGTTTCCAAGAACGGTACTTTACGTGAATACCGTAAACGAGAATTCTACGAAAAACCAAGTGTTAAACGTAAATTAAAATCTGAAGCAGCAAGAAAGCGCAACAACAAGAAAAAAAGCCGTCGCTTTTAATTACTAAAAACGTTCCTGTTATTTCAGGGACGTTTTTTTTGCTAAAACTAAGCTGAATATTTTGAAAGAGGGAAACTATAATGAGTATCGCTACAAGTCTTAATGAAGATCTTAAAAATGCAATGAAGGAACACAACAAAACTGCTTTGAACGTTATTCGTTCTCTAAAATCAGCCCTAACTAACGAAAAAGTTGCTTTAGGTCATGATTTAAGTGATGACGAAGAACTAACTGTTATCAGTCGTGAAGTTAAGCAAGTTAAGGAATCTATTGCTGAATTCAAAGATGGTGGTAGAGATGATTTAGTTGCCGAACAAGAAGAACAATTAGCTGTGCTAAGCAAATACGCTCCAAAACAAATGTCAAAAGAAGAAATTGACAAGGTAGTTGAAGAAACTATCAGTGAAGTTGGCGCTTCAGCAATGTCTGATTTTGGTAAAGTAATGGGTGCTATCATGCCAAAGGTTAAGGGTAAAGCTGACGGAAACGAAGTTAACCAATCTGTAAAAGCTCACTTAAGCTAATTATTTATAAAGTATGGTTGTGCTATGCTACAAGCATGCTTTGTTAGTACATATTAATAACTTTTTTAAAGTCAAAATCTGTGCTAATATTTGATTATCAATAAAAAAGGGGTCGCTATATTGACAGAACAAACTGAAGTAACCAAAGAATTTATTATTCATAATTTAGATTTTGAACCTAAGTTATTAGGGGCACAAAATAAATACGTTACAATTCTTGAAGAGGGTATGGAAGTATCAATTAATGCTTTTGGAACTAATTTAAAGGTATCCGGAAGTGAAGATAATGTTAATAAAGTTATTTCAATTTTTAAGAACTTAATGGACTTAATTCAAAATGGTGTCTCATTGAATAGCAGTGACTTTGTTTCTGCTATGAATATGGCCAAAAATGATACGTTAAGTTATTTTAAAGATCTATACAATCAAATATTAATCAAAGACTTTAAGGGTAAGCCAGTCCGTGTTAAGAACTTTGGTCAACGCCAATACGTTCAATCTGTAAAACGTAATGATATTACTTTCGGAATTGGGCCAGCCGGTACTGGTAAAACATATTTAGCTGTAGTTATGGCAATCGCAGCACTAAAACACGGTGATGTCGAAAAGATTATTTTGACAAGACCTGCTGTTGAAGCCGGTGAAAGCCTCGGTTTTCTACCTGGTGATTTAAAAGAAAAAGTTGATCCATATTTGAGACCAATCTACGATGCACTTCATTCAATTCTAGGAAGAGAACACACTGCTAGGTTGATGGAAAGAGGAGTTATTGAAATTGCGCCTTTAGCATATATGCGTGGTAGAACATTGGACTCTGCTTTCGTTATCTTAGACGAAGCTCAAAACACAACCACTGCTCAAATGAAGATGTTCTTAACTCGTCTTGGCTTTGGTTCAAAGATGATTGTTAACGGTGATATCTCCCAAATTGATTTGCCTAAACATGCAAGTAGTGGTCTAGTTCAAGCCCAATCAATCTTACAAAATGTTGAAAAGATTCGTTTTGTTAAGTTTGATTCTAAGGATGTTGTTAGACATCCAGTGGTTGCTAGAATTATCGATGCCTACGAAGAATATCAACAAAACTAGAAATTTTATAACAGGAGTACCAGAATGGATTTAGAAATTTACGATAAGACAAAAGACGGTGTGGACCAAAAATACATCGATTTAGTGGAAGATGTATTGCAATTTGCTAGCAAAGCATTAGAACTTAAGGATAATACTGAAATGTCAGTAACATTCGTTAATAATGACGAAATTAAGGAAATTAACAGTAAGTATCGTGGTGTTGACCGCGCAACTGATGTTATTAGTTTTGCGATTGAAGACGGTGAAGACGATTTTCCATTAATTATGGATGATGAAATGGCCGCAGAAATCCCTGAAAACATTGGTGACATCTTTGTTTCAATCGATAAAGTTGCTGAACAAGCAGAATTTTTAGACCACTCATACGAACGTGAATTAGGTTTCCTTGTTGTTCATGGATTCCTACACTTAAACGGTTATGATCACATGAAGCAAGAAGATGAAGACGTTATGTTCCCATTGCAAAGAAAGATTATGGATGACTATGGGCTTAAAAGATAAAAAAGTAGTCAGAAAAAATCGTAATTTCGCTGAATCATTTAAGCATGCTTTTGATGGTTTAGTGATATTATGCAAGACAGAACGTAACTTTAGATTTCATCTAATTGCATCTTTAATCGTAGTGATTATTTCGTTTATTCTTAAGATTGATTTGAGCCAATGGGTTTGGATTTTGTTAGCAATGTTTATTGTCTTAATCGCTGAAGTTGTAAATACGTTATGTGAATCAATTGTTAATTTAATTGTTGGTAATAAGTATAATGAAATTGCCAAGAAGGCAAAAGATGTAGCTGCTGCAGGTGTGGTCATTGCGTCAATCTTTGCAGCAATCATCGGATTATTGGTATACGTTCCAATCATATTTGGACTTTAACAGCACGGAGGAATTATTATGGAATTTGATCCAAATTTTCATTCAGGATTTGTAGCAATCGTTGGTAGACCAAACGTTGGTAAATCAACATTCTTGAACCGTATTATCGGTCAAAAGATTGCGATTATGAGTGATAAAGCACAAACAACTAGAAACAAGATTCAAGGTGTATACACCGATGATGAATCACAAATTGTTTTCTTGGATACCCCAGGAATTCACAAACCAAATAACAAATTAGATGATTTCATGGAAAAATCAGCTTTCTCAGCTTTAAAAGAAGTTGATGCTGTTTTATTCATGGTAAGTGCCACTGAAACAAGAGGTGCTGGAGATAACTTTATCATTAACCGCTTGAAGGATATTGATAAGCCAGTGTACTTAATCATCAACAAAATTGATGAAATCAATCCAAACAAACTGCTAAGCATCATGGATATTTACAAGAAGGCGCTTGATTGGAAAGAAGTTTTCCCAATCTCAGCACTACAAGGTAACAACGTTGATGAATTGATGGACAACTTAAAGCAATTATTACCAGCTGGTCCACAATACTACCCAGAAGATGAAGTAACTGATCACCCAGAACGTTTTATCGTTGCTGAACTAATCAGAGAAAAAATCTTAATGTTAGCAAGAGATGAAATTCCATACTCAATTGCGATTGATATCTTAAGCATGAAGACCAAGGAAAACGGCAACGTAGATATCCAAGCTGATATCTTAGTAGACCGTCCTGGTCAAAAGGGAATCTTGATTGGTAAACAAGGATCAATGCTAAAGAAGATTGGTACCCTTGCTAGACAAGATATCGAAGACCTATTAGGTAGCAAGGTTTATCTAAAACTTTGGGTTAAGGTTCATCCTGGATGGCGTAATGAATCATCCGTTCTTAAGTCCCTAGGATACAAGAAGGATAATTATTAAAATTTTAAAAAATGGTCGGTGAATAAAAATGGATTCACAAACATATATGAATTTTCACGGTATTTTACTATACCGAAAGAACTTCAAAGAAAATGATATGTTAGTTAAGTTTTTAACGGCCGAGGCAGGCAAGAAGATGTTTTTCATTCGAGGCGCTCGTAAAAGAGGGTTTAAGATGATGGCGGATATCTTGCCTTTTACCTATGGTACGTATTCTGGAAAGATAAATGCTGAAAACTTATCTTATATTTATAGTGGATTAGATACTGACCATTATGAAAACATTAGCGAGGATATTTTCTTAAATGCTTATGCCACTTACATTATGTCTTTGGTTGACGTTGCGTTTCCTGACTCAACACCAATTCCACATTGGTTTAACCAGTTATTTGCAGCATTACGATTGATTGATAACGGTGTTGATCCTGAGGTGATTACAAACATTTGTGAAATCCAACTTTTAGGTGAGTTTGGGGTGCAACCTGAACTAAGGGGATGTGCCATTTGTGGTCGAAATGATCTAAACTTTGATTACTCCGAAACCTATGGTGGATTGATTTGCCAAAATCATTTTCATTTAGATGATAACCGGTTGCACCTAGATCAAAAGACTATTTATTATTTACGTCGTTTCTCAATTATTGATTTAAATAAATTGGGTAACGTTAATGTAAATGACAATACAAAGCAAAATTTAAGAATGCTTCTCGATAAGATTTACTCGGATTCTGTAGGGATTCACCTAAAGAGTAAAAGTTTCTTAGATCAAATGAATGACTTAAGATTATAGAATTGATTTTTTAGCAATTGTAAACTATAATTAAATTAAATAAATACGAATGGTAATGACAAAAGAGGGTCATTGAATAAAATGATTTTCAGCGATAGTAGGACAGTGTGAGCTACTTGCATTTTTCAATGATTGGCACTTTTTGAACCAAAGAAATCAAGCTGCTGACGAAAGTCAGAAGTAGGGTGGAACCGCGAATAATCGTCCCTATGTAAACTGTATTTAAGTATACTTTTTGCATAGGTTTTTTTTATGCCATTCGTTTATTAGGAGGAAGTAACATGACAGAAAAGTTGTCAATGCAAGACATCATTTTAAAATTACAACAATACTGGTCATCACAAGGTTGTATGTTAATGCAAGCATACGATACTGAAAAGGGTGCCGGAACTATGAGTCCATACACATTCTTACGTGCAATTGGACCTGAACCATGGAACGCAGCATACGTTGAACCTTCAAGAAGACCCGCTGATGGTAGATATGGTGAAAACCCTAACCGTTTATACCAACATCACCAATTCCAAGTAATCATGAAACCATCTCCTGAAAACATCCAAGAACTATACTTGGATAGTTTAAAAGAACTTGGCATTAACCCAGAAGAACACGATATTCGTTTCGTTGAAGACAACTGGGAAAATCCATCAATGGGTTGTGCCGGTGTTGGTTGGGAAATCTGGCTAGACGGAATGGAAGTTACTCAATTTACTTACTTCCAAATCGTTGGTGGTCAAGAAATGAACCCAGTTGCTTCAGAAATCACTTACGGTTTAGAAAGACTTGCTTCATACGTTCAAGACGTTAACAACGTTTTTGAACTAGAATGGAGTGATGGTGTTAAGTACGGTGATATCTTCAAAGAACCAGAATACGAACACTCAAAATACAGTTTTGAAGAAAGTAACCAAGAAATGTTACTAAAGATGTTTGATGACTTCGAAACAGAGGCTAAAAAACAAATCGCAAACGGCTTAGTTCACCCTGCATACGACTACGTTCTAAAATGTAGCCACACATTTAACTTATTAGATGCTAGAGGAGCCGTTTCAGTTACTGAACGTGCCGGATACCTTTCAAGAATCAGAAGAATGGCCAGAGAAATAGCTAAGGCCTTCATTGCTGAAAGAAAGAAACGTGGTTTCCCACTTATTAAAGATGAAAAATTAAGACAATCTCTTCTAAAAGATGATGAAAACAAGGAGGAAAAATAATGGCTCACACATTTTTACTTGAAATTGGACTAGAAGAAATGCCAGCTCATGTGGTAACACCTAGTATCAAACAATTAGTTAAGAAGACTGAAGATTACTTAAAAGATCAACGAATCGATTTTGATGCTGTTAAGCCATTCTCAACTCCTCGTCGTTTAACTATCCAAATTGAAGGTTTAGCTGACAAACAACCTGACGTAAACGAAACTGTAAAAGGTCCTGCTAAGAAGATTGCTTTAGATGATGAAGGTAACTGGTCAAAGGCAGCCATTGGTTTCACTAAGGGACAAGGATTAAGCACCGATGACATTACCTTTAAAGAAGTTAAGGGTACTGAATATGTTTTTGTTGAAAAACACATTGCCGGAAAGCCTGTTAAAGAAGTCCTAATGGGATTAAAGGATGTTATCACAAGCATGACATTCCCAACACTAATGAAGTGGAACGTTTACCGTTTAGACTTCATTCGTCCAATTAGATGGATGGTAGCTTTGTTAGATGATGAAGTCTTACCAATTCAGATTCTAGATGTCACTGCTTCAAATGTTAGTCGTGGCCACAGATTCTTAGGTCAAGACACAACCATCAACTCAGCTGATGAATACGAAGAAAAGCTAAAAGAACAATTTGTAATTGTTGATGCTCAAAAACGTAAAGACTTAATCGTAAAACAAATCAAAGAAATCCAAGATGAAAACAATTGGGTAATTAACATCAACCCAGGTCTACTTGAAGAAGTTAACAACTTGGTTGAATGGCCAACGGCGTTCTTTGGTAAGTTCGATGAAAAATACCTACAATTACCTTCAGAAGTTCTAATTACTTCAATGAAGGACAACCAAAGATTCTTCTACGTTAACGATCAAAATGGGAACATCTTGCCATTCTTTATCTCAGTTAGAAACGGTAACAGCGAATACATCGAAAACGTGATTGCTGGTAACGAAAAAGTGCTTACTGCACGTCTAGAAGATGCAATGTTCTTCTACCAAGAAGATCAAGCTAAGGATATCGACTTCTATGTAAACAAACTAAAGAAGGTAAGTTTCCATGACAAGATTTCAACTATGTTTGAAAAAATGCAACGTGTTGAAAAGATTGCTGAAGTAATTGGTCAACATGCTAAACTAACCGACCAAGAACTAAAAGATGTTAAACGTGCTGCTCAAATTTACAAGTTCGATTTAGTAACCGGTATGGTTGGTGAATTCTCAGAACTACAAGGTGTAATGGGTGAAAAATACGCTCTATTAAAGGGTGAAAATGAAGCCGTTGCTACTGCTATTCGTGAACACTACATGCCAATCTCAGCAACAGGTGAACTACCAGCAACCAAGGTTGGTTCAGTTCTTTCGCTAGCCGATAAGTTTGACAGTATCCTAACTTTCTTTGCCGCTGGTATGATTCCAAGTGGTTCAAATGATCCATATGCATTGAGAAGACAAGCTAACGGTATCGTTAGAATTGTTAAGAATGAAGAATTAAACTTCAACTTAACTGAAATGATGGAAGCATTCATCAACGCTGAAAAAGATGCAAATGTTGCCCCTGACTTGGATCAAAACAAGGAAATTAGCGAAATCGTTTCATTCATCAAGGATAGAATTGTTAAGCAACTAAAGACTGACAAGATTAGACATGATATTATCGATGCTGCAGGTAACTCAAACAATGATAATATCGAATTTATCTTTAACGTTGCCGACATTCTAAACGAACACAAGGAAGATGATAACTTCAAGGAATCAGTTGAAGCATTAACTCGAGTTCTAAGAATTTCAGAAAAACAAGAATTTGCCGCAGACGACTTAAATGTTGATGAATCATTATTTGAAAACGATTCTGAAAAGAACCTTCATTCAAATGTTGAATCAATCTCAGATAATTTCTTCTCACTAAGTGCAAATGATGAATACAACAAGTTATTTGACTTGAAGGATTCAATTAACGATTACTTTGACCAAACAATGGTTATGGCTAAAGATGAAAACGTTAAGAACAATCATTTACGTGAACTAACTAAGTTATCAAACATGATTAACTGGTTTGCTGATTTAAACCAACTAATCGTAAAATAGAATTGATAGACAAACCTATGATGGGTTGATAAAATACTGTATAATATTTATTCGTATTTTTAATAAAAGTCGCACTAAAAATCGGTGCGACTTTTATCAGTGAAAGGAGATATGCTGACAATGATTCCTGAAGAAGTAATTGATCAGATTAGAAATGAAACCAACATTGCCGATGTTGTTGGTCAATTTGTTTCATTGAAAAAATCTGGTAGTAATCTATTTGGTATATGTCCATTTCATAATGAAAACACCGCATCATTTTCTGTTAATGAACAAAAACAAATCTTTCACTGTTTCAGTTGTGGAAGAGGTGGAAATGTCTTTAAGTTCATGATGGAATTGGAAAATCTTTCATATCCGGAAGCGGTAATGAGAGTTGCTGATATGCAAGGAATTGAAATTCCAGACCAATATAAGCATTCCAATAAAGCTAAATCAAACATCAATCCGGTTGAGAAAAAGTTAATCAATATGCATGAGCTAGCCACTGAATTGTATAGTCATATTTTGATGAATACTGAAGTGGGACAACCGGCATTAGATTACTTGCACGAACGTGGATTGACTGATGACACCATCAAGTTCTATCGTTTGGGATTTGCACCTAAGGAACAAATCTTAAATAAGTTTTTGGAAAACAAGAAAGTTCAATATGATGACATGAGAAAATCTGGTCTATTTATTGAAACTGATGATGGTAAACTTCGTGATCGTTTCTTTGACCGTATCATGTTCCCAATTAAAAACGAGTTTGGCAACTTGATTGGTTTCTCAGGACGTGTAATGGATAAAAATGCCTCAACGGCAAAATACCTAAACAGTCCTGAAACTGACATTTTCAACAAACGAAAAGTCTTATTCAACCTATCGGACGCCAAGACAACTATTCAAAAGCAAAAAAACGTTATCTTGTTTGAAGGTTTCATGGATGTCATATCTGCTTATCAATCAGGTGTAACCAACGGAATTGCTTCAATGGGAACTAGTCTTACCACCGAACAAATAGCTACGATTAAACGTTTAACACCAAGCGTTAGTGTTTGTTATGATGGTGATGCACCGGGACAAAATGCGATTAATCGAGCATTGTCATTATTAGGTAATACAGATTTGTCTCTAGGTGTTATTCAAATGCCTGAGGGAATTGATCCCGATGAATATCGCAAACAATATGGTGAGGAAAAGTTTGCTAGTTATATGCATTCTGCTTATGAATCACCACTTTCGTTTAAGATGCGATACTTCAAGTTGAACCGTAACTTGGATAATGAAACTGACCAGATTAGTTATATTAACGATGTCTTACAGGAAGTTGCTAAGATTTCCGATCCATTGGAAAGAGATATTTATGTTAACCAATTATCTGATCAGTTTAACTTGAATAAGTTAGATTTGACTAATCGAATGAATACCTATATTCAAAAGAATAACGTTAACAAGTCGATTCAAAAATCAAGGGATGAACCACAACAAGGTCATCCAGTCATCCAACCAATTGATAACGTCAGATCACACAGCAAGGTTGAATTGGCGGAATTATATCTATTTAATCGCATTTTGATGTCACGTGAAATGTGGCAACATTTGATGAGTAAAGATGGATTTTCATTTGTGGATGATGATTTTCAACTTCTATATACATTGGCACAAGGCTATATGGCGACACATGATGAGTATAAATCAGCAGAGTTTCAAGACTTCATTAAAGAAGAAAAGCTACAAAACATGTTGATTAATATCGAAATGTTACCGTTGAGCGATGCGCCAAATAAAGAAGAGGTTGACGATTATGTTAATATAATAATGAATGAGGCGCCGATCGATGTTCAGCTTAAGAACAAACAGGCTGAATTGAATGATGCCAAGAAGCTAGGGGATGTTGATAAACAAACCGAACTAGCGATGGAAATCATCAAGTTACAAAGACAAAAGCAGTTGAACGACAGATCGTAATTTAGGAGGCACTTTAATGGCTGAAAAGAAGTTAAACAAGAAAGAACTAAAAGAATCAACCAACGCTTTAATTAAGAAGCAAAAGAAAGTTGGTCACGTTACTTATGACGATGTAAATGACACAATTGCTGTGCCATTCAAGCTAACTAAGACTGAAATGTACGAATTACTAGAAAAAATCGAAGACTCTGGTATCAGTGTTGTTGATAAAAATGGTGATCCAGATCCACGTGCCCTAGAAGCAGCTAAAAAGGTTACTCAAGCTGAATTGAAGAACTCAGCTTCAGCTCCTACTGGTGTTAAGATTAACGACCCAGTTAGAATGTACCTAAAAGAAATCGGACGTGTTCCACTTCTAACTGCTGACCAAGAAGTTGACTTGGCTCTTCGTATTGAAGAAGGCGACGAAGAAGCTAAACAAGAACTAGCTGAAGCTAACCTTCGTTTGGTTGTTTCAATTGCTAAGCGTTACGTTGGTCGTGGTATGCAATTCTTGGACTTGATTCAAGAAGGTAACATGGGTCTAATGAAGGCCGTAGAAAAGTTTGATTATAGAAAAGGTTTCAAATTCTCAACTTACGCTACTTGGTGGATTAGACAAGCTATTACACGTGCGATTGCTGACCAAGCTAGAACTATCAGAATTCCAGTTCACATGGTTGAAACAATCAACAAATTAATCCGTATTCAAAGACAATTACTTCAAGATTTAGGTCGTGAACCTACACCTGAAGAAATTGGTGCTGAAATGGATATGCCAACTCAAAAGGTTAGAAGCATTCTAAAGATTTCTCAAGAACCAGTTTCTCTAGAAACACCAATTGGTGAAGAAGATGACTCCCACTTAGGTGACTTTATCGAAGACCAAGATGCAACTAGTCCAGCCGACCACGCTGCATACGAATTACTAAAGGAACAACTTGAAGGTGTCTTAGATACTCTAACTGACCGTGAAGAAAACGTTCTAAGATTACGTTTCGGTCTAGACGATGGTCGTACTAGAACCCTTGAAGAAGTTGGTAAGGTCTTTGGTGTTACTCGTGAAAGAATTAGACAAATTGAAGCTAAGGCTTTGAGAAAGTTACGCCACCCATCCAGAAGTAAACAACTAAAGGATTTCCTTGAATAATAATTAAAACAGATAGCATTTGCTATCTGTTTTTTATTTTCTATAGCGGTTATAATATAAATAATAACAAAGTAGAAAAGGTGTTTTTATGGACGCAAATAAGTTATCTCAAAGATTGAAAGTAGTTGCAGATTTTGTTCCGCAAAATAGTCGAGTAGCAGACATCGGTTCAGATCATGCATACTTGCCAGTTTATTTGATGAAACAAAAACAAATTGAATTTGGAATTGCTAGTGAGGTTGCTAAGGGACCTCTAGACAACGCAATTCAAGAAATTAAGGCTGAAGGTTTAAGTGACAGAATCGACACTAGATTAGCTGATGGGTTATTATCAGTACAACCAGAGGACAAAATTGATTGTGTTACCATTGCAGGAATGGGTGGAACTTTAATCAAGAATATCCTAGAAAATGGTAAGTCACACTTATCAGGTAACGAATTATTGATTCTTCAACCAAACGTTGGTGAAGATCGTTTGAGAATATGGTTAATGAATAACCAATATGAAATTAGTGATGAAACTATCTTAAGAGAAGACGGTCATACCTATGAAATTATCGTTGCGAAAAAGACCGACGAAACAGTAAAATACACAGAACAAGAAATTAAGTTTGGCCCATTTTTACTAAAACAACACTCAGATGTTTTCGTTGAAAAGTGGGAGAACGAAATTGAAAGAATTGAAATGGTAATTGACCAAATGAACTTGGCCAAGCATGATAAACCAGTTGATAAGATTAATTCAATGAAGAAGGAAATTGAGGAAATTAAAGAGGTGTTATAAATGAAAGCATTCGACTTAATTAACCAGTTTGAAAAATTTGCACCAAAGGAGATTGCGGTTGAGCATGACCCAATTGGTTTGCAAATTGGATCGATTAATCAAGAAATTCATAAGGTATTAGTAACCTTAGACGTTAGACCAGAAGTAGTTGAAGAAGCGATTGAAAACGATTGTGATATGATTTTTTCTCATCACCCAGCGATGTTTAGACCCGTTAAAAACATGGATTTAGATGTCCCACAAAACAAGATGTATGCCGATATCATTAAGCACAACATCGTTGTTTATTCTGCACACACCAATTTGGATAATGCAGATGGCGGTATGAACGATTGGTTAGCTGAAGCAATGGACTTAAGAAACGTTGAAGGACTAGTAAGCCAAGGAGACTATAAGGGCGTTGAATATTTCATGGGTCGCATTGGTGAACTAAAGGAAACCACAACAGTCGAACAATTTGCTCGTAATTGTAAGGAATATTTCAATGTTTCCGGTCTTCGACTAATTAGTCATGAATTGAATAAACCAGTTAAAAAGGTCGCCGTTTTAGGTGGCGATGGTGGTAAGTTCTATAACATTGCTAAGGATAAAGGTGCAGACGTTTATGTTACCGGGGATGTTTATTATCACGTTGGTCATGATATGATTGCTGATCACATGTCAGTTGTTGATCCTGGCCACCATATCGAAAGCATTTGCAAACCATATTTGGCAGAAATGTTTAAAGAGTGGGCAAAAGATTATGATTGGCCAATAGATGTGATAGAATCTTCTATAAACACTGATCCATATCAATTTATTTAGGGGGAAACACCATGAGTAAGTATGAAGACTTAGTACCTCGTTTTTTGAGATACGTTAAGATTAATACGCGTTCTGATGAAAGTAGCACTACCATTCCATCAGCAAACCGTGAAACTATATTTTTAAATCAATTAAAAGAAGAACTAAAAGAAATTGGTTTATCTAACGTAAGAACAAATGAAGAAAGTGCATATGTATTTGCAACCCTACCTTCAAACATCGACAAAGATGTAAAGAAAATTGGTTTCATTTCACATATTGATACTGCTGATTTTAATTCAGAAAATGTGAACCCTCAATTTGTAGAAAACTATGATGGAAAATCAAACATCAAATTAGGTGACGGGGAATACAACTTAGATCCAAACGTATTTGAAAGTCTACATAAGTATTCTGGTGATACTCTTATCACAACTGATGGAATCACTTTATTAGGAGCTGATGACAAGTCAGGAGTTTCTGAAATCGTTTCATCCATGAAGTACTTAATTGACCATCCTGAAATTAAGCACGGTGAAATCGAAGTTGGTTTTGGCCCGGACGAAGAAATCGGAACTGGTTCATTGAAGTTCGACGTTGAAGATTTCGGTGCTGATATGGCTTATACTGTTGATGGTGGAGCTAAAGGTCAATTACAATACGAAACCTTTAACGCCGCTGGTGCAACCGTTGAAATTAAAGGAACCGATGTCCATCCAGGTGAAGCTAAGGATGTTATGGTCAATGCAGCTCTTCTAGCAATGGAATTCAATGCTAAGCTACCTGCTTACGAAAGACCTGAATACACTGATGGTAAGGAAGGATTCTACTTCTTACTTGAAATCAATGGTACTCCAGATAACACTAAGATGTCTTACATCATCAGAGATCATGACAGAAACCGTTTTGAAGAAAGAAAACAATACTTCAAAAAGATTGCTGATGAAATGAATAAACGCTTTGATTATGACCGCGTTCACGTTGAAGTTAAGGATCAATACTACAACATGGCCGAAGTAATCGAGAAGAACATGGAAGTTGTTGATTTAGCCAAAGAAGCAATGAACAATGTTGATGTTCAACCAGACATTTTCCCAGTTCGTGGGGGAACTGATGGTTCAACAATCTCATTTAAGGGATTACCAACACCAAACTTGTTTGCCGGTGGTGAAAACATGCACGGTCGTTTTGAATACGTATCTGTTCAAACAATGGAAAAAGCTTGTGATGTCATCATTGAAATCGCTAAATTAAACGCAGAAAAATAATTAGTCAAAAAAGGTCAAAATAATTTGATTTAATGTGACCTTTTGGTAAAATTTACCTATGAGATGGATTTCTCATAGGTATTTTTTATTAAGTAGGTGAAATAATTGAATCCAGATGAATTAACAGAAGCAGTATCACAAGCGTTAGCTGAAGCACAAAAGGTGGCTGCTAATCGCAAACATCAAGAAATCACAATTACCCATTTATTCAAGGTATTGGTTCAACCAGGTGAATTAGCAAGACAGATTTTTGCTGAAGCAGGGATGAACGTTGATGATTTCGAAAAGCAATTGGATCAACAGCTAGATGAAATTGCAACAGTAGATGGCCAAGGCGTGGCCTATGGACAAAATATTTCATCCAGTATGCTCGAACTATTACAAAACGCAGAAAAAGAAAAAACAAACTTGGGTGATGGCTATGTCGCCGTTGATACATTAGTAATCGCATTGATGGATACAACAGGTAACAAAGTTGTCGACTATGTAAAAGACCAAGGAATTACAAAACAAAAGATTGAAGAAGTAGTACAAAATATCAGAGGGGGCGAAAAGGTGACTTCAAAGAATCAAGAAGATAATTATCAAGCACTTAAGAAATATGGTGTCGACTTGGTTGCCGAAGCCAGAGCAGGTAAGTTAGGCCCTATTATCGGTAGAGACGAAGAAATTCTAGACGTAATCAGAATTCTTTCCAGAATGACCAAGAACAATCCTGTATTGATTGGAGATCCTGGTGTTGGTAAGACAGCAATCGTTGAAGGTTTAGCAAAGCGTATTGCCGTAAATGATGTTCCTGAAAATTTAAAGGATAAATCATTGTTTGAATTAGACATGAGTTCATTGATTGCTGGTGCCAAGTACCGTGGTGAATTCGAAGAACGTTTGAAGGCGGTTTTAAAGGCTGTTAAAAAGTCTGAAGGCCAAATTATCATGTTCATCGATGAAATTCACAACATCGTTGGTGCCGGAAAATCAGAAGGTAGTATGGATGCCGGAAATATCTTAAAACCAATGTTAGCTCGTGGTGAACTCCATTTGATTGGTGCAACTACTGTTGATGAATACAGAAAGTATATGCAAAAGGATAAGGCACTTGAAAGACGTTTTCAAAAGGTTAGCGTTGACGAACCAAGTGTGGACGACACCATTACAATTCTTCGTGGAATTAAGGAACGACTAGAAATTCATCACGGAGTAAGAATTCATGATAATGCCTTAGTTGCAGCTGCTAAGTTGGCGGACCGTTATATTCCAGACCGTTTCTTACCAGATAAGGCGATTGATTTAGTCGATGAGGCATCTTCAACAATCGAAGTGGAAATGAACTCCAATCCGACTGAATTGGATCAAGCCAACCGTAAGTTAATGCGTGCCGAAGTCGAAGAGGCCGCATTAAAGAACGAAGAAGACGACGAATCAAAGGCTCGTTTGGCTAAACTAGAACCAGAACTAGCTAACTTAAAGGAAACCGTTAATAAGTTAAATGCTAGATGGCAACAAGAAAAGTCATCCATTAAGACATTAGGTGACAAGAAGGCTGAATTAGACCAAGCTAAAAACGACTTGCAACAAGCCGAAAGTTCATACGACTTAAATAAGGCTGCAATTCTAAAACATGGTACGATTCCAAAGCTTGAAGAAGAACTAGCTAAGATGGAGAGCCAAGACCATGAAGACGACTGGTTGGTTAGTGAATCAGTTACAGAAGACGGTATTGCCGAAGTATTAAGCCGTGAAACTAAGATTCCGGTTGCCCGTTTGATGCAAGGTGAAAGAGAAAAACTACTTCATTTAGATGATAACTTACACAAACGAGTAGTTGGTCAAGATGAAGCCGTTGCAGCTGTTTCCGATGCGGTATTACGTTCTAGAGCTGGTTTACAAGATCCAAGCAAACCACTAGGATCATTCCTATTCCTAGGACCTACCGGTGTTGGTAAGACCGAACTTGCCAAATCATTAGCTGAAAACCTATTTGATTCAGAAGAACACATGGTAAGAATTGACATGTCAGAATATATGGAAAAAGAATCCGTTTCTAGACTTGTCGGTGCTGCTCCAGGATACGTTGGTTACGAAGAAGGTGGCCAATTAACTGAAGCCGTTAGAAGAGACCCATACACCATTGTTTTGTTTGATGAAATAGAAAAAGCGCATCCTGATGTCTTCAATGTCTTACTACAAGTGTTAGACGATGGAAGATTAACTGATGGTCAAGGCCACACAGTTGATTTCAAGAATACGCTATTGATTATGACATCAAACCTAGGTTCTGATATCTTATTGAATGGTTTGGATAAGGACGGCAATATTTCTGATAAGGCTAAGAAACAAGTTGATGACTTGTTGAAGAAGAGCTTCAAACCAGAATTCCTAAATAGAATTGATGATATCATCACATTCAAGCCACTATCCAAGAAGGATGTAAGACAAATTGTTAAACATTTAATCGATCAATTAGGTCAACGTTTAAATGATCAACAAATCAAGATTGAAGTCAGTGATGAAGCACTAAACTGGATCACTGATAATGGATACGATCCACAATATGGTGGAAGACCATTACAAAGATTTGTGACAAGAAATGTCGAAACACCATTGGCTAAGTTAATCATTGCAGACAAGGTAAAAGCCAAGTCTACAGTTAAGATTGGATTAGCCAACAACGAATTAACATTTGAATAAACAAAAAAAGCTCAAGTTGATTAACTTGAGCTTTTATTATTTGACTGAGTGTTTTGAAATAAGTGTTAAAGCGTTAACCGCAATTAATACAACGACGGCTGATACGACACCAATTTCAGTTAAGTTATAGGTTAGTCCAGTTAATTGACTGGCAATGTATCCGATGATTTCACCGAAGATAACAGCCCAGAAAATAACTAATAGATTTGAAATAATGAATTTCATCATATCCACCTCACATTTCATAGAAATTTTACCACAGTTAAGAAGTAAAAAACAGTTATAAATAATCCAACCAATTGATATTTTTGTTATAATTGTTGAATGAAAGGGATGATTTTTATGGATTATACACCGTTAAACGTAATGAGTTCATACAGTTTGTTGAATAGTACGATCTCAATAGATGAATTAATTTCAACAGCAATTAAACGTGGGTATACTAACCTGGCGTTGACTGATGACAAAGTTATGTATGGTGCAATTGAATTCTATGATAAGTGTATAAAAAATAATATTCATCCAATTATCGGACTTACTTTTTCCGTTGAGAATGTCTCAGCGGATGAAGAGTCGAATCAATTGATTGTTTTAGCAAAGAATAATGATGGATACAGAAACATCATGAAATTATCAACTCTAGCTAAAACAAGGGAAAACGAAAATCTTTCAATAGATGATGTACTTAGTTTTACCAAAGATACTTTTATAATTGTTCCTGATTACGGCGAGGTAGCAGCGTTTATTAAACAACACCAAGTTGATACAGTGAGTGATTTTATAAGTAATCTTAAGACTGGCCACCAAGAAGATGATATATTCTTAGCGATTAGTGAAGAAAAACTAGAAGATAATGACTACATTGAACAAGTAAAATCATTATCAGAACAATTAGGAATTGATCTAATTGCATCATCTAGAGTCCAAAATCTAAATAGCGATGATGCATTCGCACTGAAGGTAATGCAATGCATTCGAGATGATAATCGTCGTCTAACCAATCCATTGGGTGAAAGCCATGAAGAAACACAGAACTGGTTAAAACAAAGTTCTGAGGTAATTAATGACTACCGGTTAAAGGGACTTGAAGAATGCCTAACTAATAACGAAAAAGTAGCGCAAAGTTGTCATGTCGAGATTAGTAAAAAACAACCGGTTTTACCACACTATGAAAATGGCAAAAATATGTCATCAAAGGATTTCTTAGCTGAGTTATGTATAACTGGATTAAAGAATCGTTTAGTAGAATTAGCGGTTCCAAAAGATAAATGGCTAGTTTATCGTGATCGCTTAAAGCATGAATTACAAGTGATTGATGGAATGGGCTTTAATGATTATTTCCTAATCGTGTGGGACGTTATTAACTATGCTCATCAACAAAACATCATGACCGGTCCCGGACGTGGTTCAGCAGCCGGATCGCTTGTTTCATTTTGCTTGTACATTACAGATGTTGATCCGATTGAATACGACCTATTGTTTGAACGTTTCTTAAATGATCAACGTGCCCAAATGCCGGATATTGATTTGGATATTCCAGACGATAAACGTGAAGTGATTTTAAACTATGTCCATGACAAATACGGACATCAAAACGTTGCCCAAATCGTCACTTTTGATACCATGTCGACCAAACAAGTATTAAGGGATGTTGGTAGAACGTTTGGGTTATCTAAGTTTGAACAAGATGAGTGGAGTAAAGCAATTCCAAACAAGTTAAAGATTACGCTTAAGGAATCTTATGATAACTCACAAAAACTAAGAAACCTGGTTAACGACAATGCATTGAATAAATTGATGTATGAAACGGCAACTAAACTAGAAGGTAACCCTAGACACTCATCGACTCATGCTGCCGGATTGGTGTTAAGCCAAAACAAAATTGTTGAGACTTCACCACTTCAATCAGGAAATGAAGAGCTATTGATTACTCAATATTCTAAGAACTATGTTGAAGAAATTGGTTTGTTGAAAATTGATTTTCTTGGTTTAAAAAACCTTTCAATTTTAAATGACATCATTCAATTAGTCAGAAAAGATGTTAATAGTAATTTTGATATCAGAAAGATTAATTTAAATGATTCAAAAACACTAGAATTATTCCAACAGGGTGATACTAATGGAATCTTCCAATTTGAATCTGACGGGATTAAACGGGTTTTGAAATCATTACACCCTGATAACTTTAATGAAGTTGCGGCTGTTGATGCCTTGTACCGTCCTGGTCCAATGGAAAATATCGATACTTTCATTGCTCGAAAGAAGGGCAATGAAAAGGTTGAAGGAATTGATGCAACCCTTGTTGATGTGTTAGGTCCAACCTACGGAATCATTGTATACCAAGAACAGGTAATGCAAGTGGCATCAATCATGGGTGGTTTCACTCTTGGTGAAGCCGACTTGTTACGTCGTGCAATGAGTAAGAAGAAGCAAGGCGTAATGGAATCCATGAGAGATAAGTTTATTACTGGAGCCGAAAAGAAGGGTTACTCAAAGCAAGCTGCTAGTCAAACCTTCGAATATATTGAACGATTTGCTAGTTACGGTTTCAATAAGTCTCATGCGGTGGCATACAGTAAGATGGCATTCGAATTAGCATACTTGAAGGCTCATTTTAGTCGTCAATTCTTTACCGGATTATTGAACTCCGTAATGGGAAATCACGACAAGATTAACGTTTATGTTGTCGAGGCTAAAAAACGTAATATTAATGTATTGGCACCCGATATCAATAAGTCTTTTGAAGAGTTTATTGACGACGGGCAAAACATTATCTTTGGCCTAAGATGCATCAAAGGAATCCGTAGTGATTTTATTCGTGAAATTGTTGAAGGGCGTGAAGAAAACGGTCCATACAAGGGACTAGAAGAATTTATTTCCAGAATTTCTCCACAGTTTAGAAAGAATGACTTATTAAAACCACTTATTTACGTAGGTGCTTTTGATAGTTTTAGTGATAATCGATCCGAGTTAGCTAATTCGATTGATGAATATGTTGAATCAGTTAACCTAAGTGGTGGATCTCAGGACTTATTCAAGACATTAAAGCCTAAGAAGCGAGTCGCAGAAGAGCTTAGTCTAGTTGATAAACTGGAATTGGAAAATAAATACGTTGGTGTTTATTTATCAGGACATCCAGTGGAACAATATCAACAACTACAAAGTGCGATGAAGATTGTTTCTTCAGACGAATTGGGTAGTTATGACGAACCAATTAACTGCCTATTGTTTGTCCAACGAGTTAAGACCATTAGAACCAAGAAGGGTGACAATATGGCATTCGTTGATGGAACCGATGTTGCCGGAGACATTAACGTGACAGTCTTCCCTTCAACTTACAAGCTTATAGCTAATTGGATTAGAACATCCATGGTGATTCTGGTAAGTGGTAAACCCGAAAAGAGAAACGGTCAGTATCAACTGATTGCCGATAAGATGTATCCTGCTGCAAACGTTTTGAGTAAGATCAAAAAACAAATGACTAGTGAAAAATGGTATTTGAAGATTGATGAGGCCCACAATTCCAATCAAGTATTGAGAAATGTTTATGCATTGATGAAACAAAATCATGGAACTCATCAAGTCGTTATATATAATTCACAAAACGGTACCAAAAAGCTGTTAAGTACTGACAATAATTTGAATAATAGCAAGGAATTGTACAATAAACTTATTCAATTATTAGGAGATGGCAATGTAGTTTATAAATAATTTTGAATTATTAAAAAATTGCGCAAAAATAAAAGACATAAATTTTAAAAAGTGATACAATTCTAGATGAAACCTAGTTATGCATGATAGTCATCTTTTAGGGATGATTTATCATACAAAATAAAAGGAGAGATTTTTACTTATGAAGAAAACAAAAATCGTAAGTACATTAGGACCTGCTAGTACCGATGTTGACACTATTGTCAAATTAATCGAATCTGGCGCTAATGTTTTCAGATTTAACTTCTCACATGGTGACCATGAAGAACACTTTGATCGTTTAAACAAAGTTCATGAAGCCGAAAAGAGAACTGGTAAGACTGTTGGTCTTATGCTTGATACTAAGGGTGCTGAAATCCGTACTACTATCCAAAAAGATGGTAAGATCGAATTCCACACTAACGACGAATTTAGAATTTCAATGGACGAATCTATTGAAGGTACTAAAGAAAAAATCGCCGTTACTTACCCTGGCTTATTAGCCGACGTTCACGTTGGTGGCCACATCTTATTTGATGACGGTATCTTAGACTCAGTTATCAAAGAAATCGATGAAGATAACAAAGAACTAGTTGTTGTTGCTCAAAACAACGCTACTCTAGGTTCACGTAAAACTGTTACTGCACCTGGTGTTTCAATTAACTTACCAGGTATTACTGAAAAGGATTCAAGCGACATTCGTTTTGGTCTTTCAGAAATGCACATTAACTTCATCGCCGCTTCATTTGTAAGAAAACCAGAAGATGTTTTAGACATCCGTAAATTACTTGAAGACGAACACAAAGAAGACGTTCAAATCTTCCCTAAGATTGAATCACAAGAAGGTATCGACAACTTTGAAGAAATCATGAAGGTTTCTGATGGTTTGATGATTGCTCGTGGTGACATGGCTGTTGAAATCCCAGCTGAAAATGTTCCAATCGTTCAAAAACACTTAATCCACAGATGTAACGAAATGGGTAAACCAGTTATTACTGCAACTCAAATGTTGGACTCAATGATTGAAAACCCACGTCCTACACGTGCTGAAGCTTCAGACGTTGAATACGCTGTATTAAGCGGTACTGATGCTACTATGCTTTCAGGTGAAAGTGCTAACGGTGACTACCCAGCAGAAGCAGTTGCTACTATGGCTAAGTTAGACGTTAAGGCTGAAAACCACTACGGTGAATACGGTGACGCTCGTCCTGCATTCAACAATGGTGACGTTACTGAAGCATTCGGTAAGCAAGTTGCTGAAATGGTTAAGGATCTTGACATCAAGACTATCGTAACTACTACTTCAACTGGTTACTCAGCTCGTATGATTTCTAAGTACCATCCAAATGCTGATATCTTAGCATTAACTTTTGATGACCGTGTACGTCGTGGTCTAATGGTTAACTGGGGTGTTCAACCAATCGTTGTTGACAAGCCAGAAAACAGTGATGGTATGTTCGACTTCGCAGCTAAGAAGGCAGTTGAAACTGGCTTAGCTAAGGAAGGTGACTTAATCCTTGTAGTTGCAGGTTTACCTGTTGGCGAAAAGGGTACAACTAACGTGATGAGCGTTAAGTTGATCGGTTCAGAACTTGCTCAAGGACAAGGTATTGGTGACAAGACTGTTATCGGTAAAGCTTTTTTAGCAAGTAACGCTGCCGATGCAAACAGCAAGGCTGTTGACGGTGGCGTGTTGGTAGCTAAGAATACCAACAAAGACTTCTTGCCAGCTATTAAGAAGGCAAGCGCAATTATCGTTGAAGATGGTGGTATGACATCACATGCTGCAGTATTAGGTATTTCACTAGGAATTCCTGTTATTGTTAGCGCTAAGGGTGCTACTGAAAACATCTCAGACGGTCAAACTATTACAGTAGACGCACGTCGCGGAATTGTTTACGCAGGCGCTGCTAACTCACTATAATATTTAATCGAAAAGAGGATGCATTTTAAATGCATCCTCTTTTTTTATCGAAATATTATGTAAATTAGTGTAGAATTGACATATAACGATTCGAAATGAGGAATATTAATGAATAACTTTTTAGGCCGTGTTGTTTCTGGTAAAGTAACTGACGAAAATGACAAAAATTATTTTGTTCAAATTGAAGGAACAACATTCCTATTGGATAAGGACGAAATATTAAAGCCACTAAAAATTGGTAGTAACTTTAAGGGATTTGCATATGAAAATGAAAATCACAAGATGCAAATAACAAGAAACATTCCAGATGTTCAAGTGGACCATTATGCATTTGGAACAGTTGTCCAAAGCAAGTATGGATTGGGAATTTTTGTTGATATCGGTTTACCTAACAAGGACATCGCCGTATCAATCGATGATCTTCCCGAATTAACAAAGTTATGGCCTCAACATGGTGATAAAGTCATGATTGCCTTGAAAATCGATAAAAAAGATCGAATTTGGGGTGAATTAGCTGATGAAGAAATCTTTAAGAGCATTTCAATTCCAGCTAATCCCAAGCTAAAAAACCGTAACATGAAGGCGACAACTTACAGATTAAAGCTAGCTGGAACTCGTGTTATCACAGATGACTATCGACTAGGATTTATCCATCCGAGCGAACGTGAAATGGAACCACGCTTAGGTCAACAAGTTGACGTACGTGTGATTGGAATTTTACGAGATGGAACATTGAACCTTTCAATGAAACCTCGTGCATATGAAGCAATTAGTGACGATTCAAAAATGATTTTTGCTGTTTTGAAGAGATCAGAAGATGGAAAAATTGCTTATACCGACAAGAGTACCCCTGAAGATATCAAGGCTTTCTTTGGTATCAGTAAGGGACAATTCAAACGTGCGGTAGGTAATCTTTTGAAGAACCGTCTGATTGAACAAAAAGATGGTGAAATGTTATTAACTGAAAAGGGTAAAGAAACTGATATTGAATAAAATCGGGTGATATTATGGACTCCGCAGTTAAGGACTACTTACATTATTTGGTGATTGAGCGTGGTTTATCAGACAATACGATTAAGAGCTATCATCAAGACATTAAAGGATTTATCAATTACTTAAAGGACAATCATATTAATGAATTTAAAAAAGTTGATTCCAATACAATTTTAGATTATATGAAGTACATGAAGGATTGTGGAAAGGCAAGAAATTCCATAATCCGTTTTGTTTCAACGATGAAAAAGTTTTTTAAGTATTTGCAAAGATATCACTTCATCATCGAAGATCCGATGGTCAATGTAGATACTCCTAAATCAGCCAATCATTTACCAGATGTATTGACAATCAAGGAAATTGATAAGTTGCTGGCAGTTCCTGATACAAACGACAAATATGGCATTAGAGATAGGGCAATATTAGAAGTCATGTATGCAACGGGATTGCGTGTTAGCGAAGTAGTTAATTTGAAGATGGATAATTTACATTTAGATATGGGAATTATTCAAACTATTGGTAAGGGAGACAAGGAAAGAATTATTCCGATTGGCTCTCAAGCCATTAAATGGATATACACTTATATGGAAAACAGTCGCAATCTTTTGCTAAAAAGAAGACATTGTGATTATCTATTCTTAAATGCTCATGGATCTGGTTTGAGTAGACAAAGCATTTGGCAAAAGCTTAAACGCTACGTTGGTTTAGCTGGTATTAAGAAAAAGGTTACACCACATACTTTACGTCATTCATTCGCTACTCATATACTAGAAAATGGAGCCGATTTGAGAGTTGTACAAGAGCTATTGGGGCACTCGGATATTTCGACAACTCAAATCTATACACATGTTTCCCATGAACATTTAAATAAGGCGTTTGATGACTTTCATCCACACGCTTAAATCACAGATTGGAGGAATTGGGGATGCTACTAAAATATAGAACAGAATATAAAAAAATCGCTATGGATATGCTTTCTTTATTACCAGACATGAATAAGGGCAATCATTTAGAAGATGAAATGAACTGGTATGAAGATAGTGATAACCGTGTTATTTACTTATGGAAAAATCAAGATGACAATTGGGCTGGATTAGTCGCAATTGAACAAAAAAATGATTTGTTAGTTCTAAGAAGAGTAGTCTTAACACCAGATTCTTGGAACATTAATAACTGTTGTTCAATGATTGATGATTTAAATAACCTATACATGGGTAAAAAGATTGTCGGAACAATGGATACCACTTCAATCTGTGAAATTTGGGAGAAACGTAATGGAACCAGAGTTCAATAACTCTAACAATATAAATATTCACATTGATGATTTTGATGGCCCCTTAGAATTACTATTACATCTAATCAAGCAATCTGAAATGGATATCTATGACATTCAAATTGAAAAGATTACCAGGCAATATGTTGAATATTTAACTGAGATGAAAAACCTAAACGTTAATATCGCAGGTGAGTACTTCGTAATGGCATCCAATTTGATGGCAATTAAGTCGAAGCTATTGTTGCCTAGAAATGATGAAATCAACGAAGATGATGATTACGAAGATCCAAGGGATGAACTAGTAAATCAACTTTTGATTTATCAAGAATATAAAGAAGTATCAAAAGTATTGAAGAAGATGGAGACTAAGACTAGTCAATATCACAGTGTTGATCCCGTTTTACCAAGTGTCGATGAGATGATTGATTTTAATGATAACGAAAAATTCAGTATCGATTTAATTCAACAAGCGTTTGATCGAATTATTGAAAAGATTAAATCAAACGAACCATACGTACACTCAGTGATTGAATGGGAATACACTGTCAAAGGGCAATCAACGTATGTTATGGATAGATTATCCAAACAGAAATCGGTTGAATTTGATTCCTTATTTGATAAGACCAGTAACGTTGAATTTGTAGTTACTACATTTTTGTCATTACTAGAACTTGTTAAGGAACAAAAGGTCAAGGTCGGTCAAATTGACGAAAAACTATATTTAGAAAAAATCGCAAAGCAAGGTGAAGAGTAATTGGTTAGTAAGTTAGCGCAGCTAGAGAGCCTAATATATATATCTGGTGAAGATGGAATAACATACGACAATCTAAGCACATTATTAAAACTAAGTACTAGTGAGCTAGAAACGTTAATGAATCAACTAAAGGAGTCTTTTGAAAACGAAGACTCACCGTTTACGTTGATGGAATATTCTGATAAGGTTCAAATTGCCACAAAGGAAGAATTAAACGACTTGATTAAGGGATATTTACAAAGCGACGAAAGTATTTCTTTAACTCAAACAGCGCTAGAAACACTTACGATTATTGCTTATAATCAACCAATTACGAGGGTTGAAGTGGATGACATTAGAGGTGTGAACAGCAGTAAGACGGTCCAAAGATTGTTGAGACAAAGTCTAATTGCCACTTCCGGTTACAAGAAAGTACCGGGTCATCCAAAGCTTTATACGACAACTGATAACTTTTTGAAGTTGTTTGGAATTAAGAGCTTAAACGAATTACCAAAAATAGACAATGAAATTTTACTTCAGGAGGAAGAAAATGGCGGAACGACTACAGAAGATAATGGCTAAAGCCGGGGTAGCTTCAAGACGTAAATCAGAAGAAATTATTTTAGCCGGTCGCGTAAAGGTAAATGGTCAAGTTGTTACTGAACTAGGAACAAAGGTTAAAGTTTCTGATGAAGTACAAGTTGATGGTTTACCAATCAACAAGGAAGCACCAGTATACTACTTGTTATACAAACCAAGAAGAATTATCACTTCAGTGTCTGATGAAAAAGATCGAAAGACTGTTCTAGACTTTTTCGAAGATGTTGAACAAAGAATTTATCCAGTTGGTCGATTGGACTACGATACATCTGGTCTTTTACTGATGACTAATGATGGGGACTTGGATAATCGTTTAACTCATCCTAAGTACGAAGTTGAAAAGACGTATGTTGCTAAGGTTGAAGGAATTCCAACTAACGACGAGTTAAAACAACTAAGACTAGGTGTTAAAATTAACGGTAAGAAGACCGCACCTGCCAAGACAAACGTCTTAGAAACCGATAATGGTAAGAAGACTGCCGTTGTGCAATTAACAATTCATGAAGGTAAAAACCATGAGGTTAAGAACATGTTCAAGGCCATCGGTCATCCGGTTAAAAAATTGAAACGTGAATCCTTTGCTTTCTTAAACCTAAAGGGATTACAACCAGGTGATTACCGCCCATTGAAGAAATTCGAAGTTGAAAAGTTATACGAAATGACTGAAAAGAGATAAAAGGCTTGTTTAAAACAAGCCTTTTTTGCTATAATCATTCTTGAAAAAATAAAAATTGGTTTATCTTCAGGGCAGGGTTAGATTCCCGACCGGCGGTTACAGCCCGCTACCTATCGTTTGATAGTTGATTTGGTGAAATTCCAAAGCCGACAGTACAGTCTGGTATAAAGAAGATCTCTTTTTGAGTACGCAAAAGCTCATTGGTCTTCGATGGATCAATGAGCTTTTTTTGAAGATATTCCTCATATGGAGGATTTATTATGTTAAGTAGTACAAGTAGTCGTTTTAGTTTGAAAAACCTGGTTCAGGTTTCTATTTTAGGAGGATTGGCATATCTATTGACCTATCTATCAGTGCCTATCTTACCAATGGCACCATACATGAAGTTAGATTTTGGTGATATCCCAATTCTTTTAGCAACTGTGTTATTATCAACTCGTAGTGGTTTGATTGTAGCACTGCTAAGAGCGGTACTATACTTCGTTTTTACCGGTGTTTCTTTGATTAATCTGATTGGTATTTCAGCGTTATTAATCGCTAGTTTAACAATCGTGTTATCAGTTACATTGGTTAACAAATTAGTTCAAAATAACGCTAAATACGTTATTATGGTTCTGTTCGAAACAGTCATGTTAACTATAGTTATGAGTGTATTGAACTATTTTGTGATTACACCACTATACATCAATTTAACAGGATTTAAATTGAGCTTTAGCCTATTGGATTCTGTATTATATACAGTCGCACCATTTAACATTATCAAGGGACTATTCATTGGTATTGTCTTCGTGATTGTATATAACAGAAGCAATGCATGGGAAAAATATAAAGAAAAGAGATAAACAATGAACAAAGATTTGCTGTTATTGCTTCTATCATCGACGCAACCAAGAAGAATTAAATTAATTCAGAATTTGTTAAACGGAAAAAGAACCGTTTCAACACTTTTCTGGGCAATGCGTTACGGTATCTTACAATACTCAGCAATTCTAAAAACATATGATCTGAATTCTATCAACGGAGCAATCAAAAAGTTAATCTTAGATGGATTAGTTGAACCAGTTAATGAATTTCAGTATCAATTGACCACAAAAGGTCAAATAAAAAAGGATTCTGTAAAGGAATCCTTTTACATATTACAGAACACATCGTATCAATATGATTATGATGTGAGTGAGTTTAAAGCAAGAATATTATTAGCCATTCAATCAGTATCAGAATATAGCTACCAAAATAAGAATTACTATCCCGTTAAAACAGATATGAAGAGCGCGATGATTGTTAAAAGATGGTTTATTCAAAATAAAGGAGAAATCGTAAGTCGATTAGAAGATTATTTAACCACGTACTTATCACAGGTTGATGAGAAGAAGGCTAATATCATCGCTCAACAAATGATTGGCCATGATGTCTATGGGATGACAAACGGTCAATTGGCGGATAGTATGGGCGTTTCAAATGTTGAAGCATTCTTCATGGAATATGATGGTTGGGTCGATTTTATTAACTATATTATTAATGATGATGACCAGTTATTATTACCGTTGATAAATGACGTGCGAACTTTAAAGATGAACCATCATGCTATTCAAACGTATAAGCAATTTGTTAGTGGTAATGCGCTAGATCAAATCGCCAATAACCTAAACGTAAAGCTATCAACTGTAAGAGAACATCTATTAGAGATGGCCATTTGGTTGCCGGAAGGTAAGTTTCCCTACGCTAAAATCATTAGTTCTGAAGATGAAAGAACATTATGCCAAGCTTTTGATAACCAACCAATTGATGATTGGCAATATCGTCAAATAAGCGAAAGCACAGATATCAATTTTTTTGAGTTCAGAATTTATCAAATATTAAGGAGCAAACAAGATGTTATGTGATGAAGAATTAAAGAAACATCTAAAGAAATGGTTTGGCTTTGATGACTTTCGTTCTGGGCAAAAAGAGGTTATCCAATCAATCCTAGATGGCAAAGATACATTAGGCGTGTTGCCAACTGGTACAGGTAAGACACTTATTTATCAATACGTTGGTAAAATGGTTGATGGGATGTTAATCGTGATATCACCGTTAATTTCATTAATGCAAGATCAAGTTGATAGAATGAGGTACCTTGGTGAAAAGAAAACTGTTGCGATAACATCTAATCTTTCTTGGGTTGATCGCAAAAGAGTCATCAAAAATTTAAATAACTACAAGTATGTTTACGTTTCACCAGAGATGTTATCTAATTCAGATGTATTAGATGCTTTTAAGCAGATCAAAATTTCATTGTTTGTGGTAGATGAGGCGCACTGTATTAATCAATGGGGACCAGATTTTAGACCTGAGTATCTAAACCTAAAAGATATAATCATAAGCTTAAATCATCCGACTACATTAATGCTGACTGCTACCGCATCTAATGATGTGATTTTAGACATTAAAGAAAAAATTGGTTTGCCAAACGTAGAAACGATTAAGTATTCGACGAATCGACCTAACATTGCATTGGGCGTTGATACATTTACTAGCAATGAAGATAAAAATGACCAGTTGCTTTACCTAGTCAATAAATTAATGAAACCAGGGATTATTTACTTCTCTAGTAAGAAGGTTGCTAACGCAGTTTGTGAGTGGTTAAAAGCGAAAACCAAACTAAACGTTGAAGTTTATCATGCTGATTTAGATGCTGATAGTCGATATCGGATTCAACATCAGTTTATTAGCGACCAAATTGATATCATTTGTGCTACTAGTGCATTTGGAATGGGAATCGATAAGGATAACATCAGATTTGTCATTCATTATCACATGCCCGCTAATTTGGAATCATACGTTCAAGAAATGGGAAGAGCTGGTAGGGATGGTAAACAAAGCATCTCAGTTATTTTGTATAAAGAAAAAGACGAGATTTTACAATATCGATTTATTGATGACACAATTCCAAGCGAAGATATGATTAACTTCTTTTATGATCACTATCAACAATTGAAAGATAATGAGCTGGACAAAAAAGCCAACCTCATTAATTATTATTTTCAAAGTGGGTTTACGAAAAACGAAGTAATTAATATATTTGATGGAAGAAGAAACGAATTAGTAACATCATTAAACCAAATGTTGGGTTATGTGAAAACAAAAGGATGTAAGCGAGCTTTTTTGCTTAGATATTTTAACGAAATTTTCTCTGAGCACGATGAAAATTGTTGTAATGGGGATGACACCCAATTACAATTAGAACAGATGGATTTAGTTCAAGAAAGCAAAAGCTTGAATTCGCGGCCACGAAACGTTAAATGGCAAAGTATTATTCAAACTCTTTTTTCTAAATAGTAAAATTCATGTATAATTAAGACATAAGATATTATTAGGAGGTCATTATTTTGAATAATAACGACGATTACAGTAATTTTTCAAGAGTAGAAAATAGAAGAAAACATAGAGGACATAAGACAGTTGCAATCGTTTTAATCACAATCCTAGTAGTAATTGGATTATTTGCACTAGTATACGGAATGATTAGTAGCCCAAGTGGTAGCAACAACGTTGAATCTACAACAACTAATTCTTCATCATCTTCTTCAATGTCTTCAAAGAAGAAATCAAGTGATATGGATAAAGAAAGTTCAAGTTCAATGAAGTCTAGCTCAAGTTCAATGAGTAGTTCTTCAGCAATGAGCAGTTCATCAAGCGTGAACAACTCAAACAATAATACTCAAGGCCAAACTAATGGCAATAACACACAAAATCAAACAACAACTACCAACCAATCAACAACTGCTAACAACAGTGGATATGCTGTTATTGGCCAAGATGGTATGACTGATTTATACCGTGTTGCTAAGAAGTATGGTACAAGTGTTCAAAGTCTAATGAGACTTAACGGTATTGCTGATTCTAACAAGGTTAGAAACGGCCAAAAGATTCTAGTAAAATAAAATTAAGTGGTGTTTAAGTTTATGAATAATAGTAAGTTACAAGTAGCGATTGACGGACCAGCGTCTGCTGGAAAAAGTACAGTTGCCAAATTAGTCGCAGCAAGATTCTCATACATTTACTGTGATACTGGTGCGATGTATAGATCAACTACTCTAAAGGCCTTACGATTAGGATATCCTTTGGATGACGAAAAAGTGATTTTGGACATGTTAAATGATACTGAAATTACTTTTGAACCTGGGGAAAAACAACAAAAAGTTTTCCTTGATGGACAAGAAGTTACTAACGATATTAGACAAGAAGATGTTACTAATAACGTATCAACTGTTGCTAGCCTAGGTGCAGTTAGAAAAGAACTTGTTCAAAGACAACAAGACATTGCAGCTAAGGGTGGTATAGTTATGGACGGTAGAGATATCGGAACAACAGTTTTACCAGATGCTGAAGTTAAAATTTTCTTAATTGCTAGTGTTGATGAACGAGCTGATCGTCGTTTTAAAGATAATGCCGAAAAGGGTATTCATGTTCCACTAGAACAATTGAAAAAAGAAATTGAAGAAAGAGACTACAAAGACTCTCATAGAGCCGTGTCTCCATTGACAAAAGCTGCTGATGCAAAGGAAATTGACACTACTTCAATGTCAATTAATCAAGTGGTTAATGCCATCTCTGATGAAATAACAAAAAAACAAACACTATAATTTAATCATTAAACTAGATTTTATTAATAACATAGTCTAGAATGTAAGTTATAGTAGTCTCAAGGAGGAAATATCAGATGAGTGAATCAGATGAACAAACAAACAAAGATTTATTAGAAGCCTTGGATAATGTGGACCAAGTTAATATTAACGATGTTGTCAGTGGTGAAATTTTGGCCTTTGACAAGGATCATCAATTAATTATTGGTATTGACAACACCGGGGTTGAAGGAGTTGTTCCTCGTCGTGAACTATCCTCACAACCTGTTGATGACGTTGAAAGCAAATTTAAAGTTGGCGACAAAGGTAAATTTGTTGTAATTTCACGTATCGGTGATGATAAAGAAGGTGGAAGCTTCCTTCTATCAATTCGTCGTTTAGAAGAACGTAAGGTTTGGGACGAATTAAAGGCAAAAGCTGAAAACAATGAAACTATTACCGTTACTGTTCAAAACGCAGTACGTGGTGGTTTAGTAGTAAACGCTGGTGTACGTGGATTTATCCCTGCATCAATGATTACTAACCACTTTGTAAGAAACTTAAACCAATACAACGGTCAACAATTCGAATGTAAGATTGTTGAAATCGTTCCTGAAAAGAACCGTTTAGTTCTTTCACACAGCGACGTTGTAGCTAAGAACCAAGAAGAAGCTCGTTCAGAAGTTATGGACAAGTTAAACGTTGGCGATGTTGTTGAAGGTAAAGTTGCACGTATGACCGATTTCGGTGCTTTCGTTGACCTTGGTGGTATCGACGGACTAGTTCACGTTTCAGAAATTTCATACGAACGTGTAAACAAACCGGCTGACGTTCTAGAAAATGGCCAAGACGTTAAAGTTAAGGTTATTGCTATGGACGAAGAACGTGGAAGAATTTCACTTTCAATCAAGCAAACTAAGCCACAACCATGGGATGAAGTTGAAGAAAAGGCTCCACAAGGTAGTACTGTAAAGGCAACTATCAAGAGATTAGTTGACTTTGGTGCTTTTGCTGAAGTAATTCCTGGTGTTGAAGGTTTAATTCACATTTCTCAAATTTCACACAAACATGTTAATACACCTTCTGATGTATTAAAGGTTGGTCAAACAGTTGATGCTAAAGTTCTAGATGTTAACCCAAGTGAACATCGTTTAGCTTTATCATTACGTGCTCTTGAACCTGAACCAGAAAATGCTCAAGATTCAAGTGAACATGTCGAAGCTACTGAAAATGCTCCTGAAGAAGAAAATGGATTCACTTTAGGTGACATTGTTGGTAAAGGATTAGACGAAGATAATCAATAATATATTATAATCTTTAAAAATATCCTTCATTTTTTGGTGAAGGATATTTTTTTCATTATGAAAGAAAGGGTGAATATTAAATGAGTTTACCTACAGTTGCAATTGTTGGAAAACCTAACGTTGGGAAATCAACAATTTTTAATCGTATTGCTGGGGAACGAATTTCTATCGTTGAAGATACTCCTGGTGTTACCAGAGATAGAATTTATTCTCACGGTGAATGGTTAGGACACGAATTTAGTATGATTGATACCGGTGGTATTGAAATAGGTGATCAACCATTCGTAAAACAAATCACTGCGCAAGCAGAAATCGCAATGGATGAAGCTGATGTAATTATCTTCATGGTTAATGGAAAAGAAGGAATTACTAACGCTGATGATAATATTGCCAGAATTTTATATAGAACCAATAAGCCAATCGTTTTAGCCGTTAACAAGGTTGATAACTTTGAAAGTCGTGCTAACATCTATGACTTCTATTCCTTAGGATTTGGTGATCCATATCCAATTTCTGGTGCCCATGGATTAGGTCTAGGTGACTTATTGGATGAAGTTATTAAGAACTTCGATGAAAAAACAGAAGAAGAAAATGACGACAACATCAAGTTCAGTCTAATTGGACGTCCTAATGTTGGTAAATCTTCACTTGTTAACGCCATTTTAGGTGAAGATAGAGTAATCGTATCAAACGTTGCCGGAACAACTAGAGATGCCATTAATACTGAATTTGAACAAGATGGTCAAGAGTTCACAATGGTGGATACTGCCGGATTGAGAAAACGTGGTAAAGTTTACGAAAATACAGAAAGATACTCAGTAATGAGAGCGATGAAAGCCATCGATAATAGTGATGTTGCCTTAATCGTTTTAAATGCTGAAGAAGGTATTCGTGAACAAGACAAGCGTATTGCTGGTTATGCCCACGAAGGTGGAAAAGGTGTCATCATCATTGTTAATAAATGGGATACTTTGAAGAAGACCAGTAAGACTCAACAAGAATTCGAAGCAGGGATTAGAAGTCAATTCCAATACCTATCATATGCTCCAATCTTGTTTGTTTCAGCTAAGACTAAGCAACGTCTAAGTCAAATTCCTGACTTGATCAAGCGTGTCTATGACAACCATGCTAAGCGTATTTCTTCATCAATGCTAAATGATGTTTTGATGGATGCAATTGCCATGACACCAACACCAAGTATCAATGGTAGAAAGTTACGTATTTACTATGCAACTCAAGTTACAAGTGAACCACCTACCATTGTTATCTTTGTAAATGATGAAGAACTAATGCATTTCTCATACAGAAGATATATTGAAAATCAAATTAGAGAACACTTTGACTTTTCTGGGACTCCGATTAAAATCATTTCCAGAAAACGTAAGTAATAAAGGTTATTTAGCAAAAAATTTTAATTTTTTATGCTAAAAAACATTAAAAATCGTTGAATTGTGGGCATTTATGTGATATCTTGAATAACTGTAATGACATTAATTTGTTGTGATTACATAAGTCGAAAAGCATAGATTGTTTTCCGAACATTGTGGGAGGTGAAACACACATGGCTAACAAGGCAGAATTAGTAAGTAGTGTTGCTACTAAAACTGGTTTAACTAAGAAGGATGCAACTGCAGCAGTTGATGCTGTATTTGATTCAATCCAAGGTAGTTTGGCTAAGGGCGAAAAGGTACAATTAATCGGCTTCGGTAACTTCGAAGTACGTGAACGTGCTGCTCGTAAGGGTCGTAACCCTCAAACTGGTGCAGAAATTCAAATTCCTGCAAGCAAAGTACCTGCATTCAAACCAGGTAAGGCTTTAAAGGATGCTGTTAAATAATAACAGTATGCTATAATTAGGCTAGTCCGTTTTACGGGCTGGCCTTTTTTATATGTTTTAAATGATAGGAGCGAGATTTTTTGAGCTACTCACAAAAAGCACTAGAATTCCTTGAAGAAGGAAAAATCGATGAATTTAATAAACAATATAATTTAGCATTACACCATGATAGTGATGAAATGGTGTATTCACTTGCTGAAGAACTATACTCATATGGTTTCACCAACCAAGCCAAGGAACTATATGAAAAGCTTTTAAAGAAGTTCCCTGATGAAGATGAACTAAGAACCGACATCGCTGATATTTTAATCAGTGAAGGTAACACTGATGAAGCTTTAGAACAATTAAGCAAGATTAGTAAAGATTCACCTGCTTATCTTCAATCTTTGATGGTTCAAGCCGACTTATACCAAACTCAAGAGTTATTCGAAGTTAGCCGCGAAAAGCTGCTAGAAGCTAGAAAATTAGCTCCTGACGAGGAAGTAATCACATTTGCGTTGGCAGAGTTGTATTACACAATGGGCGAATACAATAAGGCCATTCCTTTGTACTTAAGTTTGATTAAAAAGGGAATCACCAATCTATCAGCTGTAAACATTGTTGAAAGAATTGGTATTTCATACGCTAATGACAGTAACTTTGAAAACGCAATTGGATACCTAAAACAAATTAAGACAATTGATATGTCTTCAGATGTTAAGTTCGAAACAGCGTTCACTTACCTACAACTAAAGGAATATGAAGAATCAATTGATTTATTTGAGGAACTTCGTGACTCAGATCCACAATATGCCACCCTTTACCCATACTTAGGACAAGCATTAGATGCTGTTAATAAACAAGAAGAAGCATATCGTGTATTGCAAGAAGGGCTAAGTGTTGACCAATATAACGAAAAGCTATTCTTAGCAACAGCCCGTGAAGCACTTAAGCTTTCCGAAAATGATGAAGCACTGGGATACCTACAACAAGGAAACGAAATTGATCCAGACGACATTGAAATCGTCTTGGAAATGTCTAACCTATTGGTTGCCAAAGAAGACTATGAAGAAAACATTGAATTGTTGAATAGTTACATTGAAAATCATGAATTGGATCCGCAATTCTACTGGAACCTTGCTGTTTCATACGATAAGTTAGACAAACTAAAAGAAGCTCACAAGAATTACCTAGCTGCCAAACCATATTTCTCTGATAATGCTAGTTTCTTAAAACAAGCAGCATTATTCTTCCGTGAATACGGTGACCGCGATAATTCATATGAACTTCTTAAAAAGTATGTTCAACTTCAACCAAATGATGATGAAGCTGCATTTATGCTTGATGAATACATGGATGATTAGTCTTTTTTGATTAATCCTTTGTAATAATTAATCGATGATAAATCCAGATTTAATTGACTTGATAGTTTTGAGTCACTTAGGTCTGGATTTTTTTTGATGAAATCAATGACATAACCCGTAAATAATTCTGATGGGCTAAGTGAGAATCCTAGATATTGTTCACTAGGGGTTAGGTATTTATGCAATCCAGCAGAAGTGATGTGTGGATCCTCAGCTAGTCGTTGTTTTAAAAAGATATCCTGACTATTTTGTTTTAACTGAATTGGTTGAATGAATTTATCGAACAAGTTTATGAAAAATTTTTCTTCATCCGAGAAAGTAATTTGATTAAACAATCGATAAAAACCAGGTTGGAGGAATTCTTCAGATTTAAATCCCTTACTAATTAGTAGAACGGTCATTCTAGCGTAAAAATGGACGTTTGCGTCAGCTAGAATGACATTTATATTATCTAACCAGGAAGTATCTAATTCGCTCTTAGATTCGTGTTTTAATCCCTTAATATCAATTGTTGGTAAATTACTGTTCAATTGATGGGTGAACAGGTAATTAAAATAGACATTAATGTGTGATAGAACCTTGTTATAGGTGTTATGGTTGATTTTGCGTTCGTCTAAAAGCATTTGAAGATATTCTTCAATATCACGATTAAACAGGTTACTGACTTTATGATTTTCTTGATAGCCCTTATTGAAATCGGATAGGTAGTCAAACATGTCAGATAGGATTTTCGTGTATTCGTTAATCGTTACTTTTGCTAATCCTTTATTCTGTAAATCAATCTCAAAAGTATCTTGATATGGATAATCATTAGACATTTGGCTAGTTCAACTCCTAATAGTTATTTATTCCTATTACAGCACTAAAGTTAGTAAACTTCAATCTGTAAATTGTAATGCTAATCTGTTAGTATTTAATATAGATTGTATTGAGAGTAGGTATAAAGATGAAGATAGAAAACTTACCGAACGAATTTGAAAAAGCTCGTCCAGTCATGCAAAAAATTGAAGATGCTGGTTTTGAAGCTTATTTTGTTGGCGGAAGTGTTCGTGACACAATATTAGGACTAGACATTCATGATGTTGATATCGCAACGAGTGCTTACCCAGAAGAAATTAAAAAAATATTCAAAAAAACCGTGGATACCGGAATTGAACACGGGACGGTAATGGTGATTCATGAAAAAAAAGGTTATGAAATTACCACCTTTAGAACCGAGTCAGGATACCAAGACTATAGACGTCCGGACAAAGTTGAATTTGTAAGATCGCTTGCGGAAGATTTAAAGCGTCGTGACTTTACAATTAATGCATTTGCGATGAGAGAAAACGGGGATGTTACTGATTTATTCGATGGTTTAAGCGATTTAAAAAATCATCTAATTAGAGCAGTTGGTAATCCTAATGAACGTTTCCATGAAGATGCATTAAGAATGATGCGTGCAGTTAGATTTGCCAGCAAACTAGACTTTGATATTGAATCTAAAACACTAGCGGCAATCAAATCAAACAGTGCATTGCTAGAAAAAATTGCGGTAGAAAGAATTTACACCGAATTTGTTAAGATGATGATGGCCAAAAGACCTAAGCAAGGTATTTTAGACATGATTAATACAGATATGTATAAATACGTTCCCGGATTTGCTATTCATCAAAACGAGTTAGAAGCAATTGCTAAGCTTGATGATTTAAACTTATCCGACGAGGTTTCGGTATGGTCATTACTATCATTTGAATTTGGTCTTGATCGAACAGGTATTACTAGTCTCCTAAAGTCATGGAAGGCTTCTAACGACATCATTAAGAAAACAGAAATTTGTACAAAGGCTGTAGAAAAGCTAAGGGATGATTCTCTAGACAAATGGTCAATGTATGAAACTGGTGAGGAACTTCTAGTTTTGGCTAACCAAATTGCTAAAATGTATGGATTTGCCAAATCCGAAGAAGACTTAATAGCTCAATACGATGCTTTACCAATCAAAAACAAAAAAGAAATTGCAGTCAATGGTGGCGATTTGATTAAGAACGGTATTGTCAAACCGGGTCCGGCATTGGGTAAAATATTATATGCAATTGAGACTGGAATCGTGAACGGAGAATTCCAAAATGAAAAAGCTGAATTAATTGAAGCTGCGAAAAAAATTGTGAAAGAGTGATTACATGCAAACGTTAAGAGCGGAAGCTTTAACTAAAACATATGGTGAAAAGACCTTATTCAAGGATCTAGATTTCATTATCAACGAACAAGATCGAATTGGTTTAATTGGGACCAATGGTAGTGGTAAGTCATCACTTTTAAATGTTTTATCACAGGAAGATATTGATTCTACTGGTGAAATTATTACCTCAAAGACATACACAATTGGTTACTTAAAACAACAACCTAAATTGGACGAATCATTAACCATTTTAGAAGCTGTGTTTGCCGGAAGTCAGGATATTTTTAATACCATCAGAAGATATGAACAAACCTTACAAAACTATTCCAATCATCCAGATGATCCAAAGGCAGAAAGACAATACCTTGATGCCGAAGCCAAGATGAACGAAGAAGATGCATGGAATGCTGAAAACGACGTTAAGACCATCTTGACCCAACTAAAGATTGATGATGTTAACCAAGTGGTTAGCACACTATCAGGAGGTCAAAAGAGACGTGTTGGGTTAGCTCAAGTATTAATTCAATCACCTGATTTGTTAATATTAGACGAACCTACCAACCATTTAGATTTTGATTCAATCGAATGGTTACAAGAATACCTTGCTAAGTATAAGGGTGCTCTACTATTCGTAACCCACGATAGATACTTCTTAGATCAAATCGCTAACAAGATTTGGGAACTATCATTTGGAAGTCTTTACGAATATACAGGTAACTACCAAGATTACTTGGAACAAAAGGCCGAACGAGTTGACCTAGAAGTTGCTGCTGAACATAAAAAACAAAAACTTTACAAACAAGAATTAGCTTGGATGAAAAAGGGTGCTAAGGCCAGAACAACTAAACAACAAGCCAGAATTAATCGTTTTAATGACTTAAAGGAAAATGTTGGTAACTTACAAACAGAAGAAGATATTGACATCAACTTAGGTCAACAACGTCTAGGGAAAAAAGTTATCGAAATTAAGGATGCTAATCTAACTCTAAACAATAAAACGATTTTGAAGAACTTCAGTGATTTGGTTCAACGAAACGAAAGAATCGGTATTTCTGGTGAAAATGGTGCTGGTAAATCATCGCTATTAAACGTGATTACCGGTAAGTTACCATTAGATAGTGGGATCATTGAAATTGGTGAAACCGTTAAGATGGCATACTACACACAACAAACAGAACCAATTCCAGAAGACAAGCGTGTAATTAACTACTTAACAGATGTTGGTGAACACGTTACTGATAACACAGGAAATAAGATTAGTGTTACCGACTTATTGGAACAATTCCTATTTCCAAAGTTCATGCATGGAACATTGATTCGTAAGTTGTCCGGTGGTGAAAAACGTCGTTTGTATTTATTAAAACTATTGATGCAACAACCAAATGTTTTACTACTTGATGAACCAACCAATGACCTAGATATCTCCACATTAACGGTACTAGAAGACTATATTTCGCACTTTAGTGGAACTGTAATCACCGTTTCTCATGACCGTTACTTCCTAGATAAGGTTGCAAACCGTCTTTTAATCTTTAACGGTGATGGTGATATTGAAAGTCATGTTGGATTGTTCACTGACTACTTGAAGCAAGCAGCCGAACAAAACAAGACAGAAAAGAAACAAGCACATGTTGAATATGCTGCAAAGAAAAAAGAAGAGCAACAACCAGCAGAAGAAAAGACTACCAAGAAGAAACTAACTTATGCTGAACAAATGGAATATGATCAGTTAGAAAAAGACATTGATGATTTAGATCAACAAATCAGTCAATTGAAAGAAGAAATGACCCATTTGGGAAATGATTATGATAAACTAGCTGAAACACAATTAAAGATTGACGACTTAAATAAACAGTCCGACGAAAAGATTAGTCGCTGGGAATATTTAAGCGAATATGTTGAATAGGGGTAATGACATGTTAGAAGATGCTTATTTAAATCTTGCCAAGTACGTTTTAGAAAATGGCCATCGTAAGGAAGATAGAACTGGAACAGGGACAATTAGTACATTTGGTTACCAAATGCGTTTTGACCTATCAAAAGGTTTTCCTTTATTAACTACCAAGAAGGTTCCTTTTGGCTTAATCAAGAGTGAATTATTATGGTTCTTACGCGGGGACACTAATATTCAATTCTTACTAAAGCACAAGAACCACATCTGGGATGAATGGGCTTTTAAAAACTGGGTTGAATCAGATGAATACACTGGCCCAGACATGACCGACTTCGGTTTGAGAGCTGAAAAGGATGCAGAATTTAAGAAACAATACTTAGCTGAAAAGAAAAAATTCTGTCAAAGAATCGTCGAAGATGACGACTTTGCCAAGAAATACGGTGATTTAGGACTTGTTTACGGTAGCCAATGGCGTAAATGGAAGACCACTACTGGTGGCACTATTGACCAAATTCAAAACGTAATTGATCAAATCAAGACAAATCCTGATTCAAGAAGATTAATTGTTTCAGCATGGAATCCAGAAGACATTCCGTTTGTAGCATTACCACCTTGCCACACAATGTTCCAATTCTACGTGAACGACGGTAAGTTAAGCTGTCAATTATACCAACGTTCTGGTGACATCTTCTTAGGAGTACCATTTAATATTGCAAGTTACGCACTATTAACCTCATTAATCGCTAAAGAATGCGGATTAGAACCTGGTGAATTTATCCATACTTTAGGGGATGCTCATATTTACTCAAACCACGTTTCTCAAATTGAAGAACAATTGAGTAGAGAACCATACGAAGCACCTAAGCTATGGTTAAATCCTGACAAGGAAAGTATTTTTGATTACGACATGGACGACATTAAAGTAATCGATTATAAGCACCATGATCCAATCAAGGCACCAGTTGCTGTATAAATAATAAAGGGGACTATTACTAATGATTTCATTTTTATGGGCTGAATCAGATAATCATATTATTGGTTTAAATGGTGGATTACCATGGCATTTACCAGCTGATATGAAATATTTTAAGGAAACTACCACACACCAAATCATCATGGCAGGAAGAACAACATACGAAAGCTTTAAGCGTCCACTACCAAACCGTTTAAACACCGTATTAACTAGTCATGATAAAAGTGAATATCCTAACGACGTTGTTGTCTTTAACACGTTAGAAGAATTTCTAGCTTTTGCTAAAAAGTTTAGTGATAAGGAAATTTTCGTTGTTGGTGGTGCTAAGATTTTTGCTGAATTACTTCCATACGTTGATCGTTTATACAGGACCGTAATCGATCACGACTTTGAAGGTGATACTCAAATGCCAGAGATTGATTACAGTCAATTTGATTTAGTATCAACCAAAGAAGGAATCATTGATGATAAGAACATTTATCCATACCGTTTTGAAATATTTGAACGTAAATAAAATAATAAAAAAAGGTTATGGATTGCTACATAACCTTTTTTTATGGGGTGATTATTATGAAAAAAGTATTTAAATTCATACTATTTTTGATCGTAGTATTTGGAATTGCCGGTGTGAGCTACCAAGTTTATTCAAACGTTAGACACAAGACTAAAATCACGAATGTTAACAAGAACAAAAAAATATCCATCGTTGCGTTAGGTGATTCATTAACACAGGGAGTTGGTGACCCTAAAAAAGCCGGTGGCTATGTATCAAGAACTAAACAGGCATTGGATAAAAAGGGTTATAAGCACGTTACAACAGTTAACTATGGAATTGCTGGACAACGTAGTGATCAAATTGATAAGCGTGTTCAAAACAACGTTAAAGGCCTTTCAAGTAGTTTGAAAAAGGCCAACATTATTGTTCTAACCGTTGGTGGTAATGACTTGCTACAAAGTCTACAAAGTAACGCTTTAGTTGATGGTAAAGCTAAGTTTAATAGTAGAATGAAGCAAGCCTCTATCACTTATCAAGCCAAAGTGAATAGATTAATGAATGATATCAGAAAAGAAAATAAAAAGGCACCAATCTACGTGTTTGGTATTTATAATCCAATCTATGTATACTTTGCAAATGTTGATGTGATTAATCAATACGTTAAGAAGTACAACCAAATTACAAACGGTGTTGTGCTAAGAAATAAAAAAGCTCATTTTGTTGACATCACACCACTATCATATGGACAATATAAGAGTAAGGCCCAAAAAGAAAAGTTAGTTGAATCAAGTGATGAAGTAACTTTTAATCCATTGGACATTTTAAAATTAGATGATACTAAGGGCGAGTTAAATAATTATATTTCCCCAGATGATCATTTCCATCCAAATGATAAGGGATATAACTACATGACCAACAGACTCGTATCACAATTATTTAGATTTAATGACTGGAATTAGAGGCAATTGTAATGGAAAAAGCAAAAGAGAAAAAACTATTTAAGTACCTATTCATTTTATTAGTAATCGTACTACTTGGTGGTGCATTCTATGCTTGGAAGCAAATGAATAGTGAAACCGTAAATCCACAAATGGGAACAGCGTCAAAAAACAATACACCAATTAGTGTTAGTTTGAATAAAAAACAAATTAACGCATTATCAAGTTACTACCTAGAAAAGTTCGAAAAGAAAGAAAAAAACATGGACTATAAGTTCTGGGTAGACAAACAAGCCTACGTTTATGGTAAGATTACCATCTTAGGTTCCAAAGTCGGATACCTATTAAGTTTGGATCCACACTTATTAAGCAATGGTGATGTGGAACTAACTGCAAGTAAACTTGAAGTTGGTAAGTTAAATGTACCACCTCGTTTTGTAATTGGTTATGTTGGCAAACATTACAACATTCCAAAATGGGTCGAATTAGATAGCAAGAACAGTCGTATCATCTTGCATGTCAACAAATTAGGTGGTAAGAAAGAACTTTCATACCAAGCTAATAAAATTGATATGAATGGTGACGGTGACTTTGAATTTAAAGTCTTAATTCCTAATCAATAAAGGAGCAACTATGAAAAGTTTTTACCAGTATTTAATGACTGAACGTAATCCTAAGAGTACCGAAGCGGTTGCTCAATTTGCAAACAACGCATTTTACGATCAATCATTTCCCAAGCAATCTACTGATTATGATGAAATTTCAGAATACTTGGAAGAAAATGCTAGTTATTTACCAAGTATGACAATTTTTGATGATGCTTGGATGGATTTTCAAAATAGTAAACACTAAAAAATGAACCTATTAATTTAGGTTCATTTTTTGGTGATTAATATAGTACAATTAATATATATAAGTTAGGAGCGGATAAAATATGATTCAATGGTTTCCAGGACATATGGCGAAAGCAATTCGTCAATTTGAAGAAAATATTCATTTAGTAGATATTGTATTTGAACTAGTGGATGCAAGATGCCCATTTAGTTCAGTCAACCCGGAAGTAGCAAGAATTAGTCAAGGAAAACCTAGATTAATGATTCTTACAAAGGCAGATTTGGCAAACCCAAACATTACCAACCAATGGTTATCATACTTTAAGAATCAAGGATATGCAGCAATTGCAATTGATTCAAAGAAAAACACCACTGGTAAATACATCACCAAGGTTGTTAAGGATCTTTTAGCTGATAAGATTGATGATGCTAAGGAAAGAGGATTCGATAAGAAGGTTATTCGTGCAATCTGTGTTGGTGTTCCAAACGTTGGTAAGTCAACATTGTTGAACCAAATTGTTAAGAGACGTGCCGCCCAAGTTGGTAACCGTGCCGGAGTTACTAAGGGTCAACAATGGCTAAAATCTAGTGACGAACTAGAATTATTGGATACTCCAGGTATCTTATGGCCTAAGTTTCAAAATGATGACATTGCTAACAAGCTAGCGATGACAGGAGCGATTAAGGACAGCATTTACCACAGTGATGATGTTGGTTTGTTTGCTCTTCATTTCTTTAGAACCACTAATCCAAAAGAGTTAATCAATCGTTACCACCTATCAGAAGATGATATGGACCTATCTGATGTTGATTTACTACTAAAGATTACTAAAAAAGTCGGCATGCAAGATGATTACGAAAGAGCTTCAATGAGAATTATTTTAGATTCCAGAAAAGGTAAGATTGGTCGTTTTACTCTAGATAATGTTAACGACCTATCTACAGAAGAGGAAGAATAAAAATGGCTGAATCAATCAAAGATATTAAAGAAATTTTAAAATCTGTTGATGATATAAATTCGGAATTACTGCAAAAATATAAAGATGATAGCAGAGTCGGAGTGCAAAAATTAATTACACAGCGTGTTAAACAGATTGAGAAAATAAATCATGAGATAGAGGAATTTCATCAAAGATTAAAGTATGAACATGAATTTTGGAATGAGGGAATTAATGTCATTGCTGGAGTCGATGAAGTTGGAAGAGGACCACTAGCTGGACCGGTTGTCACATGTGCAGTGGTACTACCTCATGATTTTGATGTCTACGAAGTTAATGATTCAAAGCAACTTTCTGAAAAGAAGAGATATGAATTAGCTGACCAAATTAAAGCTAAGTCAATTGATTATTCATATGGAATTGCTGATAACAAGTTAATTGATGATATTAATATCTATGAAGCAACTAGAGTAGCGATGAAAGAAGCGGTATTGGGATTAAAAGAATTACCACAAGAAATCATCGTTGATGCAATGCAAATTGATGTTGATATCCATCAACTTAAATTGATTAAGGGTGATGCAAAGAGCGCCAGTGTTTCTGCTGCCAGCATCCTAGCCAAGACCTATCGTGATGACTTAATGAAACAATACGATCAGCAATATCCAGAATACGATTTTGCCAACAATGCCGGTTATGGTACCAAGAAGCACTTAGACGCTTTACACAAGTATGGAGCAACGCCAATTCATCGAAGAAGTTTTAAACCAGTTTCTGATTTATTTTAGTCACTTTTATCGTATATACCTTGTAAAACTGGAGGTATATATGAAAACAAGAGAATTATTATTAAAACTAAAATTAGCTAAGAGCATCGGTATTAAATCAGAATATCGATTTTATCGATGGCTAAAAAGCACTTATGAAGTAATTCCTGATGAGTTAAATATGACTGCTGAAGAGATTGCAGAAACATTAATGTTATCTAAAAATAAATCAAAAACATTTATTAATTTCTATAATAGTGATAAATTAAATAGTGAACTTGATCATCATATAAATCATGTTAAATGGCTAACCATTATAGATGACTTATATCCGGAGAAACTAAAAGAAGCATATTTGCCACCAATTGTGTTATTTTACTTTGGTGATTTAAGGCTTTTGGAAAATAAAGCATTAGCAATTGTTGGTTCTAGAAATAATACTGAGTATTCTGTTGAGGTAATTAGGCGTTTAATGCCTGATGTTATTAATAACGGAATCACGATTGTTTCTGGACTAGCCAAGGGAGTTGATAGACTTGCTCACTTGGCAGCAATTGCCAATCATGGTAAAACGATTGCTGTGATTGGAACCGGTTTAGATCAATATTATCCAAGAGAAAATGAATCTCTACAACGAACGATTGCAAAAAATCATTTGTTGCTAAGCGAATATCCAGTTGGTTGTCGACCAGCAAGGTATCATTTTCCGGAAAGAAATCGAATTATAGCTGGATTGGTACGTTCTATCCTGGTAACTGAAGCCAAGTATAGATCAGGTAGTTTAATCACCGCTAATTTAGCACTACAAAATAACCGAAACGTCCTAGCAGTCCCAGGAAGGATTGATAGCGAGTTATCGGTTGGTTGTAATGATTTAATTCAGGCTGGTGCCAAACCAGTAATTACTGCCAAAGACATATTAGAAGAATATAAATATTAATAATTAGCCTTTGGGAGATATTAAAAAAGAAATAAAATGACGAGGGATGTAAATGGCGACTACTACAAAATCAACAACAAAGAAAAAAAGACAGTCGGCAAAAAAGAAACTAGTGATTGTCGAATCTCCAACCAAGGCTAAAACAATTCAAAAATACCTAGGTAGAACCTACCGTGTTATTGCTAGTAAGGGTCACGTTAGAGATCTGCCAAAGAGTAAGATGGGGGTCGACGTCGATAACGATTTTGAACCTCACTACATCTCTATTCGTGGTAAGGGCGAAACAATCAAGGAACTAAAGGCTGAAGCAAAAAAAGCCAAAAATGTTTATCTTGCATCTGACCCGGATAGAGAGGGAGAATCTATCGCATGGCATCTATCACACTTGCTTGGATTGAAAGAAGACGATAAGAATCGTGTTGCTTTCCATGAAATTACTAAGGATGCCGTTAAGGAAGCATTTAAGAACCCTCGAGAAATTGACATGAACTTAGTTGATGCTCAACAAGCTCGTCGTGTTTTAGACCGTTTAGTGGGTTACTCAATTTCTCCATTACTATGGAAAAAGGTTAAAAAGGGTCTAAGTGCCGGACGTGTTCAATCAATCGCTTTGTGGTTGATTATCCAAAGAGAACGTGAAATCAAAGAATTTGTTCCAAAGGAATACTGGACCATCGATGCCGACATGAAGAAGGGTCGAGAAGCATTCAAAGCCAGTTTTTACGGAGTGAACGCTAAGAAGGCTGAACTAAACAGTAATGATGAAGTTCAAGATGTGTTGTCTAAATTCGATAAGAGTAAACCATTTGAGGTTCAAAACGTTGTTAAAAAGGAACGTAAGAGACAACCTCAACCACCATTTACTACTAGTACAATGCAACAAGACGCCAACGTTAAGTTGAACTTCAAGACAGGAAAGACAATGATGGCGGCTCAACAATTGTATGAAGGTATCAATATTGGTAAAGATGGTAACCAAGGTTTGATTACTTACATGAGAACTGATTCAACTAGAATTTCTGCTTTAGCTAAGCACGAAGCATCTGAATTTATTCATGATAATTATGGTGCTGAGTTTGCAGCAACTAAACCAGTTAAGGGTAAATTACCAGAAGGTGCTCAAGACGCCCATGAAGCAATTCGTCCAACTTCTGTTAAGAGAACGCCAGCAAGCCTAAAACAATATCTAACCAATGATCAATACAAGCTATACAACTTGATTTGGTCAAGATTCATGGCTAGTCAAATGACACCTGCTATCATGGATACCATGACAGTAGACATGGAACAAAATGGTGTTGATTTCAGAGCGAACGGTTCAAAGCTTAAGTTCGAAGGTTTCCTAAAGGTTTACAACAAGGGAAAAGAAAAAGATAATATCTTACCTGACCTAGCCAAGGGTGACGAAGTGAAGATGGCTAAGAACAATCCGGATCAACACTTCACTCAACCACCTGCTAGATACAGTGAAGCTAAGCTAATCAGAACACTTGAAGAAAACGGTGTAGGTAGACCATCTACCTTCGCGCCAACTTTGAGTACGATTCAAAAGAGATACTATGTTAAGTTAGTTGGTAGAAGATTCGAACCAACTGAATTAGGTGAAATCGTTAATAACATTATCGAAGAATACTTCCCTGATATCGTTAACATCGAATTTACTGCCGACCTTGAAAATAACTTAGATGAGATCGAAGACGCTAAGCAAAACTGGGTTGAAGTTGTCGATAAGTACTTCAGACCATTTGAAAAAGAAGTTAAGAACGCCGAAAAGAACATGGAAGATGTTCAAATTAAAGACGAACCAGCTGGTTACAACTGTGAAGTCTGTGGTGCTCCAATGGTTATCAAGATGGGAAGATATGGTAAGTTCTATGCTTGTTCTAGATTCCCAGATTGTCGAAATACACAAGCTATCGTTAAAAAGATTGGTGTTACATGTCCAAAATGTAAGAAGGGCGATGTTATTGAACGTAAATCAAAGAAGAATCGTATCTTCTATGGTTGTTCAAGATATCCTGAATGTGATTTTGTTACATGGGATAAACCAATCGGAAGAGACTGTCCTAAGGATGGAAATTTCTTGGTAGAAAAGAAGATTAAAGGTGGTACCCAAGTGGTATGTCCTAACGGCGATTACGAAGAAGCCGTACAAAAATAGTTAATAGCCCCTAAAGATTTAAAACTCTTAGGGGCTATTAGTTTAATAAGATAAGAGAGATAGCCAATGAAAAAATATCAAGATGAAGAATTAATTGAATGGTACATGAAATATTTAATCAATGAACGTCAATATTCTGATAACACAGCAATTGCTTATCAATCTGATATCAATGAATTTGTAAAAACATTAGGGGAAGAAAATCGTAGCTTACAGCAAACCGATGATTTGGATGTCAGTAACTACCTTACGATTTTGAAGCAATGCGATGAAAGTAGAAATACTGTCATCAGAAAGATTTCATCACTTCGTTCATTCTTTCATTTTTTGGAACGAAACGATGTTGTCTCACAAAATCCGTTTGATCAGGTGAACTTAAAAAAGCATCCTAATCATTTACCGCGCTTCTTTTATCAAAAGGAACTATATGAGCTATTTGAAGCGGCCAAGCGTGGTAAAAGTGAGATTCTTAGTTACAGAAATTATGCAATTATTGAAATCCTGTACGATACGGGGATGCGTGTGAGCGAATGTGTTAACTTGCAGTTTAGCGATATCGATTTTGATAATCGGATTATCAAGGTAATTGGTAAGGGAAATAAACAAAGATACTTACCATTTGGTAACTATTTGATTAAGGCTTTAAAACAATATCAAACTAACTGTCGCGATTTGTTAGTTAATAAGTATCACAAACACCATGATTATGTGTTCGTAAACCAATACGGTGACGAATTAACAAGTCGTGGAGTAGAATACATTTTAGATGAGATTGTTAAGCAAACATCTTTAACAACCAATATTCATCCGCATATGTTAAGACATACGTTTGCTACTGAAATGCTTAATAATGGTGCTGATTTACGGACAGTTCAAGAGTTATTAGGACATAGCAGTTTATCAACGACACAAATTTATACTCACGTTTCTAATGAGCATTTGTTGCGTGATTATAATAAGTTTTTTCCAAGATCTTAACATAACAATTGCAAAATGAAAGCGCTTTATTGTAAAATGTAGTTAGAAACTTGTTAGGGGAGAGACTATGATTAAAACAATTAGTAATGAACACCTAAAAGTGAAAATTAATACGCATGGTGCTGAAATTAACAGTGTTAAAAGTACTGATGGATTAGAATACATTTGGTCCGGTGATAAAAAGTATTGGGCTCGTCATGCGCCAATTTTATTTCCAATTGTTGGACGTCTAAAAGATAATCAATACACTTACGACGGCAAGACTTATGAAATGGGTCAGCATGGATTCGCAAGAGATATGGAATTTCATGTATTAGACCAAGGTAGTGATTGGATTGATTTGCAACTTGTTAGTAACGAAGAAACTAAGAAGATGTATCCTTTTGCTTTCAAACTAGTTATTCACTATCAATTGGATAATCATAAGTTGTCTACTAACATTAACGTTTTTAATACCGACACCAAAGAAATGTACTTTTCAGTAGGTGCCCATCCAGCATTCAACGTGCCATTGATGAATGATGGAAGTGAACAATACGACGATTATTCTGTTAAGTTTGCTAATAAAGGAACATATGACCAAATTCAATTTGATGTTCCATATGCCAACCTTGAAAAAGTTGATAAAATAGAATTAGATCAACCAATTAAACTATCACATGAATTGTTTTATGATGATGCTAAGGTAGTTGAAATTAAGAATGAAGAGTTTACAACTATTCTATCTAATGACGTTTCAGATCATGGAGTATCTATGACTGCCTACGATATTGAATACGGTGGATTATGGTCTGCAAAAGACGCACCATTCGTTTGTCTTGAACCATGGTGGGGAATCGCAGACGATGTTCATACAGACGGAAAAATTGAACATAAAGTCGGCATTAATAAGATTAGTCCAGACAAAAAGTTCACTGCTAAGTATGATTTATTATTCTTCTAAAAAATATGTAATAAAAAAACACCTTTTTAAAAGGTGTTTTTTGTTTTATCTATTTTGTTTTCCTGAATTACGTTTTCTCAAATCTTCATGGTTATCATGTTCTTCAACCGTTTTGATTTGTTCATGTTCTTCTGATGAATCTTCCTCTTCTACATCGTGTAGAATGACTTTTTCATCGCTTTGCGCTTGAGCAGCTGCTTGTGCGGCAACTTCTGCTCTGATCTTTGGACGGTACATGTTAATGATTAATGTTTGTAAACAAGCAAATAAACCACTAATAAAGAAGTAAATACCTAATCCGGCAGGAGCACTGAATGTTACCAACACAATCATGATTGGTGTAAAGTATGCCATCATCTTCATTTGTTTCTTTTGATCTTCTGGAAGACCTAAAGTCATCAAGTATCCTTGAAGAACGTATGCTAAGAATGACAATACAACCAAGATTAAACTCTTGTCACCAAGTTTTACACCTAAGAACATAGTGTGTGAAACTTCTGGTGAGAAACGAATTCCGTTATATAAGGCAAGGTAAATTGGCATTTGAATGATTAATGGTAGACAACCAATACCCCCAGCCATGCTAATGTTGTTATCCTTATATAGTTGCATCATTTCTTGTTGAATCTTCATTTGTTCTTCTTTTGAAGAAGCGTTTTTTTGTCTTTCTTGAATTTCTTGCATCTTAGGCTTGATGAAGCTCATCTTTTCTTGCATGATAGTAGACTTCTTAGTTTGACTAATCATTGCAGGAAGCAAGATCATTCTAACGATGATAGTTAGAATGATAATCGCCCAACCATATCCGCCGAAGAATTTAGCGATAAAGTCTAGAATGTGTTGACCTGGGAGAGCAAGGTATTCATATGTAAGACCATATGGTTTACCGTTTGAATCCACACGTACACATCCTGATAAGACTAAAGCCATAACTCCAATCAAAGATAGGGCACTGAATCTCTTTAATTTTTTCATTACAAAAAACCTTTCCTGTAAATTTCATTTACAATAATACCAGAAAATTGGAATTATATCAGATAAAAACCCGAATTATTTTATTATAAACCCTTTATCATGAATTTCATTGATATTAGTTATTTTTATATTATCTACTCTGCCATAAGATGTAGGTGAATCTTTAATTTTAGAAACGAATTCATCAACTATGGATGTTTCACCGTTAACATGAATCAAGACGCTTCCATCTCTTAAGTTTTGGACAAAACCATTTAGATTCATTTTATCGGCGACTTTCTTGGTACTGTATCTAAAACCAACACCTTGAACTCTTCCAAAAACGATGATTTCAATATTTTTATTGGTCATATTGATTCCTCCTTACTAAACAATAGTAACATATATGTTTTATTTGATTATTATGCTAAAATAATAGGAAAGATAAATAACTTAAAGGGGTCATATCCAGTAATGGAAAAAATTGTTTCTGCAAAAAATGAACGAGTAAAAAAATGGTCAAAGTTAAAAACAAAAAAGGGCCGTTTAAATAGTAACCAATATATTTTGGAAAGTTGGCATTTAGTATCTGAAGCGATTAATGCTAACCAAAACGTTGAAGTTGTATTAACTACAAATAAGCAGTATGAATTACATCAAGCTGAAATTGATGCTTTTGACGGTGAAGTAATTGAAATTACCGACGATGTTTCAAAGGCATTGGGTTCAACATCAACTCCGCAAGGAATTTTTGGAATTGTTGAATTACCAAAAGAAGATCATTTTGATTCATTAGACATGTTTGGTTCTTGGTTATTGTTAGACCAAATTCAAGATCCAGGAAACATTGGAACAATGGTTAGAACTGCAGATGCGGCCGGATTTGACGGTGTTATCTTTGGTGAAGGAACATCCAGTCAATTTAATCCAAAGGTTTTACGTTCAATGCAAGGCAGTCAATTTCATTTGAAGTTACTGGAAGGTGACCTACTTGATTGGATTGGCAAGTTTAAGGAAAACGATATTCCGGTTTATGGAACAGAATTAAATCCTCAAGCAGTGAGTTATAATCAGATTGAAAAACAGGATGCTTTTGCCTTAGTAATGGGAAATGAAGGTAATGGTATGCAAGATAAAATACTTGACCAAACCACTAAAAATTTATATATTCCTATCAAGGGAAGAGCAGAATCACTTAATGTAGCGATTGCTGCTGGAATCGCAATGTTCCATCTTAAAAAATAAATTATTGAGTTAGGAGATAGTATATTGAAAGAAGATGCATGGCGAAATGATAAAGAATATGTTAGCTATGTTTCTGATTTACTAAGCAGTCCAGAAGTCTTGAGACTAGATAACTATATCCAACATCATTCATCAACTCGTTTACAACATTGTATTCATGTTTCATATGAGAGTTATTTAATCGCTAAGAAATTCGGTTTAGATGCTAAAGCCACAGCCCGTGGTGGATTGCTGCATGACCTATTTTTCTACGATTGGCGATCAAGCAAGTTCCGCTTAGGTTCCCATGCTTATATGCACCCAAGAGTGGCGCTTAGAAATGCTGAAAAAATAACTAAGTTAAACGATAAGGAAAGAGACATTATCACTAAGCATATGTGGGGATTGACTTTAACAAAGCCCAAGTATGCTGAAAGTGTGATTGTATCACTTATCGATGATTACGATGCTATTCGAGAATATTTCGCACCAAAATACCAAAATTTAAAAAACAAAATTAAAAATAGACACTATAAAAAGGAGGTTAGTTCATGGCAAAAGAAAGTCAAATGAGCACCACAATCGATTTTCATTTGTGTCCTAAGTTTGAACAAACTTTTCAAATGCTAGGCAAGAAATGGAATGGTTTAATTATTGAAACACTATTGGTCAATGGACCACAACGTTTCAAATGTATTGCAAACGTAGTTTCTAAGTGCAGTGATCGTGTATTAGTTGAAAGACTAAAGGAACTTGAAGAAGACGGTATCATTACTCGTAAAACATTTTGCGATTCTTCATTAATTCAATATGAATTAACTGAAAAAGGTGAAGCATTGGGTCCAATCATGGAACGAATTCATGACTGGTCAGATCAATGGTGTGATATTAACGATTAACCTTGACCGACTAATGTTTTTAAGATATTATTTAATTAAATGTGTTGAAGAAAAATTAGTAGGCGACAAACAATACAGAAAGACTACATTTGATGAGAGTAGTCACAAGTCAGCTGAATTCATTTTCTGAACTGATATTGGGAGTTACAATTAACGAAAAATAATCCGGTATTCCACCGTTATGGATTTTGAGTGTATAAATTGCGAATCGCAATTTATAAACTAGGGTGGTACCGCGAAGCTTCGTCCCTTTTGGGATGAGGCTTTTTTTGTTGAAATGAGAGGAGAATACTATGTCATTAAAAGATGATTTAACCAAGTTGCGTGATGATGGAATTGCTCAAATCAATCAAGCAACCGACGTTAACGAAATTACTAAAGAAATTAAAGTTAATTTACTTGGTAAAAAAGGTCCAATTACTCAGGCACTAAGAGGTATCAAGGACTTACCAGTTGAAAAAAGACCTGAAGTTGGTAGCTATGCCAACGAAATCAGAGATGAAATTCAAAATGCTTTGGATGCAAAATTAACAGAATTAGAAAACAAGGCTTTAGAAGCACAACTAGTTGCTGAAAAAATCGATGTTACTCTTCCAAGTACTCCAGTGGCTAAGGGACATCCACATGTTATCCAATCCATTATTGATGAAATTTGTGACATGTTCACCGGTATGGGTTACGAAGTTAAAAGTGGTCCAGAAGTAGAAGAAGATAAGTATAACTTTGAAATGATGAACCTACCAAAGGATCATCCAGCCAGAGATATGCAAGATACTTTCTACATTACTAAAGAAATCTTGATGAGAACTCAAACCTCTCCTATGCAAGCAAGAACTCTTGAAAAACATGATTTCAGTAAGGGCCCATTAAAGATGATTTCACCAGGTGTTGTATACAGACGTGATACTGATGATCCTACTCATTCACACCAATTCCACCAAGTAGAAGGAATCGTGATTGATAAGAACATTACAATGGGTGACTTAAAGGGAACTCTTGAATACCTATTACACCAATTATTTGGTAACAAGTACGATATTCGTTTGAGACCAAGTTACTTCCCATTCACTGAACCATCAGTTGAGGCAGATGTTACTTGTTTCAAGTGTGATGGTAAGGGTTGTGATGTATGTAAGCACTCTGGATGGATTGAAGTTCTAGGTGCCGGAATGGTACATCCAAACGTATTGAAGATGGCCGGTGTAGATGCTGACGTATACGGTGGTTTCGCATTTGGACTAGGTCCAGATCGTTTTGCAATGTTGAAATACGGTGTTGAAGATATTCGTGATTTCTACCTAAACGACGTTAGATTTTTATCGCAATTTAATTAAGGAGAGATACTAATGAAAATTTCATACAATTGGTTAAAGGAATACATTGACTTAGATATTCCTGCTGACGAATTAGCCGAAAAAATTGAACGTTCATCAGTCGAAGTTGACTCTGTTATCAAACCTAGCGATGGACTTAAAAAAATCGTTGTAGGTAAGATTGTGGAAATGGAAAACCATCCAGATTCAGATCACTTACACATTTGCCAAGTTGATGTTGGTGAAGACGAACCAGTTCAAATTGTCTGTGGAGCTCCAAATGCTCAAGTAGGCAAGAACGTTATTACAGCATTATCTGGTGCCAGAGTTGCTGATAACATGAAGATTAAAAAATCAAAGATGCGTGGAGTTCAATCCAATGGTATGCTTTGTGCACTAGATGAAATTGGTTACCCTAAAGATGTTGTTCCAAAGGAATGGGCTGACGGTATTTACTTCTTACCAGAAGATGCTACCTTGGGTGACGATGTTTACAAGTATCTTGGTATGGATGATGCACTAATTGATTTAGATGTAACTCCTAACCGTGGTGACATGCTAAGCATTTACGGTACTGTTCATGATTTAGCTGCAATCTACAACAAGCCAGCTAAGTTTGATTTAGATAAGGTTAGCGAAACTTCAGATAAATTGACATCTGATCAAATCCAAAGTGATGTTAACGAAGAAATTGCTTGGACATACCTAAACCGTGTTGTTAACGATGTTGAAGTAAAACCAAGTCCACTATGGATACAAGTTAGACTTTGGAATGCTGGAATTAAACCAGTAAATAACATCGTTGATATCACAAATTACTCAATGCTTAAGTTTGGTCAACCAATGCACGCGTATGATCTAGATAAACTTTCAGGCAATGTATCAGTTAGATACGCTAATGACGGTGAAAAGATTACTACTTTAGATGAAAACGAAGTGGAATTAGATTCAAGCGATTTAGTAGTTGCTGATGACAACGGCCCAATCGCAATGGCTGGTGTAATTGGTGGTATGGACAGTTCAATTACTGCTGATACTAAGAACGTATTGTTCGAATGTGCTATCTTTGATCCAATTAAGGTTAGAAAAATGGCTAGAAAACACGTTATTCATACTGAAGCATCACAACGTTTTGAACGTGGTGTGGATCCAATGGCTGTTGAAGATGTTTTATCTTCAGCTAGTGAAATGGCAAGAGAAATTGCCAACGGTTCAGTTACAAGTGATGTTTTAGTTGGTAGCAAGTACGAAGCTAAGAAGGCTATTATCGAAATCTCAGTTGCTCGTATAAACCATGTCCTAGGTATGGAATTAAGTGCTGCTGAAGTGACAGACATCTTTGAAAGACTTGGTTTTGAAGTTAAGGCTACTGGTGATGATTTAGTTGTTACAGTTCCAACTAGACGTGGTGACATCCATATCCAAGCTGACTTAATTGAAGAAGTTGCTAGAATTTACGGATACGATAACCTACCAAGTACTTTACCAACAACTACTATGACAACTGGTGGTTTAAATGCTGAACAACAATTAATCAGAGACAGTCGTCATATTCTAGAAGGTTTAGGTTTAACTCATGCCATCTCATATGCTTTAACTACTGAAGAAAAAGCTAAAATGTTCATGATGGGTGAATCAGCACAAACTGATTTAAGTTACCCAATGAGCAGTGATCACACTACATTAAGAATGAACCTAGTTTCAGGACTATTAGATGACATTGCTTACAACAAGGCTAGAAAAGTTGATAACGTTGCTTTATACGAACAAGGTCGTGTCTTCCATAAGGAAAATGCAGATATTGTTAAACCTGATGAAATTGAACACTTAGCTGGTGCAATGACTGGTTCACTAGTTGACAATTCATGGAACCAACCTGCTAAGAACGTTGATTTCTTCCTAATTAAGGGAATTGTTAATGAATACTTGGAAACAATTGGTTTAAACGGTGAAATTAGCTACGTTGCTAACGAATCATATCCAGAAATGCACCCAGGTAGAACTGCGGATATCTTTGTTCATGGTCACTATGTTGGTTTTGTGGGACAAGTTCATCCAAAGATTGCAAAACAATTTAAGATTAATGAAACTTATGTCTTTGACTTAAACCTACAAACAATCATTGACTTGCCTAAGAAAGAACAAAGCTACGAATTAGTTTCAAAATATCCTTCAATCAAGCGTGATATCGCAATGCTAATTGATAAGGATGTTGAAAACGATTTAATCGTTAAGGTAATTGAAAAACGTGGGGGAGCGTACTTAGTAGATGTTAAGTTGTTTGACTTATACGAAGGTGAACATGTTCCTGAAGATAAGAAGTCATTAGCATATTCATTAACATTCCAAAACAAGCATGATACTTTAGTTGATGATGATGTAAATAATGCAATGGAAAAAGTGCAAAGAAATCTTGAAAAAGAATTCAATGTAGAAATACGTTAATTTTTAAATGGAGGAAATGGATTTGAATGAAGAAAAGAACTCCAATGATTTCGAAAAGAAGCACACTAATTTAGGCAAAAAGATTTCACTAAGTATTATCGCCATCTTAATAGTTTTGGGAATTTTTATATTTATTCTTGGACATCAATACGTTAAAGAGTCACTAAAACCATTGAATCCAAAGGATAAAGAATTAATTCAAGTTCAAATCCCAATGGGTGCTTCCGATAAGAAAATTGGATCAATCTTACAAGAAAGTAAAATTGTCAAAAGTGGTTTAGTATTCGACTATTTTGTTAATAGTCATAACTATTCTGGTCTAAAGGCGGGTTATTATGAACTTTCACCTTCAATGAGTTTGCAAAAGATTGCTGACAAGTTGAAAAAAGGTGGAACAGCTCAACCTCTGCAAGGTAAATATGGTCGCTTGCTTGTTCGTGAAGGTGATAACATCGATGAAATTGCCCAATCAGTGGAACAAAGCAGTCAATATTCAAGTGCCGATTTCAAGAAGTTAATGAATGATACAGATTTCTTGAACCAATTGAAGAAAAAATATCCTAAGCTTTTAGGTTCAGCATTTAAGGCTAAGAATAGAAAGTATGTGCTAGAAGGATACCTATATCCAGCCACATACAATTCACAAAAAAATGTCACCTTGAAACAAATTGTTAACCAAATGGTAGCAAAGACTAATTATGAATTTAGTCCATATTTCAAGGAAATAAAGAAACAAAACCTAACAGTCGATGAAGCAATTACTTTGGCTTCATTTATTGAACACAATCATGTTGATAAAAAAGATCAAGAAAAGATTGCGGGAATATTATATAATCGTCTAAATAGTAATTTACCTCTTGAAGTGCAATCTTCTATTAGGTATGCTAATGGTAAAGTTTCTGGACAAAAACTTTCAAAGAAAGATTATGATGCTAATACCCCTTATAATTTATATAAGAATACTGGATTCCCACCTAGTGCAATTAATAACCCAACGGTTAAGTCACTAGATTCAATTTTGAATCCAAAGGATATGACTACTTTTTATTTAGCATATAGTGTTAATATGAATGATAAGAAGGTTAAGTATTATAATTCAGATAAAGATGTCGATGACTTAATCGGCAATGATAGTGTTATGAGATAAATCGGTTATGGAGAGATTATTATGGTAGAAAAGAAAAAGCGTCCCGTTGTTATTGGTGTTACTGGTGGTTCAGGTAGTGGTAAAACTACTGTTAGTCGTGCCATCTTTAACCAACTATTGGGTCATTCAATTATGATTTTGCAACAAGATTCTTACTACAAGGATCAATCACATAAGACAATGGCTGAAAGAGAAGAAACTAACTACGATCATCCATTAGCTTTTGATAGTGACTTATTACTAGAACATTTGAATAAGCTTCTAAACTATGAAGCAATTGAAAAACCGGTTTATGACTACACTAAATTAAATCGTAGTACTGAAACAGTTACTCAAGAACCACGTGATGTTATCATTTTAGAAGGAATCTTAATCCTAGACGACAAGCGTCTTAGAGATTTAATGGACATTAAGGTGTTCGTTGATACTGATGATGACATTCGTATTTTAAGAAGAATTCAAAGAGATACCAAGGAACGTGGCAGAACATTGGATGAAGTTATCCAACAATACTTGGAAACTGTTCGCCCAATGTACAATCAATTTGTTGAACCAAGTAAGCGTTACGCAGATATCATCGTTCCAGAAGGTGGTAAGAACCAAGTTGCGATTGATTTATTAACAACTAAGATTCAATCAATCTTGGTAAAACACGGTAACAACAAGGTTTTCAATAATATTGATACAACAATCTAATTAATTTAAAGGAGAGTTTATAATGGCTAAAGATGAAAGCTATCCAATGACAGTTGAAGGTAAACAAAAACTTGAAGCTGAATTGGAAGATTTAAGATTAAACCAACGTCCACAAATCATTGAAAGAATCAAGATTGCCAGAAGTTATGGTGATTTATCAGAAAACTCTGAATATGAATCAGCTAAGAACGAACAAAGTATGCTAGAAAGCCGTATTACAACTGTAGAACACATGCTACAATACGCTGACGTTGTTGATAATGATGACGTTGAAAGTGATATGGTAAACGTTGGTAAGAAGGTTACTTTTAAAGAACTACCAGATGAAGACCCAGAAACTTACCAAATCGTTGGTGCTGCTGAAGCAGATCCATTGGAAGGTAAAATTTCAAACGATTCACCAATTGCTAAAGGTCTATTAGGCCACAAAGTTAACGATGAAGTAGTCATCGAAATTCCTGCCGGTGATATGAAAGTTAAGATTATTTCTGTTGAATAATTCTACAAAATAAAAGGACTCGTTTAGACGAGTCCTTTTTTTATTATCTTTTTTTCTTGTAAATATAAAATCCAATTACAAACATCAAGGTTAGTACTGAGATTATTATTCCAGCATTTAATCCTGAAGGATAGAATGATAACTTTATTTTGTGTTTTCCGACGGAAAGATTATCAAAGCCAATGAATTCATCATTGATCACCTTAATAGGGTGTTTCTTACCATCGACAGTCAACGTCCATCCATTGGAGTATGGAATTGATGTTGCAACGGCTTGACGCTTTGTAGATACATTAATATCAGCAGAAACGGTATTACCATTAAGTTTAATATTGTTCCTTTGATTTCTAATTGCCTTTGTTTCACTTAGAAATTTAGATAGGCTTAAGGAAGCAATATTAAACTCGTTAGTGTATACTTTGCCGTTTAATAGCTTGATGGTAATTTTGTTATCCTTGTTGTTTGGCAAACTTACAACGAAAGTGCTTTGAAATTCGTTTGGTAGGTTTAATTCTTCGCCATTAACCTTAATGTTACATTTTTGTTGATTCATTGAAGCTGGAACTATCATGTAAGGCACCTTGTTATTTTGATGCTTATACTTGATTACGATTTCGCCATCTTTTAAAAGATTGTTTTTAGCGATTATTTGGTTGTTTAAACCGGTTAAAGCGTTAGTGTTTTCTGAAAGGATAGTGTAGTGCATGTTTTCATTGAACACGTCGTTATTATTACCAGTAACTTGTTTTACCATCGAGTTTTGGTACTTGATAGGATCTGAAGCAATGATTTTTGAAAATACATTATCAGATGCTGTGTAAACAAGTGGGAATGCATTGTTTGATTTAAAGGTTTGAAAGATATCTATATTTTGCACATCATTATTGACGATATCATAACGATTGCTACTCTTTTGAATCATCGGATATGTCTTATTGTAGTTAATCGTGTTAATGAAATACTTAAATGAAAGCAATGAGTCAGTTACGATGGTTCCGTTGGAATAATCAATTGATCCGGTAGTATATGCATTACCAATCTTTTGGTTGAAATCAGGTGTTGATTTTCTAAGTGTTGATGAGAATGTTGAACCACCGTAAAAATTTGATTCAATTGGATCATCTCTAGTTCGATAGAAGTCCTTACTGATTCGATAGAAACTATTATCCTTTTGTTTAATATCATTCACGTGACGGTTTAACGTTGCTGTGTACTTCATATAATCATCATTTGATACATAACTAATGGCATTTAAGGAGTTAAACGCGTTCAGTCCAGTATCACCAATTGCAATAACTACCAAGCAAAGTAGGTAGTACTTATTGTCCTTGCTTGATACATGGATGACGATAAAACTAATGGCAACAAACGCCAATGAAATTAAATATTTGGTTAGTGATAAGTAGTTAAAGCTATTGATGTTTAGAGCTGTATAAATTAACCCAGCGATTAAAATAACCCCGGATATGATAATTTCTTTGAAGTTAATGTGTCCAGATTGCTTATCCAAACCAATTGCAGCGATATAAATAATCCAAAAGCAAAAAATGAATGAAAAACGATAAGGGTACCAAATTGGGAATTGCATTGCGTGCCATAGTAAATCTAATGGTTCAAAGAACATTGAAACAATTAGGATAGCTGTGATGGCAAGTGCAACGATTTTTCGTTTTAATTGAATTTGTTTATTGCAGAAGAATATTATGAAACCAATTACAGCAATCGCACCAACAAAGATGTTAGGGTAACCACTTGGCATTTGAGAAAAGTTGAAGCTGCCATCGAAAAACTTGCTTATCATTTTCAATGGGGTGTATTCAACCTTCCACTTAAATGTTGATAAAGTATAGGCACCTTTACCGTTTTTAAGTTCGATTAGGTTTGGTAAAAAGATGAATGCTGAAAGCAGTAATGATACGAAGTAGCTAACACCAATCGAGATTAATTTACCAAGGCGCATCTTTAATGAATGGTCATCATTGATTAACTTACCAATTACATAGATAACCGAAAAAATCGTAATCATGTATGCAATGTAGTAGTTAATGACTAACATTGCTGCGTAACTAATAACGAATAGGCTATATTTGTTGTGTTTAAAAATTCGATCAATACCCATAATGATAATTGGTAGGAGAATAACACCATCCAACCACATGACATTTAATTGGTTAGCAATCATCCATCCATTAAGAGCATAGGCAATCGCCATCGATAAAATGATTAGGTCCTTTTTGATACCCTTATGTTTTAGAAAAATGCTGAAGGTTAATCCTGATAAACCGTATTTAAATAGCGTTATCAAAAGAATTGAGAAGTTGATAAATTTTGCAGGGATGATTAATAAAATGATATTAAGTGGACTTAGTAGGTAATATCCCCAAATTCCAATCATTTCTCCACCATATCCGTTTGAAAATGAGTATAATAAGCTATGTAGATTAAAAGATAGAATTGTTCGACGAAAATATGCGAATAAATCTACATATTGTTGACCTAGGTCTACAGTTAAAATGCTACTATTTCCAAATGGAAACATATTGCGGTAAGCAAAATAACATGACATAATAATAAATGGAATAAAAAAGCTTAATAAATATAAGCGGTGTTTTCTTATGATTTTTTTAATTGAATTAATCATAGTTAATACTTCCTATGTATTTTGATTATTACTTATAAAGTAACCAACTATAGTATACAATAAACCAGACTAAATGACTGATTAACATATAATAATTAAGGAGTTAGATTGTTTTGAATAGTTTTTTGCAAAAAATATTTCACCACAGTGATCGTGGGGAAAATTCAAAGGTACCATTTAGATTAAATATTATTCTGACAGTTGTCGGAGTATTATTTGCCATTCTAATAATTCAATTGGGTTATTTACAGGTTGTTAACGGAAACCAATATAAGGCCGAAGTTAGCCGATCAGATAATTCCGTTAAGTATGGAAATGTGCAAAGAGGGATGATTTACGATTCTACCGGTCGTGTCCTTGTTGGAAATAAAGCCCACCAAGCTATTCAATACACTAAGGGATTATCCGTAACTAGTGCTGACCTATATAAGATTGCCAACACATTGGGTAAATACTTAACTGTTGATACTTCATCATTAACCCCTAGACAAGAAGCTGACTTTTACTTAGCTAATGCTGATAACCTTAAGAAGGTAAGTTCCAGCATTACTTTTCCTAAGGGATCAAGTGCTAGTGAACAATATGTTTTGGAACTTCAAAAAGTCATGAATGACAAGCTATACAGTACAGATAAGGAAACTAAGAACGCTGCAACAATCTTCCAAAAGATGAGTGGCTCTTACCAATTATCAACTACATACATCAAGACAACCAATGTTACTAATAAGGAAATTGCCGAAATTGGTGAACATTTAGATGAAATGCCTGGTGTCCAAATTGGTGATAGTTGGACAAGAGAATATCCAAATGGAAACGCCATCCAAAGTATCGTTGGAACTGTTTCTTCTGAAAAGGTTGGTTTGCCAAGTGACAGAATTAATACACTATTAGCAGAAGGTTACTCCAGAAATGATAGCGTTGGTCAAAGTTACCTAGAAGAAAAATATGAATCTACTTTACGTGGTTCAAAATCACAAACCTTAATCAAAGGTGGTAGCTTAGATAAAGCTGTTAAACAATATGGTGGTCAAAAGGGTGATAACCTTCAATTAACCATTAACTCTGAATTCGAAAAGAAGATTCAATCATTAGTCGAAGAAGCTGACCAAGGTACTGGTAATTCAACAGGTGCATACGCTGTTGTTATGAATCCTAATACAGGTGGAATTATCGGTTTAGCTGGGGTTAGTCGTGATCCGGAAACTGGTAAAGAAACACCAAATGCGCTTGGAACAATTAACAGTTCAATCGTTATGGGGTCTGTTGTTAAGGGTGCAATGGTTTCTGGCGCTTTAATGGATAAGGTCATTACACCAACTAACTCTACTTTAACTGATAAGCCAATTTTGACCGGTGGAATTAGAAAGGCATCATGGTTTAACCAAGATGGTAACCATGACATTGCACTTGACGCTTCAACAGCGCTTGAAGTTTCATCTAACTCTTACATGATGCAACTAGCAATGAAAGAAGCTAAGTTCAACTACGTTGAAGGTGGAGCATTAACAATGAATCCAGATGTCTTCAACATTATGAGAGGTTACTTCAACCAATTTGGGTTAGGTGTATACACTGGAATTGATTTGCCTGGTGAAACAAAGGGTATTCAAGGTCCTAGTGGTTCAGCAAATATTGGTAAGGCACTCGACTTATCATACGGTAACTACGATGCCTACACACCAATGCAAATTGCTCAATACATTTCTACAATCGCCAATGGTGGTTACAGAATTGAACCTCACATTGTTCAAAGTATTCGTGCTTCAAGTAAGAGCGGTAAGTTAGGTCGAGTTAAATACACTGTTACACCAACTGTACTAAACAAGATTGATATGACAGCTGCACAAAGAAAAGTTGTTACTGACGGTTTCTACAAGGTGGTTCATGGTACTAACGAATACAGAACTGGTATCACTTTAAACACTGTCAGACCTTCAATCTCAGCTAAGACTGGTACTGCCCAAACATTCTACTCAAGTGGAAAGAAGGGTTCTAAGCCAGTTGAAACAGTTACTTTGAGTTTAGGATCATTTGCTCCTTCAGATAATCCACAAGTGGTGGTTGTAGTTGCAATTCCAAACTTGCCAAGTAACGCAGAAAGCAATAATATTGACTTAGCTCAAAAGATTTATCAAGCATACTGGAAGTACGTTCAATCCGACAGTGGATTGAAATAATTGCTGTTAAGTAATTTTCCTTAACAATATTTATATAAACTCTGGTCAAATCGAAGAAAAAATGATAATATATTAAGAGTTGAAAGTTGTTTATATAAAAATTAAAAATACAACTAACTTGGAGGTGTAACTAAGATGAGAGTACACATTACTTTAGAATGTACAGAATGTCACGAACGTAATTACTTATCAACTAAGAGTCGTCGTAACAACCCTGATCGTTTGGAATTAAAGAAATACTGTCCACGTGAAAGAAAAGTTACATTACATCGTGAAACAAAATAAGGATTCGGGTTTAAAGGCCCAAATCCTTTTTTTATATTCTGGGAAGTGAATAGATGGATAAATCAGCAGCTCGAAGTGAAATTTTAAATAAACTTAAAAATTTAGATAATAGAGAAGATGTACAATATTTATATAATCAGTTGTTTGAAACTGATGAGTGGATTGCGGCAACTTCAATTGGAGTAACCCTTAGTACTGATATCGAGATTGATACCAATCCAATCATTGAAAAGGCACTAAGTGATAACAAGAGAGTATACGTTCCCAAGGTGATTAATAAGAGTGATATGGATTTCATTGAGTATAATCATGAAACCAGGTTATTCGTTAATAAGATGGGGATTCCTGAACCAGTTGATGGTCAAGGCATCAACATTAATGATATTGATTTGTTGATTGTTCCGGGGATGGCTTTTGATATGTCTAATAATAATCGACTTGGCTATGGTGGAGGATACTATGACCGAGTTTTAGTTGATTATCCTGGAAATACTATTGCACTTGCTGATAGAATTAGAATGTATGAGAAATCAATATGGAAAGTAGATGAGTTTGATCAACAAGTTGAAACAATTATTCACTCAAATTTCAAATAATCGTTTATACCGAAAAATAGATGATGTTCCTTTTATGACTGAAGGAATTCTTGCAATAATTATATTTGTATATGTATTTGGTATCGTTACTAATTCAACGGATGCAATTATTAATTATGGTGCTATGTATCGTCCACTAGTCCAATTTGGTCAATGGTGGAGATTCATCACACCAATATTCATTCATCTATCATTTCTACATATTTTAATGAACGGAATTAGTTTGTACTATGTAGGGATTCAGCTTGAAAAGATTTTTGGACACATTAGATTTCTTTTGATTTTCATGTTGTCAGGAATATTTGGTAACATCGCTGGATTTGCATTCTCAAATGGAGCAAGTGCTGGAGCAAGTACCGCCATCTTCGGATTGTTCGGTGTATTTTTGATGTTAGGTGAAACATTTCATGATAATATGTATGTCAGAAGAATGTCACAAAGTTTTCTATTACTAATCGTCTTAAACATTGGATTCGACTTAATGTCACCAGATATTGATATAATAGGTCATATTGGTGGTTTAATTGCCGGGTTCTTATTACCTTACGTAGTAGGGCTACCATCAGAGTTTAAAATTCCAATGGTAAAGAAAATATTGGCATTAATTGTGTTGCTAGTATTTGCATATTTTTGCTTAAAAACTGGTTATTTTGCAAATTAATTAGTGCATTTTTCGTTAGGATGTGGGAAAATGAAGACGTTGTACGATGTTCAACAACTTTTAAAAAAATTTGGAATCTATGTTTACGTTGGCAAGAGATTGTGGGATATAGAGGTTATGGCATTAGAGCTTGATCATCTACATGATGCCGGACTTGTAACTAAAGAAGAGTTCATACAGGCAAAGCTTGTATTAAAACATGAACATGGAATCGAAGAAAAGAAATAATACAATTTTTAGGAGGAAACTAAAATGGTACGTAAGTTAATTGGAATCGATTTAGGAGGTACAACAACTAAGTTGGCATTCCTAACTGATAGCGGTGAAATCTTAGATAAGTGGGCTATTACCACCGATGTAAGCGCTAACGGAGAAAATATTGTTCCAAATATCATTAACTCTATCACAAAGAAGATGGAGGACTCTGATCATAAAATTGACGACTTTATTGGAATTGGAATGGGAACTCCAGGTTCAGTAAACCGTAAGGAAGGTACTGTAATTGGGGCTTACAACCTAAACTGGAAGACTACCCAACATATTAAGGATCAAATCGAAAAAGCGTTAGGACTACCATTCGCTTTAGATAATGATGCTAACGTTGCTTCACTAGGTGAATACTGGAAGGGTGCTGGAAGCAAGGACTCAGACGTTGTATTCGTAACACTAGGAACTGGTGTTGGTGGAGGTGTTATCGTTAACGGTGAATTAGCTCACGGTGTTAATGGTGGTGCCGGTGAAATTGGTCACATTACTGTTGAACCAGGTGGATTTGAATGTACTTGTGGTAAGCGCGGTTGTCTAGAACAATACGCTTCAGCTACTGGTGTTGTTAAGGTTGCTAAGAACCTTTCAAGTGAATTCACTGGTCAATCAAGACTAAAAGAAATGATTAACTCTGGTGAAGAAGTAACTTCAAAGGTTGTCTTTTTCCTAGCTGATAATGGTGATATTTTTGCAAACCAAGTTGTAGATTATGTATGTTACTACTTAGGTCTTGCATTAGCTAACGTTGGTAACACATTGAACCCTGACAACATTGTTATCGGTGGTGGTGTTTCAAACGCCGGAAACACATTATTACAACCAACAACTAAGTACTTCCAAGAAAATGCATTTAGACCTGTTAGAGATTCTACCAAGATTCGTCTAGCTCAATTAGGTAATGATGCTGGGGTTATTGGTGCCGGTTCATTAGCTTTAAGAAACATTAACAAATAACATTAGGGGTGTAATAACACATGATTTCATCCATGCTTTTAATTGTTGTTATTTTATTAGCGATCCTAATTTATAATAGCATTACTAGAATGAGAGCAAACCGTGTTGCTACTTTTGTTGATGAAGAAGAATTTAAACAAGGTAGTCACAGGGGACAAATTGTTGACTTAAGAGAAAACAGAGATTTTGAATCTGGTCACATTTTAGGAGCCAGAAGTATTCCTTACTCAACAATCAAGATGTTTTATAAGAACATTCGAAAAGACATGCCAGTGTACTTATACGATCAAGGTAAAACTTTGAGTATTAAGACAGCTATTTTACTTGGTAAGAATGGATACAAAGATATTTATATCCTAAAATCAGGTTTTAGAAACTGGGATGGAAAGACTAAGAAGTAAATAAAAAAGCACTTTACAAAAAGTAAAGTGCTTTTTTATTATTTCATATTAGTTTAAGTGAGCGGAGCGTTGTTTACGAACAACTCTTTTTCTGTTTTCTTCTAGTTTATCAGCTTGACCTTCAACAGGGTCTACAACTTTTTTCTTGAAAGAGAATAATGCTCCAGCAACTGCGCTTGAAGTTGCTAATGCACCAACAAAGAATCCTTTAGCGAATTTTTTCATTTTAAGTCCTCCTATATAATAATTTGCTTTACAGTTACCATTATGATGTTTTTTTATTTATTTATCCAGTCTTTAGTATATTTTAATTCAATATTTTATATGCTAAACTTATATAGGCAGAAATGGTGGGATAATATGCAAAAAGTGCTAATAATTGTCGGACCAACAGCGGTCGGAAAAACAAGTTTATCAATTAAGTTGGCTAAGAAATTAAATGGTGAAGTTATTTCTGGTGATTCGATGCAGGTTTACAAACACTTAGACATTGGAACAGCCAAAGTGACAAAAGAAGAATCAGAGGGAATTGTTCATCATTTAATCGATATTATTGATGTCGACAAAAGATATTCAGCGGCTGATTTTGTTGAATCGACTAATAAATTAATAGATGACATTGATAAACGGGGAAAGCTTCCTATTATTGTTGGAGGAACTGGATTTTATATCCAATCACTTGTCGATGGGTTAAACCTCGGCGGTGATCATTATGATAATGAAGAATATAGAAATCAAATGCATGAGTTTGCTGAAGAAAATGGTAAACATGCATTATGGCTTAAATTAAAGAGCGTTGATGAAGTATCTGCCAAAAAAATTGGTGAAGAAAATGAACGCAGGATAATTAGAGCTTTAGAAGTTTATCACAATACAGGTGTTAAATTTTCTGAACAAACCAATAATTCCGTATCAATTGATCCATATATTATTGCACTTAATACCGATAGAAAGGTATTGTATGATCGTATCAATAAACGTGTTGATATTATGTTTAATAACGGTTTAATCGACGAAGCGAAATGGTTGGATCGAAAAGGTGATATTTCCTTACCTGCATATAAGGGGATTGGTTACCGAGAATTTATTAACTATTTCCATGGTGATTTAGAACTAGAGGATGTTTCTGAATTAATTAAAAAGGATTCTAGACATTATGCTAAAAGACAGTTAACTTGGTTTAGAAATAAGATGAAAGTTAATTGGTATGACATAATATCTAACATGGAAGTTGTAAAAAACATCGAAAAAGATGTATTTAATTGGCTAAATGACAAAAAAGTGCCATAATATGTTAGAAGTTATTACATTAAATGTTGACATATAAAAAAATAATGTTATTATAATGTTGTTAGAAGGAGTTAGATATGAAAGAAAAGGATTTAAGACGTTCGCTTTCAGTACTTCCAATCGGAACTGTTATGAAGTTAACTAGCTTGACCGCAAGACAAATTAGATATTACGAAGAACAAGGTTTGGTTTCACCTGAAAGAAATGATGGTAACCGCCGTATGTATTCTTTGAATGATATTGATGTGATTTTAGAAATTAAGGATTATTTGGACGAAGGTTTAAATATTGCCAAGATTCAAGAAATCTACAAGAAGCGTAAAGAAGATAACAAGAATAACGATACGAAGGAATTAACTGATCAAGAAGCACGTAAAATTTTATCTGATGAACTTTTGAACATCGGTGGATTGAATTCACATGATGCTGCTAATAATTCTTTTTAACTAATTTAATGTTGAATACGTTAGGAGTAGGTGTATATGGCTACAAAGCATGATTATTCAAAAGACGACATTCGTCGTATTGTTAAAGAAGAGGACGTAAAATTCTTACGTTTAATGTTTACTGATGTTTTAGGAACTTTAAAGAATGTTGAAGTTCCAATCAGTCAATTAGATGATTTATTAAATGACAAGATTATGTTTGATGGATCATCAATCGAAGGATTCGTAAGAATCGAAGAAAGTGACATGTATTTACATCCTGATTTATCAACTTGGATGATTTTCCCATGGAGTTCAGAACGCGGTAAGATTGCTCGAGTTATTTGTGAAGTTTACAAAACTGACGGAACACCATTCGAAGGTGACCCAAGAAATAACTTAATCCGTGTTCTAAAAGACATGAAGGATGCTGGATTTACGTCATTTAACATTGGACCCGAACCTGAATTCTTCCTATTCAAGATGGATGAAGACGGTAAACCAACTGTTAAATTAAATGACGAAGGTAGCTACTTTGATATGGCACCACTTGACTTAGGTGGTAACTGTCGTCGTGAAATCGTTCTAACTTTGGAAGAAATGGGCTTTGACGTTGAAGCAGCTCACCACGAAGTTGCTCCTGGTCAACATGAAATTGATTTCGAATATGCAGATGCTCTAAACGCTGCAGACAATATTCAAACATTTAAATTAGTTGTTAAAACAATCGCAAGAAAATATGGCTTATACGCTACATTTATGCCAAAACCACTAAGTGGTATCAATGGTTCTGGAATGCATTTAAATATGTCATTATTTGATGATAGTGGTGATGTATTCTACGACGAAAATGGTGACTTGAAGTTGTCAGAAACTGCTTACCACTTCTTAGGTGGTTTAATCAAGCATGCTAAAAGCTTCACTGCAATTTGTAACCCATTAGTAAACTCATACAAACGTCTTGTTCCTGGATACGAAGCACCAGTTTACGTTGCTTGGTCTGGTTCAAACAGATCTCCACTTATCCGAGTACCAAATGCTCGTGGACAAGCTACACGTCTTGAATTAAGAAGTGCTGATGCTTCAGCAAACCCATACTTAGCAATTGCTTCTGTTCTAGAAGCTGGTCTAGATGGTTTGAAGGACGGTATCGTACCTCCTAAGAGTGTTGACCGTAACATCTACAGAATGGATGCTCAAGAAAGAAAAGAAAATGAAATTGTTAACTTACCAGATGACTTACTAGATGCTCTAGAAGAATTATCTGTTGATGAAACAATGAAACATGCTTTAGGTTCAAAGATTTTCAATAGTTACTTAGCTGCTAAGCATTTAGAATACGATGCTTATCGTGCTCAAGTTTCTGATTGGGAACGTAACCAATACATGGAAAAATACTAATAACCATTTGAAAAAGAGTCGGCTTATTGCCGGCTCTTTTTTTATTTTTCAAACGTTTGTCATAATGATAAAATGGGATGTGAGGTGTTTAGATTGCTAAAATTTGACGAAATGATTCAACAAGCTGTTGCCAAGTTCAATAACATAGGGCAAAAACAACAATTGCTCTTAAACGGCAATAATAAGCAACAAAAGCTATTTATCCAATTGGATTTATCATTAGCTAAATTAGCAGAGGATTCAAAGCGTTTCTCTGTATATAAAAAAGATCAAGAAAATATTGATGTTAAAAATTATAAGGAAATGATTACTAAAGACGTTGCCGACGTAATGAAGTATTACTTGTTGTTTGCTAGCGTTCATAACTGGTTAGACATAATTGTTATTGATGAAGAAGATTACAACAAAATCGCAAGCATGGATGCTGATCGTGATTTCAATCAAGTATATTTATCAATTAAACGAATGATGTTTAACGGCTTTTATAATCATTCTAAAAAAGATTTCCAATTTTCCTGGAAAATATTCCTAAAATTTGGTATAGTAGACCTTGGCGTTGATGATAAATCATTGTCAACTCAATTTAGTGAAATTAATTCATTATAAAATTTTTAATTCATTTAAAAATGATATTGACACGATGTCGATTATCCGATATAATGTTTTTTGTTGAGTTTTGATGTCGCGATAGCTCAGCTGGATAGAGCAACGGTCTTCTAAACCGTAGGTCGAGAGTTCGAATCTCTCTCGCGACATTTGAATAAATTGTTGAAGCATATCACTTATGATATGCTTTTTTTCTTGACTAAATTATTCAAAATATGTATACTTACTTTGTTGTATTTGTGGACTTTCACAGCTACAACCGCACGGAATGAGTATTAAGTCTTCTTATTGAAGCGCTTATTTTCGGCGAGTCTAAGCATATTATTCAAGGAGGTGCACATTATGTACGCAATTATCGTAACAGGCGGAAAGCAATACAAAGTTGCTGAAGGTGAAGCAATCTACGTTGAAAAGCTAAACGCAAACGAAGGTGAAAAGGTTACTTTTGATCAAGTAGTTTTCGTTGGTGGTGACTCAGCTAAGGTTGGTACTCCACTTGTAGACGGTGCTTCAGTTGAAGGTACTGTTGAAAAGCAAGGCCGTGGTAAGAAGATTACTATTCTTCGTTACAAGCCTAAGAAGGGTTCTCGTTCTAAGAAGGGTCATAGACAACCATACACTAAGGTTATGATTGACTCAATCAAGGCTTAATTAGAGGATTAAAAATGATATTAGCAAATATTATTCATGATAAGCAAAGTGATCGGATTACTAGTTTTAGTTTATCAGGTCATGCTGATTCAGGTGAGTATGGTAAGGACATTGTATGCGCTGCGGTTTCTGTTTTATCCATTTCTACTGTAAATGGGTTAACCGAAGTTGCTAACCTAGAACCTAAAGTTGTCAGTGATGACATCGAAGGTGGTTTTATGGAAGTTACAGTTCCTGAAGCTAATTCTTCCGCAGATGAGATTGCTGCTCAAGCAATTTTATCAACATTCCAAAACGGAATGCGGGATATTTCTCAAACTTATGCTGATTATATTAAATTAGATATTACAATAGATTAAATTGTACGGAGGTGTAATCCAATGTTAGAAATGAATTTACAATTCTTCTCTCACCATAAAGGGGGAGGTTCAACAGCCAACGGTCGTGACTCTGCAGGTCGTCGTCTAGGTACAAAGGCTGCTGATGGATCAAAAGTTACTACTGGTTCAATCATTTACCGTCAACGTGGTACTCACATTTACCCAGGTAAAAACGTTAAGCGTGCCGGTGATGATACTTTATTTGCTTTAGTTGATGGTGTTGTACGTTTCGAACGTATGGGCCGCAGCAAGCGCCAAGTTTCAGTATACCCAGTATCTGAAGCAGTTGCTAAGTAATTAGTGAATAATGTAGAAAAAGCCTGATTTATTTTCAGGCTTTTTTTATTACCAAAGACTTATTTAAATAAAGCTAACATGATACAATGGTAGTAACGATTACGATTGCAATCGCTGCACTAAAATTGCTATCATATAAAACATATTAGTAATACTAGGAGGAGTTTTAATCATGGCAACAATTTCAACTGCCCAATTTAAAACAGGATTAACTATTGAAGTAGATAACGCAATTTGGCGTATCATTAACTTCCAACACGTAAAGCCAGGTAAGGGTGGTGCGTTCGTACGTACTAAACTTAAGAACCTAAGAACAGGTGCTGTTCAAGACAAGACTTTCCGTGCCGGTGCTAAGATGGAACAAGCACAAATTGATACTAGAAACATGCAATACCTATACGAAGATGGTGCAGGTTACGTATTCATGGATATGGATTCATATGAACAAATCACTGTACCTGGTGACAAGATCAAGGATGCTTTAAACTACTTACAAGAAAACATGGACGTAAGTATCGTTCAATACGAAAACGAAGTTATCGGTATCGAAGTACCAAACACTGTTACTCTAGAAGTTGCAGAAACTGAACCAAGTATCAAAGGTAACACTGCTTCAGGTGGAAGCAAGCCAGCTACTATGACTACTGGTTTAATTGTACAAGTACCATTCTTTGTTAACGCTGGTGACAAGCTAGTTATTAACACCAATGATGCAACATACATCTCAAGAGCTTAATTAATAAATAATTGATGCTTTTATTTTGATTGGAGGGTAATTTTTATGGCAGAACAAACAAATATTTCTTTACCAAAGGCTAGTTCAAAGTTTGGGGATATTCGAATCTCTCCAAACGTATTGGAAGTAATCGCAAGTATTGCCTCTGTCCAAGTAAAGGGCGTAAAGCGCATGCGTGGATCATTGGCAACAAGTGTTAATGAACTATTCGGTCGTAAAGAAATGGGTAAGGGCATTAGACTTAATTTTAAAGATGAAAAATTAATCGTTGATGTTTACGTATATCTAAATTACGGGATTTCTGTTCCTAAAGTTGCTCTAGAAATTCAAGAACAAGTCAAACAACAACTTCTATTCATGACTGAACTTGATTTAGGTGAAGTTAATGTTCATGTAGAAGGTGTCGTTCATGAAAAACAAGATAAAAGAGCTAATTCAAAAAGTTTATTAAACGGCAATAGTAGCGATAAGGGTGAAAAATAGTGGAATTTACTAGACATAAAATAAGAGAGTATGCATTTCAAACATTGTTTGCTATCAATGCAAATGATACAACCGATAAAGAACTATTTTTTCATGCTATCTCAAGAACCGATGAAGAAACAGAAATTCCATCTTACTACAACACTTTAGTAGATGGAGTTATCGAAAATAAGGATAGCTTAGACGATAGTATAATCTCATATCTTGTTTCCGGTTGGTCCATTAACAGAATTGCCAAGACAGACCTTGCAATTCTAAGACTTGCGTTTTTTGAAATTAAATACGTTGACGATGTCCCTACAAAGGTGGCAATCAATGAAGCGTTAGAATTAACAAAGAAATACAGTGATGATCACTCAAGAAAATTTGTTAATGGAGTTTTATCTAACACAATTGCTTAAGAAAAATGATTCGCGTACAAGCGAGTCTTTTTTTATTACATAAACATTTTTTTATATGCTAAAATAAAAGAGAATTAAATAATCCTTTGGAGGTTTTACGATGAGCAATATTATTGATGGAAGATCTTTAGCAAAGAAAGTTAATCAAGAGACTGCAGATATGGTCTCAGAATTAAACGAACAAGGTAAGAACCCTTGTCTAGCTGTGATTATCGTCGGGGATGATCAAGCTAGCCACCGCTATGTGAGAAGCAAGCATAAGAAAGCTCAACAATTAGGAATTAAGTCAATCGTTAAGGCTCTTCCTGCAGAAACCACTGAAGACGAATTATTGAACATATTGAACGACTACAATCATGACGATGACATTGATGCAATTTTGATTCAATCACCACTACCCAAACACATCAACGAAAAATACGTTATGAGTCAAATTAACCCAGATAAAGACGTGGATGGATTCCAAGTGATTAATTCTGGTAAATTATTCTTAAACGATCAAAGTAATTATCCTGTGGCATGTACACCAAAGGGTGTTATGACTATGTTTGAAGAATATGGAATCGATTTAAAGGGTAAAAAAGCAGTCGTAATTGGTAGAAGTACCATCGTTGGTAGACCAATGGCAGCTTTATTAATCAATGCTGGTGCAGAAGTAACAGTGTTAAACCATTATGCGAATATTAAAGAATACACATTAGACGCTGATATTATCGTATCTGCTACTGGTAAGGTTAATACAGTAACAGAAAGTGATGTAAAAGACGGCGTAGTTGTAATTGACGTTGGCCAAAACGTGAATGATGAAGGTAAATTAGTTGGAGACGTTGATTATGATGGGATTGCTAAGAAAGCCTCATACATAACTCCTGTACCTGGTGGTGTTGGTCCAATGACCATCGCTACATTGATGAGACAAACCGTAGAACTATCAAAGTGGAGTGATATTAATGGGTAATGATTACCTAAGTGTTAGCGATTTAACAAGCTATATTAAGAAAAAATTTGATCGTGATCCCTATCTAGATAAGGTTTATTTAACTGGTGAAATTTCTAACTTTAGATTGAGACCAGCACATCAATACTTTAGCTTGAAGGATGATAACGCAAAGATTAGTGCTATCATGTTTAAATCCGCTTTCGATAAGGTTAAGTTTAAACCCGAAGAAGGAATGAAAGTATTAGTTACTGGTAGAATTTCAGTCTATGAAGCAACCGGTAACTATCAAATTTATATTGATCACATGGAACCAGATGGTGTTGGTGCCTTGTATCAAGCATATGAACAATTAAAGAAAAAGCTAACCGCTGAAGGATTATTCAGTGCTCCTAAAAAGACCTTGGAAAAGTATCCAAAGAGAATCGCGGTAGTTACTTCACCTAGTGGAGCTGTTATTCGAGATATTATTACAACCACTAGAAGAAGATATCCTATTGCTCAAATCGTTTTATATCCTGCTGTTGTCCAAGGGGATGCTGCCGCTTCTGATATTGTTCGTCAAATCAATCGTGTTAATGAACACGGTGATTTTGACACATTGATTATCGGACGTGGTGGAGGTTCGATTGAAGACCTTTGGCCATTTAACGAAGAAATCGTTGCCAGAGCAATCTTTGATAGTAAGATTCCAGTGATTTCTTCAGTTGGACACGAAACTGATACAACAATTGCTGATTTAGTTGCGGATGTAAGAGCAGCTACACCAACTGCAGCGGCCGAAATAGCAGTACCAGTATTGACTGATGTAATGACCGACATTAAAAATGACCAAGTACGAATTTTTAATGCTTTTAGAAATAAGTTAAATCAATTACAACAACGTTTAGCAAAAATCCAACAATCATACATTTTCAAGCAACCTGAACGTTTGTATGATTCATACGTCCAAAAGATTGACATGCTAAACGAGAGATTGATGAACGCTCTAAAGGAAACAATCAATCAATCCGATAGAAAGTTAAATGATTTAGTATATAATCTAAAAATCAATTCACCAAAGAACTTAATCAAAGAACAACAACAAGTTTTACAGGTAAAAGATGATCAATTAAAGAGAAACATTATGTTGTTGATTCAAAATAAACAAAATCAACTAACAAAAAGAGTTGATGCTTTAGATCATCTAAGCCCACTAAAGGTGATGTCTCGTGGATTTAGTTTTACAACTAACAGCGATGGCAAGGTCGTAAAGAAAGTTGACGACATTAAGGAAAATGATGATATTGAACTAAAATTAATTGATGGATATGCGAAAGCAACTGTTAACGAAGTCAAAAAGGAGAGTAAATAATGGCAGAAAAAGCAAGTTTTGAAGATAACATGAACAAACTAGAACAAATCGTTTCCGAATTAGAACAAGGTGACATTCCGTTGGAAAAGGCCCTAAGTGAATTCCAAAAAGGTGTTAAGCTAAGTGGCGAACTACAAAGTACTTTGAAGAATGCTGAAAAGACATTAGCTAAAGAAATGACAGATGATGATTCTGAAGTTGCATTTGAAAAAGAAAGTGAAGATAAGTAATGAGTCAATCTGTAGTTTTATCTGATTTTCTTGATGAATATAAACCACAAATTGAAAGCCAACTAGCTAATCAAGTAAAAAAAGATGTTAGCAATGATCAACTTGCCGAATCAATGATCTATTCATTGATGGCTGGTGGGAAAAGATTAAGACCACTAATGAGCATCGCAACCTTAAAAACGTTAAATCATGAAATGACGGACGATGATTTAAAGGCGATTAGTGCACTTGAATTACTACACACTTATTCATTAATCCATGATGATTTACCAGCTATGGATGATGATGATTTAAGACGCGGTAAAAAGACTAATCATGTCATTTATGGTGCCGGTTTAGCCACATTAGCTGGTGATGGATTATTAACATTGGCTTTTCAATGGTTAACTGATAATGAGCTAGATGACCATAAGAAGGCTCAATTAGTTTATTATCTATCTAAATTTGCTGGCCCCTCAGGGATGGTTGCCGGTCAATCAATGGATATTTTGAATGAAAATAAGCAGCTTTCCTTAGATGAAATTAAGAAATTACATGAAGGAAAAACTGGTGCCTTGATTAGATATGCCATGATTGCTGGTGGTATCTTAGCAAATGCTAGTCATGATGTGATTGATGGGTTAAATCAATTTGGTGCAGACTATGGTTTGGCCTTTCAAATTTATGATGACATTTTAGATGTTGTTTCCAGTCAAGAGGAACTAGGAAAACCAGTGCACCAAGATGGCGTCAAAAACACTTATACTAATCATTTAGGATTAGATAAGGCATATTCTTACTTAGAAGACACAATTAGCCATAGTCGCCAAATTTTAGACAAATTAAAAGACGAAAATGATTTGGATACGGAATTGTTATCATCATTTTTAGATTACTTTAAAATAGAAAAATAGGAGTAGTTCGCATGAAAAAAGAAAGAGTAGACGTGCTACTTGTTCAACAGGGTATTTTTGATACAAGAGAAAAAGCCAAGAGAGCCGTAATGGCCGGCGAAGTTTTAGGTAAAAACGAAGAACGTTTGGATAAACCAGGTGTTAAGATTCCTGAAGACACAAAGTTGCATTTAAAAGGGAAACCAATGCCATACGTTAGTCGAGGTGGCTTAAAGCTTGAAAAAGCCTTGAAGGTATTTAATCTTGATGTTAAAGATAAGACTGTTTTAGATATTGGTTCATCCACTGGTGGATTTACTGATGTGATGTTACAAAATGGTGCTAAAAAAAGTTATGCTTTGGATGTTGGTAGTAACCAACTTGTATGGAAACTACGTGAAGATCCAAGAGTTGTTGTAATGGAACACACCAACTTTAGATACTCAAAGCTAGATGATTTTACAGAAGGTCAACCAGAATTTGCTTCAATTGACGTTTCTTTCATTTCACTACACTTGATTTTGCCACCACTAAAAGATATTCTTGTTAAAAATGGCCACGTTGCGGCGCTAATTAAGCCACAATTTGAAGCCGGAAGAGATAAAATCGGTAAGCACGGTATCGTCAGAGATCACGCCGTTCATGCCGAAGTTTTAGAAGACATTATAAAATTTGCCGTTAGCGCTGGTTATTCAGTTGAAGGATTAGACTTCTCACCAATCAAGGGTGGAGAAGGAAACATTGAATTCCTAGTAGACTTAAAGTCTTCTGACAATCCTTCAATTAATCCAGATATTTCGATTGAAGATACTATCAAACGAGCTGACGAACTAAAGTAATGAAAGGGAGTCTTTTGATTGCTTGAAAACCTATCAATTAGCGATTTTGCGATTATCGATCATTTGGAAATTGATTTTTCCAATGGTATGACTGTTTTAACTGGTGAAACTGGTGCTGGTAAGTCAATCATTATTGATGCCGTTGGCCTATTAGCTGGTGGCAGAGGTTCACAAAACTTTATCAGAACGGGCAGTAATAAGTTATTAATTCAAGGTTTATTTGTGTTCCCAGAAGATGGTCTAACATACAAAGTATTGGATGACATGGGAATCGATCATAGTGATAATAGCGTCATTTTACAAAGGGAAATCTATAGAAATGGCCGCAATATTTGTCGTGTCAATGGGATGCTTGTAAATACCACAATGCTAAAGAAAATAGGTGAGACAATCGTTGATATCCATGGTCAAAATGAACATCAAGAATTAATGCAACCAGAAAGACACGTTCATTTACTTGATGAATTTGGTCATAAACAAATTGGCGATACTTTAGCTAAGTACCAGGAAACTTTTGATCATTATCAACAATTAAAAGCATCAATTAAAGAAAAACGTGGTAATGAAAAAGAATGGTCACAACGACTTGATATGTTGGAATTTCAAGAAAATGAAATTAACAATGCTCATCTAGAAGTTGGCGAAGAAGAAGAATTGGTGAGTCAAAGAGACCATTTGCTTAACTATCAAAAAATTGTTGATGCCCTAAACATGAGTTTTAGTGCCATTAATGGTGATGAAACATTCAATCCTTTAGATGTAATCGGTGAAGCCAAGAATTCAATGGAATCAATTGAAGAAGTTGACCCTCAATTTAGAGAAATTTCTGACAACATCAAGAATGCTTTTTACTTACTACAAGATGCTTCTGACAACATTTCTGATCAAATGGACTTACAAGAATTTGACCAAGGCCGTTTAGAAGAAATCGAAGAAAGATTGAATGTCATCTATGGTTTAAAACGTAAGTATGGTGATTCAATTGAACAAATCTTAAATCATTACGATAATGTTGTTAAGGAACTTTCAACCATGCAAGCTGATCAAACTACTGGTGAAGATTTAAACGAACAATACGAATCAATCGTAAATAAGTTGAGTGATTTAGCTGATGAATTAAACACGAAGCGTCATGCTGTCGCAACCAAGCTAGAGGAATCAGTGCATGATCAACTATCTGATTTATATATGGCTAAGACGGAGTTCAAAGTTAACTTTGAAAAGTTACCAATCGGTGAATTCCACAGATATGGAACAGAACGTGTTGAATTCTATATGAGAACTAACCCTGGTGAAGCAATGTTGCCACTATCAAAGATTGCTTCCGGTGGAGAACTATCTAGAATTATGTTGGCACTAAAGACATTATTCACTAATATGCAAGGTGTCACTTCAATTATTTTTGATGAAGTGGATACTGGTGTTTCCGGTAGAGTTGCTCAAGCAATCGCCGAAAAAATCAGTAAGATTGCGCAAAAATCTCAGGTTCTATGCATTACGCATTTACCACAGGTTGCTGCAATGTCTGATCATCATTATTTTATTGAAAAGAAGATTGATAAGAATCGTACTAAGACAAGTATCATCAAGTTATCAGTTCAAAAACGTGTTGATGAACTTGCTAGAATGTTGTCTGGTACAACGGTCACTGATTTAACACTTCAACACGCTAACGAATTATTAAAGTTAGCTGATGAAACCAAAAAATAAATTTGAAAAAATCAGTAAAATAGGCCATAATGGTAGTATTATAAAATTTTGAGGGGTTTTAAAATGGCAAAAAGAGGAATGCTAATTGTTCTTTCAGGACCTTCTGGTGTTGGTAAAGGTACTGTTAGAAAAGCATTGTTTAACGAACCAGACGTTGATTTCAAGTACTCAATTTCAATGACTACTAGAAGTCCGCGTGAAGGTGAAGTAAATGGTAAAGACTATTTCTTTGTTAGTAAAGAAGAATTCGAAGACCATATCAAAAATGGTGAAATGCTAGAATATGCAAAGTACGTTGACAATTACTATGGAACTCCATTGAACTATGTTAATAAGACTTTGGATGAAGGTCATGACGTATTCTTAGAAATCGAAGTTAATGGTGCAATGCAGGTTAGAGCTAATTGCCCAGAAGCAGTATTTGTATTTCTAACCCCACCTGATTTAGTTGTACTAAAGAATCGTTTGATTGGTCGTGGAACTGATGACATGGACGTCATTGACAAACGTATCAAGACAGCTGTTTCTGAAATCAAAATGATGAGAAACTATGACTATGCTGTATTAAACGACAAAGTTGAAAATGCTGTAGATAGAATTAAGACTATCGTTAACAGCGAAAGACTAAAAGTTAACCGCGTAATGCCGGATTATCTATCAATGTTAGGAGAAGAAGACTAATGCTATTATATCCATCTGTTGACAAACTACTTGAAAGAGTTGATTCAAGATACTCATTAATCATGCTAGCAAGTAAAAGAGCTCATGATATTGATGCTGGATCACCATTATTATTAGACTCATACAAATCTAGAAAATCTGTTGGTAAGGCTTTTGAAGAAATCGTTGCCGGCAAGGTTGAACTAACTAGAGATAACAAATAATAAATTAACCCTTTGCAGCAATGCAAGGGTTTTTATTTTGATTTTTTGATACAATATAGGTAATAAGTTCTTAAGATATGGGAGGTTTGATTAGTGAATAATAAAAAAATAGCACTATACGTTACGGGTAGTATTGCCGCATATAAGTCATTAACTTTAGCGCGATTATTAGTTAAAAATGGAAACGATGTCAGAGTCGTTATGAGCGGTGGTGCACAACAATTCGTTACACCATTGGCTTTTCAAACATTGACTAAAAACTTTGTTTTCACTGATACTTTTGACGAAAAGGATGCTAATGAAATCACCCATATAGATATTGCGACATGGGCTGATATTTCGATTGTTGCCCCAGCCACAGCAAACACTATTGCCAAGTTAGCTAATGGGATTGCTGACGAAGCAGTTACTACTACACTGCTTGCAACGCCTTCTACAAAAGTTATTGTTCCAGCAATGAACAATAACATGTGGGATAATCCTGCAACTCAAAGAAATATTCAACAAATCGAGGCTGATGGTTGTAAAATCATCTATCCAACTTCAGGATTTTTAGCGGAAGGTTACGAAGCCAAGGGTAGAATGATTGAACCAGAAGAGATTATGGAAAGACTAGAATTGATGGTCGAACAAAATAATCGATTAGCTGGCAAAAAGATTATTGTCACAGCTGGTGGAACTAGAGAAGCCATTGATCCAGTTAGATACATTAGTAATAATTCATCAGGTAAGATGGGTTATGCGATTGCGAGAGCTGCCATGAATGCCGGAGCTGACGTGACTTTAATTTCATCTTCAGAAACTCAACATATCAACGGTAATGTGAACATTATCAATGTTAGTTCTGCTAGTGAAATGAAGAGTGCAATTGAAGATAACTTCAGTGATGCTGATGTTTTAGTAATGGCCGCTGCTGTTTCTGACTACACACCAGCGAAATATTCAGAACAAAAAATTAAGAAAAATGGTGATGAATTAGACATTCATTTGGTAAAAACACCTGATATTTTAAAGGAATTATCAAACATAAAGGATGATCAATTTGTCGTCGGTTTTGCTGCAGAAACCCAAAACCTATTGGATAACGCCAAGCAAAAACTAGCTAAGAAAAAGTTAGACTTATTGTTAGCTAATGATGTTAGCAACAGGACAATTGGATTTAACAGCGATAATAACCAAGTTTCATTTATTGATGAAACTGGGGTATTTAAGAAAAGCGATGTAGAAAGTAAGGATAAAATTGCTAATGAATTGATTGATATCATTAGCGAAAGAATCGATTAAATTAAAGGGGGAGTTAGATTGAATTTAGCAAAAGTAATTGTTGATGTGCCAACAATGCAAACTAACGAACCATACACTTACTTAGTTCCAGATGAGTTAACAGATAAACTTCAAAAAGGGATGCGTGTCATTGTTCCGTTTGGAAATGGTGGCCGTAAAATTCAGGGAATCGTTTGGGATATCGATAATAATGGAACCTTTGACGGTGAATTAAAGGAAATTTCAGGACTATTGGATTTGGATCCAGTTTTGAATGCTGAATTATTAGACATGTCCAAATGGATGGCAGAAAAGACATATTCCTTTCAAATTAGTTGTATTTTAACAATGCTTCCAAGTGTAATGAGAGCGAAGTATCAAAAACAATTAGTATTAAATGATTCAAGTGAAATCGACGACGATATTTTAGCCATTTTTGGTGATGACAATGTCGTTGATTTTGACGTGGATGAATACCCAGCTAGTGTCTTAAAAAAGATTATTCAATATCGTAAAGAAAATAAACTTTCTGTTGAATACAAAGTTTCGGATGGTGCCAAGGCTAAAAAGATATATGCGATTAAACCGAATTTAACAACTAAGCAAGCAAAAGAAGAATTAACTAGGGTCCGTAAGAACTCAAAGAACCTGATTAAAATTCTAGATTTTATCATCAGTCATAACGATAAAGAGATTGCGCAACGAAAGTTGGTTCATGACTTTGATATTCCTGAAGCTGCGATTAAAAGTGCGGTGGACAAGGGATGGTTTACTAGGTTCTTACAAGAGGAATACCGAAATCCATATCAAGGTGAAGTTCGCACAAACAAACCATTACAGTTGAACAATGATCAACAAAGTGCCGTCGATAGAATTAGTGCAGCAACCAAGCGCAACCAGGATACTGTCTTTTTACTAGAAGGTGTTACGGGTTCTGGAAAGACTGAAGTATACCTTCAATCAATCCAAAAGGCACTTGAGTTAGACAAGACTGCTTTAATGTTGGTCCCTGAAATTTCGTTAACTCCTCAGATGGTAAAAAGAGTTAAGGGGCGATTTGGTAATCGAGTAGCGATGTTACATAGTGGTTTATCTAATGGTGAAAAGTACGATGAATGGCGCAGAGTTAACAATGGTGAAGCTGATGTGGTGGTTGGAGCACGTTCTGCCATATTTGCTCCTCTAGATAATATCGGTATCATCATCATGGATGAAGAACATGAAGCTAGTTATAAGCAAGATGATTCGCCTCGATACCATACAAGAGACGTTGCCAAGTGGCGAGCAAGTTTTCACAACTGTCCGTTAGTTTTAGGTAGTGCCACTCCTTCATTGGAATCAAGAGCAAGAGCTACCAAGGGCGTATATCAATTAATTAAACTTCCACACAGAATCAATAACCAAGCATTACCAGAGGTTAGGGTTATCGACATGAAGGAAGAGGTTAAAAATAGCGGTCAAGAAGATTTTTCATCTGAATTGCTATCTGCGATTAACAATCGTATACAAAAACACGAACAGATTGTGTTGATGTTAAACCGAAGAGGATATTCATCATTTGTGATGTGCCGTAGTTGTGGTTTCGTATTGCATTGTCCAAACTGTGATATCTCACTTACTCTGCACATGGATTCAAGAACGATGAAATGTCACTACTGTGGCCACGAAGAACCAATTCCTAACAAGTGTAAAAACTGTGGTAGTAAAAAGATCAGATACTACGGTACTGGAACCCAAAAGGTCCAAGAAAAGCTTCAATCATTGGTACCCCACGCTCGCATCTTAAGAATGGATGTTGATACCACGAGAAGAAAAGGTTCACACGAACGAATCTTACAAAAGTTTGGAAATGGTGAAGCCGATATCTTGCTTGGAACTCAAATGATTGCTAAAGGATTGGACTTTCCTAACGTCACACTTGTCGGAGTTTTAAACGCAGATACCTCCCTTGATTTACCTGATTTCCGTTCTAGTGAAAGAACATTTAATTTGTTAACTCAGGTCAGTGGACGTGCTGGTCGTGCAGAGAAAAAAGGATTGGTTTATATTCAAACCTTTAATCCGGATCACTATGCGATTAGACTAGCGCAAAGACAGGACTATGAATTGTTCTATCGTAAGGAAATGAATGTTAGACATCAAACTAACTATCCACCTTACTATTTCACTGTTAAGATATCAGCTTCTGATGTCAAGGAAGCTAAAGCAGCTGCTAAGATGTACGAAATTGCGAAGATTTTAAAGGCGAAGCTAAGTGATCAAGCGATTATGTTAGGGCCATCACCTAGTTCAATCTTAAAATTAAAGAATAAGTACTACTATCAAATTATTATTAAGTATAAAAACGAACCAAACATGAAGCCATGTTTGGAATATATATTAAATCATTATCAAAAGGATGCTCAAAAAGGGCTATACGTGAACATAGACCCAGATCCTTTGAACTTTATGTAAGGATGTAGATAAAATGAAAAAAGTTGTATTTATGGGAACTCCATCATTTGCAGTTCCTGTATTAAAAGGGTTAGTGGAAAGTGACGACTATGATGTACAAGCAGTCGTGACCCAACCAGATCGACCTTTCGGAAGAAAAAGAGTATTAAAACCATCACCGGTAAAGGAAGCGGCACAAGAATTATCAATTCCAGTGCTACAACCTGAAAAAATTAGTGGTAGCGATGAAATGGCCAAGATTGTAGAAATTAATCCTGATTTCATTATCACTGCTGCTTTTGGTCAATTCTTACCGGAAAAGCTATTGAATGCTGCCAAGATTGCTGCAGTTAATGTTCACGGTTCATTGTTACCAAAATACCGTGGTGGTGCGCCCGTTCAATATTCATTGATTAATGGTGATAAGCAAACAGGAATTTCAATTATGTACATGGTTAAGAAGATGGATGCAGGGGATGTATTATCTCAACAAGCATTGGATATTCAACCAGATGATGATACCCAATCATTATTTGATAAGTTAAGTATCATTGGTCGAGATTTACTTCTTGAAACATTACCCAAGGTTGCTGCTGGGGATGTTAACCCAACTCCACAAGATGAAGACAAGGTGGTATTTTCACCAAACATCACTAGAGAACAAGAAGAATTAGACTTTAGTAAGTCTGCTTTTCTAGTTGATCGAAAGATTAGGGCATTACGTCCATCACCAAATGCATTTGCCATGATGTTAGGCAAACGTACTAAGTTTTGGAGTGCAAAACCTTTAGATGAAACCACTGACTTAAAACCTGGCCAAGTGGTTGAAAAGACAAAGAAAGATTTGAAGATTGCCTGTGGGGACGGAACTGTTCTACAACTTTTGGAAATCCAACCTTCAGGTAAACCAAAACAACCAATCAACGCCTTCTTAAATGGTGCTGGTCAATCAATTCAACAAGGAGATATGGTGATAGAAGATGTCAAGTAACCCTAGATTACTGGCTGTAAAGACGCTTAGTAAAATTTCAAACGGAGCATACTCCAACCTACAACTAAATCAAGTCATTGAAAATAGTGAATTAAGCAGTCGTGATATCGCATTGCTTACCAACATTGTTTACGGCGTTATTCAACATCGTTTAACATTGGAATACCAATTAAATCACTTCCTAAAAAATGCCAATAAGGTTGATGATTGGGTCAAGGAATTATTATATTCTGCAATTTATCAAATGGAATATTTGGACAAAATCCCTACCAGAGCCGTTTTTAATGAAACCATCAAGATTGCAAAAAAATTGGGCCATGATGGTATTAGAAGATTAGTTACTGGTGTTCTTCATCAAATTGAAAGAAAAGGATTACCTGATTTTTCTGATATCGATGATCCAATTAAGAAACTTTCAATTGAATACAGCATTTCTGAATGGATGATTGAAGAGTTGAACAAACAAGTGGGCGAAGAAAAGACACTTTCCATCCTAAAGAGTATTAATCAACCTTCAAAGCAATCAGTACGTTTTAATTCTAAGTTAATTAGTAAGCAATCATTATCAGATAAACTAAAAGCTGATGGTTATGGCGTGCAAAACAGTAAACTGGTTGAATCAGGACTAATCTTAACCAAGAAGTCTGCTAGTTACAGTGATACTTTTAAAAATGGTCAAATGACAATTCAAGACGAAAGTGCAATGTTACCAGTGGAATCCATGGACATTAAAGAGTCCGATGTAATCCTGGATGCTTGTTCAGCACCAGGTGGAAAAACCACTCAAATTGCAGAACATCTTTCCAAAGAAGCTGGTGGCCATGTTGAAGCGCTGGACTTGCACAATAATCGTTTGAAACAAGTGCAAAAGAATGCTAAACGACTAGGCGTTAACGATGTTTTATCCACACAAGCTTGTGATGCTAGAAAGCTTGATGATTTATATGATGATGAAACATTCAACCAAGTTTTAATTGATGCACCATGTTCAGGAATTGGTTTGATTAGAAGAAAACCAGAAATTAGATACGAAAAGAAGATGGAAGATGTTAAAAAGTTAGCATCCATCCAGTTGGACATCTTAACTTCTGCGGCCAAAAAACTTAAAAAAGGTGGTAAGCTAGTCTACAGTACTTGTACCATCCTAAATCAAGAAAATTCAGACGTGATTGCTGAATTCTTAAGACAAAACCCTGATTTTAAACGTGTTGATCCAGTTTCCAAAATGGGTATTCCGCTAAATGATGGTTACATTCGAATATACCCAGATGACTACGATTCAGATGGATTCTTCGTATGTAATTTAATAAAAAATGGTGGTGAATAGAAATGGAAGTTGCTGCTAATTCTGTTATTGGTAAACAAAGAATTAGTAATGAAGATTATGTTGGCTATTTTAAAAATCAACAGGGCGCTCTAATTGCAATTCTAGCCGATGGAGTTGGGGGGAGCAATGGTGGTGAAATTGCTGCTTCAACAGCGGTTGATTTTATTGGACAAGCTTTTCAAAATCATCATATTAGTTCAATTATCGATACTAAAGCATGGCTATCTCAAACGATTAGCGATGTAAATAATAAGATTGTTGAAATGGGAATTAAAGATGAAAGTTTAAGTAAAATGGCGACCACTGTTGTTGTTGCATTGTTCTTTGGAAATCAATATCTACTAACCCATCTGGGCGATAGTCGTTGTTATCTATTAAGAAGTAGTCAGCTTAAGCAACTTACCGTTGATCATTCATACATTAACTTTTTAATTGAAAAAGGCGAAGTTAAAGACGGAGAAAGCATCGATTCCAATTTACAAAACGTAATTGTAAAGGGGTTAGGTGTTTCTTCGGATGCAGATGTCGACATTTCAAACATTCAGTTTAGACCAGGAGATCAACTGCTATTATGTAGTGATGGTTTAACCAAAATGGTTAGTGATGAGACAATCTCAAAAATTTTAAACATGCGATTAAGTGGAAAACAGAAGGTTGATCGTTTAATCGATACTGCCAATGATAATGGTGGAAAAGACAATATTTCCGCTATTTTAATCGATGATTTAGTTTAGGAGTGATCGTTTATGGAAAAAGGATACGTTTTAAATGACCGCTACAAAATCATCGATAAGATTGGTGAAGGTGGGATGGTTAATGTTTATCTTTCTTATGATATGAAGGAAAACCGTCTTGTCACAATTAAGATTATTCGAATTGATTTTCAGGGTAGTCAAAAAGCTAAACGTCATTTTAAGTATGAAAAATTAGCTATTAATAAATTAAATAGTAAGCATATTGCCCAGGTATACGACTTGAATCAATCAGGTGATTTACAGTATTTGGTAACTGAATACGTTGATGGACAGGACCTAAAGAATTACATTCAAAAGTACTATCCAATCAGTATTGATAAAGTTATTGCAATCATGACCCAATTAATTGATGCGGTTTATGAAGCTCACAGTCATGGAATTATTCATCGTGATTTAAAGCCACAGAACGTGTTAATTGATAAGAAGGGTGTTGTCAAAGTAACAGACTTTGGGATTGCTTTAATTGAAAGCCAAAATGCATTAACTCAAACCAATGCGGTTGTTGGTTCAATTCACTATATTTCACCTGAACAAGCATTGGGCAAGAAGGTTACCACCCAATCGGATGTTTATTCATTGGGAATTATCTTGTACGAATTACTTACAGGGAAAGTTCCTTTTGATGGTGATTCACCGGTAAATATTGCAATGAAACATACCAAGGAAAACTTGCCTTCGATAATTGAACAAAATAGTCTAGTTACACAAGCACTAGAAAATGTTGTGATTAAGGCAACTGCTAAAAAATTATCGGATCGTTACAGTTCTGTTTTAGACATGAAGGAAGACCTGCTTACTTCAATGAGCAAAGAAAGAATGGATGAAGCTAAATTACACTTCATGATTCCGAAAACTGATATCGACGATGGTGAAACCAAGGTCTTGGACTTAAAGGATTTAAACAAATATCATGATCATCATGTAGATGAAGAACATGAATATAAGGATAAATATCGTATCTTTAAATTACTCACATTAATTGTGATACTATTTGCCTTTATTTCAGGAATATTTTTATTCTTTAACTTTACTTTCTTCACCCGAGTAACGGTACCAAATGTTTCCAACATGTCGATTAGTAAAGCTAAGAAGGTTTTAAAGAAGTCCCATTTAATCGTCAGCAAGGTAAAATACAGTTATAACACTGACGTTGCTGTTAATAAGGTAATTGGTACTAATCCAGCCAAGGGAACCAAGATGATCAACCATTCTGGAATCGTTTTGAAGGTTTCTGGTGGTTATAAGAAGGTCAAGATGGATAATTACCTAGGTGATTCAGTTGATTCTGCTGAACATTCATTGATAACAATGGGATTCACGGTGAAGAAGTCCTACAGTTATGATACTTCATTTAAGTCGGAGACGATTCTTAGCCAAAGCATTCGCCCTGGAACATTGGTGGAACCACATAACACAACAATTAACCTCGTAGTGGCAGTTAACACTAGAAATTTTAAGATGGTTAATCTGATTGGTAAGACCGAAGAACAGGCAAGAAACTATGCGAAGGAACACCATTTAAACGTTAAGATTTTCTACGAAAATTCTAAGAGTCAACCTGCTGGAAAAGTTTACCAACAAAGTCCATCAACTGGTTTGTTGTTAAGTTATGGTGACGAAGTAGAACTTTGGGTATCGAAGGGAAGCTCTGATAACCAAAATCTAAGAAGAAGCGTTAACGTATCGGTAAAATTACCATATAAAAAGGTTGATAGCAGTGGTCTAAATAAAATCACAATCTACTCTAATAAGGATGGCGGTAACGAAAAATTTTATCGAACCATCTATATAAATAAAGATACAACCATCAGCATTCCTTACAGTTTGAAGAAAAATCAAAAACCACAATATCGAATTTATCGAAATGGTGATTTGATAATGAAGTAATGCAAGGTATAATAAAAAGTAGTAAATAAATTAACGAGGTGATACATTGGCTGAAGGAAAAATTTTCCAATCCCTAAGTGGATTCTATGATATTATTAGTGACGGAAAGATATACCGAACAAGAGCTAGAGGTAACTTTAGAAAAAGAAAAATAACTCCTTTAGTTGGTGATGACGTTGAGTTTGAATCTAGTTCACAAAAAGAAGGATACTTACTAAAGATTTTTGATCGTAAAAATTCATTGGTGAGACCTCCAATTGCAAACATTGATCAAGCCGTGGTTGTTACTTCCGCTGTTCAGCCAGATTTTTCATATAACTTGTTGGACCGTCAATTAGTTGCGGTTGAAATTAACAAAATTACACCAATTATCTACTTTACTAAGACTGATTTATTAGATGATAAACAGTTCGAGTACTTTAAAGGTGTTAAGAAGGTTTATGAACAAGCTGGATATAAGGTTATCCTTCCTAGCAACAGTGAGGATAAAGCTGAATCAGTTAATGAAATTAAATCATTGTTTGGAAATAAAGAAACTGTCTTTATGGGTCAAACAGGTGCAGGTAAATCAACATTGTTGAATCAAATCTCTCCAGATTTAAACTTAGCAACTGGTGAAATTTCCATGGCATTAAACCGTGGTAAACATACAACTAGAAAAGTCAGCTTTATTCAAATTAATAATGGATTAGTAGCTGATACACCTGGTTTCTCATCTTACGAAGCTTTTGATATCAGACCTGAAGAGCTAAGGGATTACTTCCCTGAATTCAGAGCAAACGCTGATAGATGTAAATTCAGGGGATGTGTTCACATCAACGAACCTGGTTGTGCAATCAAGGCAATGTTAGATGAAGATGAACTATCACATGAACGCTATCATGATTATGTTCAGTTATATGATTTATTAAAGAATAAAAAACCAATTTACAATAAAAAGAAATGAGGAATTAATAATGATTAAAGTAGCACCATCAATCTTAAGTGCAGATTACTTAAACCTACAAAGAGATATTGAAAAAGTTGAAAAGGACGCAGAACTATTACATATTGATGTAATGGACGGTTCATTTGTCCCAGCAATTTCATACGGACCAAACTGGGTTCCACAAATCAGAAAGATTTCTAACTTAGTATTAGATGTTCATTTGATGGTAGTTAACCCTGAAAGATTCGTTGACGAATTTGCAGACAAGGGTGCTGATATTATCGGTGTACACGTTGAAGCAACTCCACACATTCACCGTGCTTTACAAATGATTAAGAACAAGGGTGTTAAGGCTGAAGTAGTAATCAACCCAGGTACTCCCGTAGAAGCTATCAAACCAGTACTATACATGGTTGACCAAGTTCTAGTAATGACTGTTAACCCAGGTTTTGGTGGTCAAAAGTTCCTAGACGAAACTGTTAAGAAAATCAAGCAATTAGACGATATCAAGAAAGCTGAAGGATATGACTTTGACATCGAAATTGATGGTGGAGTTAACAACGAAACTGTTCAAGCTGCTGCTAAGGCTGGTGCAACCGTTGCAGTTGCTGGTTCATACGTATTCGGTGCTGAAAATCCTGCTGAAAGAATTCAAGCAATTAAGGACGCTACTAAATAATTATGAAAACGATCAATTTATTAGTAGGTGGGCCAACTGATTTATGGCCTGATAGTTTAAGACAAGGCAAAATCGATGGCGATTGGATTGGAGTCGATCGAGGAAATGTGTGGTTAGTTCAAATGGGAATTAAACCATTAATTTCAATTGGTGATTTTGATTCAATGGATCAATTAGAGTTTGAAATTATTTCGAACAATGTTTCTGATATTAGAACATATAATCCTGATAAAGACTATACTGATACCCAACTAGCATTAAAGATTGCGTCCGATGAATTAAAGGCGGATGTCATTAATATCTTTGGTGCTACTGGTGGTAGAATTGATCACTTTATTTCTAACTACTTATTGGCGACTGAACCTAAATTTAGGGATGTCGTTGAAAAAATTAGAATTATTGATAAACAAAATGTAATTCAATACTTTACTTCTGGAGAACATGAAATTACAAAGATTGATATGATGCATTACTTAGCATTTATTCCAATGAATGCGATGCATTTATCAATTCATGATGCGATATATAAACTGGATAACTACTATGTTGAAAGACCGTTTGCTTATTCCAGTAATCAATTTGATGGTGATAAATGTCACTTCGATTTTGATGATGGGGTATTATGTGTGATTCAAAGTAAAGATGCATAGAAAAAAGAGAGCTGATATAATCAGTTCTCTTTTTTCTATTTAGGGTATAAAAAAAGTCTGACATTAAGTGTCAGACTTAAATATTGTTAGGCACGAGTAACTTTACCTGATTTTAGAGTACGGGCACTAACCCAAACTTTCTTAGGCTTTCCATCTACAAGGATACGAACCTTTTGTAGATTTGGCTTCCAGCTACGACGTGAAGAATTCAAAGCATGGGAACGTTTGTTACCATAATGAGTTCTTTTACCATTAATAAAATCTTTAGCCATTGGTAAATTCCTCCTTTAATTGATTTCTAGTCAAAAGCGTTGCTTTTATTACATCTCACTCTAATAATTTAGCATATTGAAGCCTGTTTTGCAATGCTTTTCTTTCAAGTGAATATACTTGACAGCCTTCACTATTCATTATATCAATACTTTAGCTTTTTTTAAACATGTGGTAATATTATATTACGAATATATTAAGAAATCTATCTTTTAAGGAGGCTATTGTGATGGCCGTAAAAATGAGAACTGATTATGGATTAATTGATATTGATAACAATGTAATTGCCACCGTAGTTGGTGGAGCTGCTACTGATAACTACGGAGTTGTTGGTATGGCAAGTAAAAATCAAATTCGAGACAATGTAAACGATATTTTGAAAAAAGATAACTATTCCCGTGGGGTTGTGGTAACACAACAAGATAATGATGTTGCAATTGAAGTAAATATCATTGTTAGCTACGGTACTAAAATTTCAGAAGTATGTAAAAATGTTCAAAGCAAGGTTAAGTACAATTTGGAATCTATGCTTGGCATTAGTGCAAGTTCTGTTAATGTCGTTGTTCAAGGTGTAAGAGTTCTAGACTAAAAGGAGGTTCATTTTTGTGTCTATTTCAAATATAGATAGATCAAAATTTGATCAAATGGTGCAAGCCGCTGCTACTACCCTTAATAATAATGCAGAATTTATAAACTCGCTTAATGTTTTCCCAGTTCCAGATGGTGATACTGGTACTAATATGAGTATGTCTTTCCAAAGTGGGGCTGATTATGTTAGTCGTGATACTAGTGAATCTGTTGGAGAATTGGCTCAATCATTAGCTAAAGGTCTATTGATGGGAGCAAGAGGTAACTCTGGAGTTATCTTGTCACAAATCTTTAGAGGTTTCTCAAAGTCTGTTGCTGAAAAGGATAACCTTTCTGCTCAAGACATCGTAGAAGCTTTTAAAAACAGTGAAAAAACAGCGTATGGTTCAGTTATGAAGCCAACTGAAGGAACAATTCTAACAGTTATTAGAGGGATTTCTGAAGCAGGTCAAAGCGCAACCACAAACGACTTAGCTGAATTATTTGATATTTTAGCTGATGCTGCTGAACAAGCTCTTCAAGCAACACCTGATTTGTTACCAGTATTGAAACAAGTTGGTGTTGTTGATTCAGGTGGACAAGGTTTAGTTTTCGTTGTTAAAGCATTTAGTGATGTTTTAAATGGACGGAAAATTGAATCTAGTCATCAACCAAATACTGGTGAAATGGATCAAATGATTGATGCAAGTCATGAACAAAGTCATGAAAGTGCACAAGGTAAGTTAAACCCAGACGACATTAAGTTTGGATACTGTACTCAAGTCATGGTTAGAATTGGTCGCGGTAAAGAAGTTGAATACGATTTTGACTACGATAAATTCTATGATCATTTAGCCGGTCTAGGTGACTCATTATTAGTTGTTAATGATGATGAAATTGTTAAGGTCCATGTTCATACTGAACAACCCGGTGAAGTTATTTCATGGGGTCAAAAGTTCGGTGACTTAGCCAACGTTAAGATTGATAATATGCGTCTACAACAAGAAACAATTATTGAAAAAGACGATGAATCTAAGAAAGAAACCAAGTCAGCGCCAAAAGAAACAGCAATTATTGCAGTCGCTTCTGGTGATGGAATTGGTGAACTATTTACCAGTCTAGGTGTTACTGATGTTATTAAGGGTGGTCAAACCATGAACCCAAGTACCCAAGACATTCTAGATGCTATTAACAATAGTAATGCTAAGAAAGCCATTATTCTTCCAAATAACGGTAATATCTTTATGGCTGCTCAACAAGCTGCTGATGTTGCCGAAATCCCAGTTGAAATTGTTCACGCCAAGACAATTCAACAAGGTTTAACAACAATGCTTTCTTTCAATCCTGATGCTAGTCTAGAAGATAACGTATCTGAAATGGAAGATATGTTAGACACTGTAGTTAGTGGAGATGTTACTAACGCTGTTAGAGACACCGAAATTGATGGTGTTAAAATCAAGAAAGACGATTACATGGGAATTATCGATGGTAAGATTAAGGTTGTTAAAGACGACTTAAATGAAACTACTATCGATATGATTAAGGAAATGCTTGATGAAGATAGTGAAGTTGTAACCATTATTTATGGTGAAGGCATGACACAAGATCAGGCTGATGAACTAGCTGAACAAGTTGAATTGATTGATGATGACTTAGAAGTTGAAGTTCATCCGGGAGGACAACCAGTCTACCCATACTTAATTTCTGTTGAATAAAATGTCGGAGGTTTCTCCGATTTTTTTATTACATAAGTAAAATGAGGTGATATGTTGAAAGATTTAAATGATAGTGTGTCCGTTTTAAAGGGTGTTGGTCCTAAAAAGGTCGAAGCTTTGGATGAATTGGGTATTGATACTATATATGATTTATTGACATATTACCCATTTAGATACGATGATTTTCAAGTCAAAGACTTATCGCAAATTGAAGACCAAGAAAAGGTAACGATTAGGGGTAAGATTGTGGCTGATCCAGTGGTTGCACACTTCGGTCGGAAAAGAAATCTATTGAACATAAGACTATTGGTTGATAACGACGTCGTAAAGGTTACATTTTTTAATCAACCATGGTTAAAGAAACAGCTTCCGGTTGGAAAGGAAGTTCTTATATACGGTCGTTTTGATAAGGCCAAGGCGTCATTGTCTGGAATCAAGATTTTATCTTCGGTTGATGGTAATGAAATGAATCCAATTTATCCAGCTAACAAGCATATTCGTCAAAAGACAATCAGTGATTTGGTGAAGTTAGCGTTTGATGAATACAAGGATGTAATTGATGATGTCATTCCAGAAGACATAATTGAAAAATATAAACTGGAATCACAAAAACAAGTTATTCATGATATGCATTTCCCCAATGATACAAAGGATGCATACCTAGCTAGAAGAACAGCGAAGTTTAATGAATTCTTCTTATTTCAAATGCGTTTGCAAGCATTAAAGAGTGAAGAACAAAAGGATGCTGGTTTAGTCATTAAGTTTAACCAAGATGATATGGATGCTTTTATTAACCAACTTCCATTTTCATTAACAAATGCACAACAGCGTGTGGTAAATGAAATTCAAAACGATTTATCATCGACTCGTCAGATGAACCGTTTGCTTCAAGGGGATGTAGGTTCTGGTAAAACAATTGTGGCTTCTTTAGCAATCCTGGCATGTATTGATGGCGGATATCAATCGGCCTTAATGGCACCGACTGAAATATTGGCTGAACAACATGCTAATAAACTAGCAACACTCTTTAAAGATACAAAAGTGAATGTTGCACTGTTAACTGGTGATACGAAACCGGCTGCCAGAAAAGAACTTTTACCAAGAATTAAGTCTGGTGAAATTAACTTGGTTATTGGAACCCATGCCTTGATTCAAGATAGCGTTGAATACAAGAATTTAGGTTTAGCCATTATCGATGAACAACATCGTTTTGGTGTAAACCAACGTGCTAAGTTAAGACAGAAAAACAATGGAACAAACGTTTTAGCAATGACGGCAACGCCTATTCCTAGAACTTTAGCCATTACTTCATATGGCGAAATGGATGTTTCAATTATTGACGAATTACCTAATGGTCGCCAACCAGTTAAAACGGCGTGGATCAAAGAAGGTAAATTCAAGAATTCTGTTGGTTTTATCAAAGAAAGATTGAATTCCGGAGAACAAATCTACGTGGTAACACCATTGGTTGAGGAATCAGAAGCTGTCGATATGAAGAATGCCATCAACATCTATGACAATTTTAAGAATATGTTCGAACCAGAATTCAAAGTTGGTCTACTTCATGGTAGAATGAAAGATGAAGATAAAAATTTGGTGATGACAGAATTTAAAAACAATGAGTTTCAAATTTTGGTCTCTACGACAGTTATTGAAGTAGGTGTGGACGTTAGTAATGCCACTATGATGATAGTATTTAATGCTGATCATTTTGGATTGGCTCAGTTACATCAATTACGAGGTCGAGTTGGAAGAGGAAGTAGTCAGTCATACTGTTTATTAGTATCTGATCCCAAAACTGAGACAGGTGTTAAACGAATGAATGTCATGGTTGAAAGTAACGATGGTTTCGTTATATCGCAAAAGGACCTAGAACTTAGAGGACCTGGTGATATCATGGGGAAAGCACAATCTGGTCTTCCTGATTTTAAGGTAGGAGATCCAGTTGCAGATTTAACGATGCTAAGTGTTGCTCAACAAGAGGCAATTCAGATTGTAAGTACAAATGATTGGAAAAACAATCCAATGTATAGTAAATTATATAGTTACGTTCACCAAAAAAATAATAAGAAAATGTTTGATTAAAGGAGTTTTATAAATGAAAATCGCAATTGATGCCATGGGTGGAGACAACGCCCCATTAGAAGTTGTTAAAGGGGTGGAAATGGCAAGAGACCAATATCCTGATATTGAATTCAAGTTATTCGGTCAAATCGATAAAGTTAAACCATTAATTCAAAACGAAGAAAGAATTGAACTAGTTCAATCTGACGAAATTATCGAAATGGGTGAAGAACCTGTTAAGGCTGTTATGAAGAAGAAAAACTCAAGTCTAGACATGGCTGCGCAAGCTGTTAAAGACAAAGAAGCAGACGCATTCTTCTCAGCTGGTAACACTGGTGCTATCCTAGCCGCTGGTCTATTCATTATTGGTAGAATTAAAGGAATTGATCGTCCAGGTCTTGCAACTACTTTACCAATCGTAAATGATGAAGACCATGATAATTTTGTTATGCTAGATGTTGGAGCTAATGCTGAATCAAAACTATTCAACTTATACCAATACGCATTCATGGGTAAGTACTATGCTGAAACTGTTAGACATATTGAAAACCCACGTATCGGTCTATTAAACAACGGTACTGAAGCAGATAAAGGTGACTCACTACATAAGGCAGCTAACGAAATGCTATCTAAGGATGAAAACCTAAACTTCATTGGTAACGTTGAATCACGTGAATTATTAAATGGTGCTGCTGATGTTGTTGTTACTGATGGTTTTACTGGTAACGCTGCATTAAAGGCAATCGAAGGAACTGCACTTTCATTACTTACTCTAATCAAGGGTGAAATCATGTCTGGTGGCGTTAAGTCAAAAGTTGGTGCTTTAATGCTTAAGCCAACATTCAAGAAGATTGCTAAGGAAATGGATTACTCACAATATGGTGGTGCTGTATTAATGGGTACTAAGGCCCCTGTTGTTAAGGCTCACGGTAGTAGTGAAGCTGTTACAATCAAGAACACTATTTTCCAAATTAAGACAATGATTGATAATAAGACTATTGATGACGTTGTTGAATACTTTGATAAGCATGCTGATGATATGCAACAAATCAAACAAAACGCCAAAAATAACTAAAAATCTGTTATAATTAGAATTATCAATTACGATTTTAAGGAGATAGATTATGACAAAAGAAGAAGTATTTAACAAAATTGCTGATATGGTTGCTGATCAATTCAGTATTGATAGAGATACCATTAAAGGTGATTTAAACTTTCAAAACGATTTAGACGCTGATTCAATTGATTTTGTTGAGTTTGTATTATCTCTAGAAAGTACTTTTGGTACTGATATCTCAGATGAAGATGCAGAAAACATTAAGACTATTGATGAAGCTGTAGACTACGTTATGTCTAACGCTGATAACAAATAATTAAAAAGGCGATTACTCAATAGTAATCGTCTTTTGTTGTATTATTCACTGGAGGGAAAGACTTGGAAAAAGAATTTGATGATTTATTAGAAAAACGATTTAACATTAAGTTCAAGGATGAATCATTATTAGATGAAGCCTTTACTCAAGCTTCATACGTTAATGAACATCCAGGTAAGGATTTGAAATTTTATGAACGAATTGAATTTTTGGGTGATGCTGTTTACGAACTAGTAGTATCAGAATACATTTACAAGCGTTATCCAAATTTACCACAAGGCCGTTTAACTAGATTAAGAGCCGCAATGGTAAATGAACACAGCTTTAGCAGTTTTGCTAGAGAATGTGAATTTGATAAGTACATTCGTTTAGGTAAGGGTGAAGAAAAAGCTCAAGCTAGAACTAGAGATTCACTATTATGTGATATTTTTGAATCATTCATTGGGGCAGTATATCTTGACCAAGGAATGGAACCTGTAGTTAAGTTTTGTCATCAAGTAATTTTCCCTAAATTAGACGAGGGATGGTTCGACGAATTCTTTGATCACAAAACTGAATTACAAGAATTAGCACAATCAAATGGACCAGTTGATATTGAATATCACTTATTAGACGAAAATGGTCCGGAAAACGACCGTCGTTTTAAGGTATCCGTTACCATCGATGGTGTTGAAAAAGGTATTGGCCTAGGTCACTCCAAGAAGAATGCAGAACAAGGTGCTGCTAAGAAGGCAATTAAAAACCTTACAGAATAAAAACAGGATGGGGAAATCACTTTGAAGTTAAAATCATTAGAGATTGCTGGATTTAAATCCTTTGCAAACAAAACAACCATTAACTTTACAGATGGTTTAACTGCGATTGTTGGTCCTAATGGTAGTGGTAAAAGTAATGTTATTGAAGCTATCAGATGGGTACTCGGTGAACAATCTTCTAAGACTTTACGTGGTTCAAAGATGTCCGACGTTATTTTTTCTGGTTCTAGTACTCATAAACCGGTCAATCGTGCCGAAGTTAAGTTAACCTTGGACAATACCGACCAATACATTAATAGTTCATATTCAGAAATTATTATTACAAGACGCTTGTATCGTAGCGGTGAAAGCCAATACTTAATTAATAATTCTGAATGCCGATTGAAGGATATCAATAATCTATTTATGGACACAGGGATGGGAATTGGTTCATTTTCAATCATTTCTCAAGGTAGCGTTGAAGATATCTTTAACAGTAAGCCTGAAGATCGTCGTTCTATTATTGAAACAGCAGCTGGTGTTTACAAGTATAAACAACAAAAGCATGATGCCAACTTAAAGCTTCAACAAACTCATGAAAATCTTGATAGAGTTGAAGACATTATTTTCGAACTGAAAGATCGAAATGACCAATTAAAAGAGCAAAGTGAAACGGCAATTAAGTATTTAGATTTGAAAAAAGAATTGAAAAAATACGATGTTTCAAGAATTGCACTTGAATTAAATCAAGTTGGTGCTGATTGGAATAACACCAAGACGATTATTGCTGAGGAAAAGCAAAACGCCGAAGATATTAACAAACACTTAAATGAGCTTACCAGTCAAAAGAAGTCATTAAATGAACAACTTGAGGTTCTTCTAACAAAGAAGGAAGAACAACAAGATAATCTGTTGAACTACTCTAAGAAGATTGAGCAATTATCAGGTCAACAAAATCTTTCCAAGCAAGAAATTGAATTTAAAAAGACTAGTTTGAAGGAACATAAAGCCAACCTAGAAAAGTTAAATTCACAAGTTGCTGATTTACAAACAAAAGAAAAAGAAATCAACTCTGAAATCGACAAGTTAAATCAAGAAATTGATAAGCATAAACAATATCTTGAAGAAATTGATGAGGATAAGATTGACCAAATGATTGCTGATAAAAAGGAAGAGTATGAGGATGTTCGTGGTGAATATTTAGCGATTATGCAAAAAATTGCTAATGTTAACAATGAATCTACTTACTTAGAAAAGACCCAAAAGCAAGCTGATGTACAAAATGACTCCAATCGTCAAAAGATTTCTGGAGTAAACAATGAAATCAATCAATTAGAACAATCAGTCAAAGAGTTAAATCAGGCTTATAACAAGAAGAATGAAGAAGTTCAAAAGGTGCAAAGCGATTTTAACGACTATCAAGCTCAGGTGAACGGTCTAAAAAAACAAGTAGATAATCAACAAGCCATTTGGTACAAACAATTAGAAGATACGCAAAACCTTAAAATTAAATATAATAGTTTGAATAATTTGCAAAACGACCATAGTAATTTTTATCGTGGTGCCCAAAGTGTCTTAAATAATAAAAAACATCTTAATGGTGTATTGGGTTCAGTATCCGACTTTATCAAAGTACCTGCTGAATATACCACAGCAATTGAAACTGCTTTAGGTAATCAATTACAACAAATTGTGGTCACTAACAATTCTTCAGCTAGACAAGCGGTTAAGTTTTTAAACGATAATCGTTTGGGAAGAGCTACTTTCTTGCCCGTTAATGAAATTTCACAACGCAGCGTTAACAATAACGTTTTAAGTACCTGTCAAAATAGCGATGGATTCATTGGTGTGGCCAACGAATTGGTCCAAATTAATGACAAACTTAAATCAGTTACTAGTCATTTGTTAGGTAATGTTTTAATCGTTAATGATTTACATACTGCTACCGATATTGGTAACAAGATTAGACATTCTAACCGAATTGTGACCCTAAGTGGTGAAATCGTTAATGCTGGTGGTTCAATCACCGGTGGTTCTAACAAACGTCAATATGATGGTGTCTTGACCCAAAAGAATAAGTTAGAAGAGTTAGAAAAGCAATTTAAGGAAAGCCAAGAGGTTGCCAAGCAGACTGAGGCTAAGCTGGTTGAATTACAAGATCAACTAAAAGAGTTAAATGCTAAATCCGACTCTTTCTATGACAATAAGCGTAAATACGATGGTCAACTAGACTCAATCAATAACAAATTGACCTTTGCTAAGGAATCCTTAGTTAGAAAGCAACGTGAACTAAAGGCAATCAGAATGTCTAATGGTGGATTGTTTGACGATGATATTGATGAAAAACAACGTCAAAACAAGAAACTAAAAGAACAATTGAATGTTGATTTGGTAAATAATCAAACTAAATCAAAAGATATTCAAGAAAAGATTGAAACTTTGGAATCAATGAAGGATAATAACTCTTCAAAGGTACAGTCAACGCGTGAAAAATTGATTGTATTGAAGGAAAAACTATCCAATTTCCGTGACCAAAAGGCAAACCTAATTGAAGATTTTGATCGATTAGATGCTGATATTGATGACGAAAAAGACAACATTGATGAGTTAAATGAAGCAATTAGTAATAATATGCTTTCAGTAAACCAAGATGACGAAATTAAGTTAGTTAACCAACAAATCCAGGTTATCCAAAGTAATCTACAAGAATGCAAAGAATCCATTGATGAGCATCAAGCTGAAATCAAAGAAATTGAAGACCAAATTGATAAGCAAACAATGGACTCTGTTAACCAACAAAATTATCTAAATAAACAAACTAACAAGTTTGATCAATTGGAAAAGCAACTTGCTAGTCTAAAACAACAACTAATTGGTAAGTATGAGGTTAACCTAAATGAAATTGATGATATTGTTGTCGACGATACCATCGATAATATTAAGGCTCATATCGACGATTTACGTCGTTCAATCGACCATCTAGGAGTTGTCAATGTATCCGCAATTGATGAGTACAAGGAAGTATCAAAACGATACGAATTTCTAGTACAACAATCAGATGATTTGAAGAATTCTAGCCAACAACTAACTGATACCATGAACAAGATTGATGTTACTGTTGAAAAGAAATTTAAGGATACTTTCGATTCAATTGCTACCCAATTCTCAAAAGTTTATAACGAAATTTTTGGTGGTGGAAAAGCAAAATTATTACTTACAGATCCAAATGATTTGTTAACTACTGGAATTGAAATTATGGCACAACCACCTGGTAAGAAGTACCGTCATATGTCTTTATTATCAGGGGGAGAAAAAGCATTAACAGCCATTGCATTACTTTTCGCCGTGTTAAAAGTTAAGCCGGTACCTTTCAGTATCTTGGATGAAGCTGAATCCGCATTGGATGCAGAAAACGTCGATAGATACGCCCGATACATGACTAAACTAGACGATGGAACGCAATTTATCGTTATCACGCATAGAAAAGAAACAATGGTTTATGCCGATACATTGTATGGAGTTACCATGCAAAATTCCGGAGTTTCTAAAGTGGTTACAGCTAACCTAAACAAATTTAATGCCGCGGAGGAATAAGCTATGGGATTATTTGATATTTTTAAAAAGCGTAATAACGAAGAAGAAAAAAACAATAGTAAAGTTGAAGAAGTAAAAAGCGATGAAACTGCTGCTGTTGATGATGAACAAAAAACAGATGATAAAGTCGACCAAGTTAGTGAACAAGCAACTGTAACTAGTGAAAAAGAACAAGAACCATCTGACCAAGAAGAAGATTCAAAAGAATCAGACGTTGATGACAACGCTGACGAAGAAAAAGTTGAAGAACAAACTGTTGAGAAACAACCAGCTGCTGAAAAGCCTGTTGAAGATGATCAAACTAAGTTTACTGAAGGACTAGAAAAATCCAGAAGTACATTTGGGGAACGTTTGAACCGTTTGTTTGCTAACTTCAGAAGTGTTGATGAAGACTTCTTCGAAGACCTAGAAGATACTCTAATTGAATCAGACGTTGGATTTGATATGGCTGTTAACTTAACAGACCAATTAAGGGATGAAGTTAAGTTACAAAATGCCAAGAGTAAAGATGATGTTCAAAACGTTATCATTCAAAAGATGATTGATATCTATGATCAAAATGGTAATGATGAAAATACCGAAATTCATTTTGCTAGCCAAGGCCCAACTGTTATTTTATTCGTTGGGGTTAATGGTGTTGGTAAGACTACTACCATCGGTAAGATGGCTAATATGTACAAGCAACAAGGCAAGAAAGTATTATTAGCTGCCGCAGATACATTTAGAGCTGGTGCTATTCAACAATTAGATGAATGGGCAAAACGTGATGGTGTTGATATCGTCAAGAAGCCTGAACAAAGTGACCCATCTGCAGTTGTTTATGAAGCAGTTCATAAGGCTAAAGATGAAAACTATGATATTTTATTCGTAGATACTGCTGGTAGACTTCAAAACAAGGTTAATTTAATGAACGAACTTGCTAAGATGAAGAAGGTCTTAACTAGAGAAATTCCAGACGCTCCTCATGAAGTCTTATTAGTTCTAGATTCAACCACAGGTCAAAACGCCTTAAACCAAGCTAAGCTATTCAAGGAAACCACCAATGTTTCTGGTATCGTATTAACTAAGCTAGATGGTACTGCCAAAGGTGGAATTGTTTTAGCAATTAGAAATGAACTTCATGTTCCAGTTAAGTACGTTGGTTTAGGTGAAAAGGTAGAAGATTTAAGAGAATTTAACGCAAATGATTTTGTATATGGATTATTTAAGGGTCTAATTAAATAGTCTGAACTGAAAGGACTTGATTTAATTGGAAATGGAAAAAAATTATCGAATTAATTCTTTATTCGAATTTTATCGTCCATTATTAACAAATAAGCAAGATAGTTATATTCAACTTTATTATGCTGACGATTACTCATTGGGAGAAATTTCTGAAGAGTTTAATGTCAGTAGACAGGCTGTGTATGATAACATAAGAAGAACAGAAGTAATTCTGGAAAAATATGAAGAACAACTTCACTTGTATGCAGATTTTGTGAAAAGAAATGATCAAACTGATGCAATTAGAAATTACGTTAAGGATAACTATCCAAATGACGATAAACTAAATCAATTAGTTGATGATTTAGAAATAACTGAAGAAAAATGAAAGTGGTGAAATAAATGGCATTTGAAGGATTAACAGAACGTCTTCAAAAAGCAATGCGTAATTTACGTGGTAAAGGTAAAGTTTCTGAAGCTGACTTAAGAGAAACTATGCGTGAAATTAGACTTGCTTTACTTGAAGCCGATGTTAACTTCACAGTTGTAAGAAATTTTGTTAAGCGTGTCCAAGAACGTTCTCGTGGAGCGGAAGTATTGGAAGGATTGAATCCAGCTCAACAAATCGTAAAGATTGTTAATGAAGAATTAACAAAGACAATGGGTGAAGAAGCAGTCCCATTGAACAAATCTGAAAAGATTCCAACTGTTATCATGATGGCTGGTTTACAAGGGGCAGGTAAAACTACCACTGTTGGTAAATTAGCTTTAAAACTTAAAAAAGAAGAAAATGCTCGTCCATTACTAATCGCAGCCGACGTTTACCGTCCAGCTGCCATCGACCAATTGGAAACAGTTGGGAAACAAATTGATGTTCCTGTTTTCCAACAAGGCACTGACGTCGATCCAGTTGAAATTGTTATAAATGGGATGGCTAAGGCCAAAGAAGACCATAATGACTATGTATTAATCGATACTGCTGGTCGTCTACAAATCGATGAAACCTTAATGGACGAATTAAAGAACATTAAGGAATTGACTCATCCCGATGAAATCCTATTGGTTGTTGATGCAATGACTGGTCAAAATGCCGTTAATACCGCAGAAGGTTTTAACGATGCACTAGATATTACCGGTGTTGTTTTAACTAAGTTAGATGGTGACACTCGTGGTGGGGCTGCCCTTTCAATTCGTGAAGTAACCCAAAAACCAATTAAGTTTGTGGGACAAGGTGAAAAGATGGAAGCACTTGATGTCTTCCATCCAGACCGTATGGCTTCTCGTATTCTTGGAATGGGTGATATTCTATCATTAATCGAAAAGACTCAAAACGATTATGATGAAAAGCAAGCCAAAGAATTAGCCGAAAAGATGCAAAACAATACTTTTGGATTTGAAGATTTCCTAGACCAACTAGAACAAATTCAAAAGATGGGTCCTTTGGATGAAATCATGAAGATGATTCCAGGGATGGCTAATAATCCTGCCTTGAAGAACGTGAACATGGATCCTAAGGATTTAGAACACATCAAGGCAATTATCTATTCAATGACTTATGAAGAACGTAATAATCCTGATTTATTAAATCCATCAAGAAGACGTCGTATCTCACGTGGATGTGGACGTCCAATTCAAGAAGTTAACCGTATGATTAAGCAATTTAATCAAATGAAAGACATGATGAATAAGATGTCTAAGGGTAACATGTCTGGTATGGAACAAATGATGGGTAACATGGGCATGGACGGAATGCCTTCAATGCCAGGAATGGGTGGCGGCCTAGGTGGCAAGATTTCACAAATGGCAATGAAACGCATGAGCAGAAAAATTAGCAAGAAAATGAATAAAAACAAGCGCAAACGTAACAAGAAGCGCAAATAATGGAAAAGGCATAATTACCCTGGGTAGTTGTGTCTTTTTTAGGAGGGATGTTTATGGCATTAGGTTTTATTAAAACAATGCAAGCGGTAGATTTGATTGAAAAAAGTGGTGCGGTAGCAAATATCGTTGGTCTTGCCGGAATTGGTAAGTCTGCACTGGTAAATCAATTAGCTGAGCAAAATCACGCCAAATTATTTACTACAGTTGTGAGTTTATCTGAAAAAGGTGATTTAGCTATTCCTGTGCCACCACTAACAGACAAGTCATTTATTGAAACTGAAAAGTATGGAACACTAGCAGATGTTAAATTCGGTTACTCTCACACGATTATTGAAATTATTAAATATGCTGAGGCTAATCCAGACAAACCAATCTATTGGTTCTTAGATGAATTCAATCGTGGAACTTCTGACGTACAAAGTGAGCTAATGAATTTAGTATTACAACGCCGCATTAATTCGGTGGTATTACCAAAGCAAGTCCACATCATCATTGCTGAAAACCCTGATGATATTAGTTCTAATTATGATGTCTATGCTAGTGATGACGCCATCACCGATAGAACTGTACGCGTGAACATGCAAACTGATGCAAACGATTGGCTAAAGTGGGCAAAAGAGAACCAAGTTAACCAACAAGTCATTAATTTTATTAGTGACAATCCCGAATTTTTAGATTATGGCCATGATGAAATTAAACCGACGCCTAGATCTTGGCACCGTGTTTCAAACATCATTAATCAATACAACGACGATTATGATGAAGACATTTTAAGCGAGGTCATCTCGGGAAATGTAGGACCATCCATTGCAGAAGCCTTTATTAAATTCATGCATCAATCTATCGATGATAAGATTGATTTAAATGGCGACTTACAAGATGTCGTTGATAAACTAGCCTCTAACGATGAGGTTACTAAGCAATCATTAGTCAGTGAATACGTAACTGCATTATCAACATTAAGTGATGACACTTGCCACCGTTTAACAACGTTTATCGACTTATTAAGTTCAGATGGTCAATACGCGATTGCTAGAATATTGATTAATGATAGTGGGTTAATCGATGACATCTACAACATGGCCGAAACCAGTTTAGCTGCTAAGCAGTTATATGATATATTAACCAAAATCAGTTTTAATGCATACAGGTGATTAATATGACACTTAATAGTGATATTTACGACCTAATTCATAAAAAATCAAAGCAAAATAGTCCAATTGAGATGGATGGAATTATTGCTAAAGGGATTTTATCCTTAATTCATAATAAGAGCTTCTATGGCGAAATTTTGCTCTATTTAAACAGGAATGCAGAAGATACGATTGATTCATTTCTGGCATTGAAGTGGTCAAGTAACCAATTGGAATTGGCATATAATCCTACTCACTTAAAAGATGATGTGGCAGATGATAATGATTTGGTTGCAATCCTGGAGCATCTAGCCATGCATATCGTGTGGTTGCATCCCCTCAGATACGTCAATCACAGTCAATTGAATGACGTGGCCTCCGATGTGGCCGTTAACCAATACGTTACCGATGTTTATTCCAAGGGATGGACGCTAGATAAGATTAACTACCAATATAATCTTGATATGAAACCAAATCTGGATTCGAGTCAATACGCTAAACAGCTTTACGATTTGTTTAGTCAGGATAAACAGGATGGTGTTGGTAAATTAGATAATGATAACCTTCGAATTGTCGATGATCATCGATATTTTGATGATGAGGGCAATATCAGTAATCAAGACTATGACCAAAGAAAAGAAACAATCTATAAGCTATTAAGGGATGCTTATAGTCAATATCGTGGTGAACTTTCAATGGCAGTTAATAAGCAGCTTAAGTCTGTTATGATGCCTAGAATAAATTTACGACAAATCGTAAGCAGACTTACTGGAAATAAGAGTAATCGACCAAAGAAGACATATAACCGATTTAACCGTAGACAACCATATCGCATGGATATTGCAGGAAGGACTAGACGTCAGAGTGAACATGTAAACGTCTTTATTGATAGTTCGGGTTCAATCAGCGATGATCAATATACCAATATGGTTAGTGTCGTTAAGGAAATTCAATCGATGCGAAATATTGAGGTTAATTGCTATACGTTTGATGCTGAGGTTCATACGATTAGCGATAGTCTGTTATCCAATAAACGGTTATTACAGGGTGGTACCAAGTACCAAAGCATTGTTGACTATGTCAACGATCATAAATTGGCTAAGCAGGGATGCATTATTTTCACCGACGGTAAGGGTGAAGAATATTTGAACCAATCAAACTTGAATATTACCTGGGTTCTATTGGACTACTACGACGATTTATCAGTACTTAATCAAAAAGACAACGTCTTATATTTAGACCAAATTAGGATGTGATAAAATGTTAGAACCGGATATATTAAAAATGGCGATTAATAATAACGTCAATATTAAAAGAGCAAAGGCATTACTATCTAATTCTTGGGATGAGATTTATGAAGACTCTCCATTTGTGGCGAAGATGTCAGTTAATGATGTTAATCTAGCCAAGGAGTTAGTTAGAAATCAGATATTTGAGAATGTTAAAGTCGATTTTGATGATTATCAAAGCGTCCATAATTTTGTTATTTATAACGAAAAATACATGGATCAACTAGCAAAAAGTGCTCTTTTAGCTGATTTTCAATAAAAAAATCATGGTGTAAAGAAAAAAACCTTTACAAGCATCTAAATAACTGTTATATTTAATATCGTTAAAAGAAATACAGGAGGTGTTTATTAATGTCTGTTAAAATTCGTTTGAAGAGAATGGGTTCAAAGAAGCGTCCTTTCTACCGTGTTGTAGTTGCTGATTCACGTAGCCCTCGTGATGGTCGTTTCATCCAAACTGTTGGTACTTACAACCCATTAACTCAACCAAGTACTGTTAAACTAGAAGAAGAAGATATCTTCGAATGGTTAAACAAGGGTGCACAACCTTCAGATACTGTACGTAACTTACTATCTGATGCTGGTATCATGAAGAAATATCATGAAGCTAAATACTCTAAGAAATAAGTGATATCGAGTTATGACTAATTTTGATGAGCTGATTAAAAAAATCGTAAAACCACTGGTGGAATATCCAGAGGATGTTGCTATCGATCATAGTGAATCGGATCGTTTCTATGAATATCATCTTGTTACCAATCCTACCGATGTCGGTAGAATTATCGGTAAAAAGGGCCATGTAGCACAAACAATTCGTACGATTGTTTATAGTGCTCGTGTTTCTGGTGATAAGCGCGTAAGACTGATTATTGATGATAGTAAGAATAAAAACTCTTAAATGAAACCTTGGTGTTTTGTTTAAGAGTTTTTTAACATAAAAGGGGAAATGAATAATGAACTTTTATAATATTGGAAAGATTGTAAATACTCAGGGACTTCGTGGTGAAGTTCGTGTAATGTCTATTACCGATTTCCCTGAAAAACGTTTTAAAGTTGGTAATGAAGTTTATGCGTTTTTAAATGATACTAAGAGTGAAAAGTTAGTGATCGATGGTGTTAGAACTCATAAGAACTTCATCTTGCTACACTTTAAAGACAAGCCAACTATCAATGATGTTGAATACTTAAAACCTTCGGAATTAAAGATTGCTGAAGATCAACTTGATAGTGATGACTTACAACCTGGCGAATACTACTATCACCAAATCATTGGTTTAGATGTTTTAGATACTGATGGACAAAAGATTGGTTCCGTTAAGGAAATTCTTTCACCAGGTGCCAATGATGTTTGGGTTGTCTCACGTGATAACAAGTCCGATTTATTATTACCTAAGATTGATTCAGTTATCTTAGATGTTAATTTAGACGATGAAGTAATTACTGTGGATGTTCCTAGGGGGCTCGACGATGAAGATTGATATCTTAAGCTTGTTTCCAGATATGTTTGATGGCCCTTTGGGTGATTCAATCCTTGGAAAAGCAAAGGATAAAGGATTATTAGATATTAATATCACTAACTTTAGAGACTTTTCGACCAACAAGCACGGTAACGTTGATGACTACCCGTTTGGTGGTGGTGCGGGAATGTTACTACAAGCTCAACCTATTTTTGATGCACTTGCTCACACCCAAGAAGAAGCTGCTAAGGAAGGCATTTCTAAGGGACGTGTAATTCTATTGGATCCGGCAGGAAAGAAGTTCGATCAAAAAGAGGCCGAAAAGCTATCTAAAGAAGACCATTTAACGTTCATTTGTGGTCACTATGAAGGATATGACGAAAGAATTAAGACATTAGTTACTGATGAATACTCATTGGGTGACTTTGTCTTAACTGGTGGAGAACTACCAGCAATGGTGATGATTGATGCAACTGCTCGATTATTATCTGATGTTTTGGGTAATGATGAATCAGCACCAGGTGATTCATTCTCAAGTGGATTACTAGAATATCCTCAATACACTAGACCGGCAGATTTTAGGGGAATGACAGTACCTGATGTGTTGACTAGTGGTAACCACCAAAAGATTGAAGAATGGCGCGAAAAAGAGGCGCTAAGAAAGACTTACATTAGACGCCCAGACTTAATTGATTACAGTCAATTAACTGATTTACAAAAGAAATTGTTAGCGGAAGTAAAAATAGAAGAGGAATAAAATAATCTTTACAAGTAATTGCGGTTATGTTAGTATTTTAGTTGACTATTTTTATAGTTAAATAAAAACGGTATTCCGCTGTTGCAACAAGTAAAGACAAGAATGCTAGTTGGAGGATGTTATATTATGCGTCAAAACGAATTAATCTCAAAGATTAACGCGGAACAACTAAAGAGTGATGTTCCAGAATTTAGAGCCGGAGATACTGTTAAGGTATCTGTAAAGGTTGTTGAAGGTAGCAACGAACGTATCCAAGTATTCGAAGGTGTTGTTATCAAACGCCACGGTACAGGTATCCAAGCTACTTACACTGTTCGTAAGATTACTTCAGGTGTAGGTGTTGAACGTATCTTCCCACTACACTCACCACGTGTTGCTAAGTTAGAAGTAACTCGTCGTGGTGCCGTACGTCGTGCTAAGCTATACTACTTACGCGAACGTCATGGTAAGGCTGCTCGTATTAAAGAAGCACGTCGTCGTTAAGATAAAATTTATATCTAAAATGAAGAGTAACGCTTATGCGTTGCTCTTTTTTTGTACAAAAAAGGATGACAATTAAGTCATCCTTTTATTTTATAGGTTTTCGTCTGTATTATAGTTTAACTTTGAAAAGTCGGTTGATTTGGAAATCATTTCGTATGATAGATGTCTGTAACTATCCATTGCATATTCAGCACATTCATTACTGATCTTTGTGACAAAATCAGATACTTCTTGAGGTGCTAAATCATTGGCCTTGATATCAGCTTCATTAATCTTTTGTTGGAAGTAGATATTAAGTTTTTCTTGGACGTCACCGACAACATCAACAAAGGTATTGTAGTGTGGGTCTAATAACACTCCAGCCAGTTTGAAAATCCAATAAGCTGACTTTGGTTCATAGGTTAACTTACCAATCTTGTATTCCAGTGGGGTATCTTTGATGCCGGCAAAGAATGGAACAAAGACGCTTTGTGCGGCAACACCCATTGATAACCAGTGAATACCACCAACTTCGATTGGAAGGTTAGGACGAATTTGTAAGACGTGTGATTCTTGGGCCTTTGCCAAACTAATTGGACGGTATCTTGTCTTATCTTCGTGACTACCTTTACCAACTGGATCGAATTGAGTGCCTTGGTAGTGTGATGCTAGAAAATCTTTGGCATCTTGCACAGAAATTAGGCGGCTTGGCTTTCTGATAAATGGTAGGTCATATGATTCTGGATCTTGTTTAACTTCTGGATTAAACATGCGTTGACCATACCAAACACGTGGGTTGTTGTAGTATAGGTCAGATTCGTTTCTAGTTCCAAAGATTTCTCTAAAATTAAAACTACCGTTATTAGAGTTGTTTAAGTGGTTTTTTCTAACGAAATCAATGATGTCGTCAGACCACATAAAGTTGTCTGGGTCATCGAAGTCAATGTTTTGAATGGCTAGGCGATTTGATACAACAGCGTAGCAATCATCTGGTATTCTCATCGCAACCCATTGATGACCGGAACCAATTTCAAAGTACCAAACTTCGTCTTGATCTGAGAATAAGATTCCGTTACTTTCGCTGGAACCATATTTGGAGACGATGTCACCTAGGCGTTTAACACCCTCACGAGCTGTTTTCACATATGGTAGAACAACAGTGACAACAGAAGCTTCGCTAATACCGTCTTCAACTAGTG
>ERZ794949.2-NODE-2-length-149790-cov-4.599432_pt1 | contig 149790 bp, 138 predicted proteins | sample MGYA00511363_ERZ794949 | MGnify/ENA primary metagenome ERZ794949 (study PRJEB30137, sample SAMN04331402) | food metagenome | isolation source: T1 must sample point D1 replicate B | place: Australia: South Australia ...
TGTCGCAAGGCAGGGAGTGCAGAGGGCGCGGCCTGGCGCCCTTTGCCCGGTCGCCCCCGGTGGGGCTAAGGCAGCATGCCTTATTATAAAGCGAACGGAATACTCACCGTGCTAAAACTAATAAACCACGAACTGAATATTCACGGTCTGATCATAAAAACCCACAAACAAACTGAATATTCCCTGTCTGAGATAAAAAACAATAACCCGGTTCACTACCCACAAACCTGGGACAAAAATCCCCCGGTTTTCTCCGGGCTACCAACCCGGCGACTTACCGCGACATCGCACCGCTGAGCGAGCGAATATGTCCAGGACGAGCCGCAGGGACGCGGCGAGAGGTCATGCTGAGCAGGAGCGAATCATGACCGGTCCGTAAAGGACATATGAGTGAGTGAAGGTACCGCGCAGCGGCGGGCAGGCTTGTCGCAAGGCCGGGAGTGCAGAGGGCGCGGCCATGCGCCCTTTGCCCGGTCGCCCACGGCGGGGCCCGGGCAGCATGCCTGATAATAAAGCGAACGGAATATTCACGATCTGACCCTGAAAAACCGCAAAAAAACTGAATATTCCCTGTCTGAGATAAAAAATCCCTTCCGGTTTTCCCCGGTCCCACACCCGTTGACTTACCGCGACATCGCACCGCTGAGCGAATGAATACGTCCAGGACGAGCCGCAGGGACGCGGCGAGAGGTCACGCTGAGCAGGAGCGAATCGTGACCGGTCCGTCAAGGACAAATGAGTGAGCGAAGGTACCGCGCCAGCGGCGGGCAGGCTTGTCGCAAGGCCCGGAGTGCAGAGGGCGCGGCCTGGCGCCCTTTGCCCGATCGCCCACGGCGGGGCTAAGACAGCATGCCTTATCACAAAGCGAACGGAACACTCACGGTCTGATCATTAAAAAACCTGATCCGGTTTTCCCCGGCTCCCCAATCAGCCACTTTCCCTTACCCTCCGGGGCAAGGTATCATCCCTGCCGACCCCGAAACCCGGAGAAAGGCCGACATGGACCCGCGAAAAATTATTGTTGAACTCTACCCCGCGCTGACCCCGGAACTGCAAAAAGCCGCGGAGTTTGTCCTGGAACACAGCAGCGAGCTGGTGGTGCTGTCAATGCGCGCCTTTGCCGGGAGTGCAGGCGTTAAACCTGCCACTCTGCTGCGGCTGGCTCAACGCCTGGGGTATCAGGGCTGGGGGGAACTCAAATCGGCCTTTATACAATCCCTGGGACTGGCGGATGATAGCTATGCTTCACGGGCCTACGGATTGCAGGATAAAGAACAGCACCCGGCGTTGTATGATGAAGTCTTCTCTGCCTTCGGTACTAACCTGCAACAGACCAGGGATAATAACCGGGAAGCCCTGGAGCAAGCCGTTACCCTGCTGGATAATGCCTCACATGTCTATATCTGCGGATTCCGCGCCAGCTTCTCTGTCGCCTGGTCACTGCATTATATTTATCGTCTCTTTCACCGGCACGTCTCGCTGATTGACGGGCTGGCCAATAATCAGGAGATTTTTACCCGGGAGATCAGTGCCGATGATGTGGTGATGATCAGCGGTTTCGCGCCTTACTCCCGCGAAACGCTGCAAATCATCGCGTATGCACAAGCTGCCGGGGCGACGCTGATTGCAGTGACAGATTCGGCAGTGTCCCCGCTGGCACAGGCGGCTGCCTGTACCCTGCTTTTTTCCACCCATAGCCCGTCATTTTTCCCCTCTGTTGTTTCTGCGATGGGACTTGCCGAATGTCTTATGGCTGCGCTGGTCGCCAGACATGGCGAAGACGCTATCCGTCGCATAGAAAGTGCTGAACGCTATCTGATTGATTCCGGGACCTATATCCTCCCCGGGAAACAGAGCTCCTAAAAAAGATCCATTTGAATCATTAATTGATTGAATGATTCAAATGGATCTGAGAGTATGATCCCTGTCCGGGGGGGAGTTCCCCTGCTTATCGCCGCCACAGGATCACTATGAGCCATATTATTCACCGCAGTCTGAAGGTTACCCCCCCTGTTGCCGCCTCTGCACAAGGGGTGTGGATCACCGATCGTTCCGGAAAACGTTACCTTGATGCCTGCGGCGGAGCAGCCGTTTCCTGCCTGGGTCATGGTCATCCTGATGTGCTGGCGGCCCTGCATCAGCAGATTGATACGCTGGCTTATGCACATACCGGATTTTTTACCAGTGATGCCGCGGAGCAACTGGCCGACCAGTTGGTACGTACGGCTCCCGGGGATCTGAATTCTGTTTATTTCGTTTCCGGGGGTTCTGAAGCGGTAGAAACGGCACTGAAACTGGCCAGGCAGTATTGCGTGGAAACCGGGCAACCTGAAAAAACCACCTTTATCGGCCGCCGTCAGAGCTACCACGGGAATACGCTGGGTGCCCTCGCCGTCGGAGGCAATGAGTGGCGTCGTAAGCAATTTGCCCCTCTGCTGATGGATGTGGCGCGGGTCTCTGCCTGTAATGCCTACCGTGATCGCCTGCCGGAAGAAAGCGAACAACAGTATACCCAACGTCTGCTGAACGAACTGGAACAGACCATTCTTGATACCGGTGCGGACAAAATTATCGGTTTTATCGCCGAAACTGTCAGCGGCGCCACGACCGGTGCTGTACCGCCGACCCCGGGGTATTTCGCGGGGGTAAGGAAACTTTGTGACAAATATGGCCTGTTGTACATCGCTGATGAAGTGATGTGCGGTATGGGCCGGACCGGAACACTGCATGCTTTTGAACAGGACAATGTGGTCCCGGATATCGTAACAGTGGCGAAAGGACTGGGCGGCGGATATCAACCGATTGGCGCCGTACTGGTCAGCGATAAAGTTATGGAACCGCTGCGTAACGGTAGCGGAATGTTCCAGCATGGTCATACCTATATCTGCCATCCTACCGCCGCCGCGGCAGCGCTGGCCGTCCAGCAGGTGATCGAGCGGGAAAACTTATTGAGTCGCGTGCAACACCAGGGAAATTATCTGCTACAGCAATTACATGCCGAACTGGCCGGTCTGGATTTTGTCGGAGATACCCGCGGACGCGGATTATTCGCCGGCGTCGAACTGGTCAGGGATAAAACAACAAAAACGGCATTCGATCCTGCACACAAATTGCATGCTGCCATCAAAAGTACCTGCCTGGAAAAAGGACTGATGGTCTACCCGATGGGCGGTACGATTGACGGACAGCAAGGGGATCACATCCTTATTGCTCCGCCTTTTATTATTGAACAGTCGCAGCTCGATTTTGTGGTGGGCACACTGAAACAGGTCATTATCCGGGAAACCGCTAAAGCGGCGGGACAGTCATGATGGCACGAACTCACCGCCTGCCTGACCTGGCCCCGGAAGCGTGGACGCCCGGACAACGTCTCTTAGCAGAAGAGGTGATCAATGGCCCGCGGGGGGCACTGCTGCCCCCGTTTCAGGCATTGCTGCGCAGTCCCGAGCTGATGTCACATGTCCAGCGTTTGGGCGAGTATCTGCGCTACCGGAGTGCCATCGGACAAAGGCTTTCCGAGCTGGCGATTCTGCTCACCGCCAGGCACTGGTCTCAGCCGGTGGAGTGGGAGATCCATGCGCCGGTGGCACAGCAACAGGGGATTTCTGCCGCCGCTATTCTGGCGATCCGCAATCAGCAACAACCTGCCCCGGATGACTTAGCCGCAGATGAATGGCTGGTGTACCACTTCTGTCAGCAGTTACACCGACAGCAGGAAGTCAGCGATAGCCTGTGGCATGAAGCAGTGAGCCATTTTGGTGAAACTGCCGTGATGGATCTGATTGGCGTCAATGGCTATTACTCTCTGCTCGCTATGGTCATGAACTGTGCCGGAACGCCCCCCTCGTCAATGCCTGACGGTTTTTAGTCAACCGCCGGGAGGCACCAAAAAGATCCTCCCGCTTCCAAAATGGGGCACCAAAAAAGTGCCCCCTGAACATATCACCCTATAAGTAAAAGTTATTGCCCCTTTTTTCTGAAATCTGTCAGCCGTGAGTCGCCGGGTAATATTAAAAAACATTAAAAATCATAATATTACTTTTCACTCTCCTTTTTTATCAGAAAGTAAAAATAGTGGCACATATATTGCTTTTATCACTATGACTGACACACATCATCCGATCTATACAAAGGAATCGCTATGCTGAAAACAATAAATACTGTCGGGATTTCATTAGCTTTACTGGCCGGAGCATTCAGTTTTAATGCGATGGCAAAAGATAAGTTAACCGTCGGCGTGGATACTGCGTTTGTTCCGTTTGAATTTAAACAAGGCGATAAGTACGTCGGATTTGATATCGATTTGTGGAATGCCATTGCGAAAAAAATGGACGTCGATTACACCCTGCAACCGATGGATTTCAGTGGTCTGATCCCGGGTCTGCAGTCGCGTAATATCGATGTTGCCATGGCGGGTATCACCATTACACCGGTTCGCGCTCAGGTCGTGGATTTCAGCTCCCCATACTATAACGCTGACCTGCTGATGACAGTGAAAAGCTCAGCGACCGGCATCACTAAGTTCAGTGATCTGGCCGGTAAACGTGTTGGCCTGAAACAAGGGACTGCGGCAGCCAGCTTTATGAAAGCACACGTAAAAGCCGATTACGTTGAGTTCCCGAACATCGACAATGCTTACCTCGATCTGCAGGCCGGTAATATTGATGCCGTTGTTCACGACTCACCAAACGTTCTTTACTACGTGAAAACAGCCGGTGACGGAAAAATTAAAGCCACCGGTGAAACCGACAGCGTGCTGCCGCAGCAGTATGGTTTTGCCCTGCAGAAAAACAGCCCTTACACCGCCCGTGTCGATGCTGCACTGAAAGCATTACGTGCTGACGGTACCTATAACAAAATTTATCTGAAATGGTTCGATAAAGAACCTAAGTAAGTTTTTGGGCCAGCGATGGCTGGCCCCGTTTTTTTACACTGTACGGGTAATACTATGAATTTTGACATCAGTTATGTCTGGCAAGCCGTGCCAATACTCTTGCAAGGGTTAAAGCTGACCCTCTTTATTTCTATTGTCGGCCTGATGGGCGGCTTTGTTATCGGCCTGGCTGCCGGTGTTTGTCGCGCACTGGGCGGCAGGGTGTCAAAAGCGTTATCACTGGTTTTTGTCGAACTTATCCGCGGCACCCCGATTATGGTGCAGGTGATGTTTATTTACTTCGCCCTGCCGTTAGCGCTGCCGGTTCACATTGAACCGATCACCGCCGCTGTCGTCACGATTATGATTAACTCCGGCGCTTATATTGCTGAGATCACCCGTGGCGCGATTTTATCGATTAATAAAGGTTTTAAAGAAGCCGGACTGGCCATGGGATTATCTTCCCGCGCCACCACATGGCATATCATCATGCCCCTGGCTCTGCGTCGTATGATCCCGGCGCTCGGTAATCAGTGGATCATCAGTATTAAAGACACTTCACTGTTTATCGTGATTGGGGTGGCTGAACTGACCCGTCAGGGCCAGGAAATTATTGCCGGAAACTTCCGCGCACTCGAAGTATGGACAGCGGTAGCAGCACTTTATCTGATTGTGACTCTGTGTCTGAGCTTCCTGCTTAAAAGACTGGAAAAAAGGATGCATATCTTATGAGTATGGTTGAATTTCAAAATGTCTCGAAAAATTTTGGCTCAACACAGGTGCTGCATGATATCAATCTGAAGATTGATGCCGGCGAAGTCGTGGTGATCATTGGCCCGTCCGGGTCCGGTAAATCAACGTTATTACGCTGTATCAACAAACTGGAAGAGATCTCTTCCGGCGCACTTATCGTCGCCGGAATGCATATGACCGACCCGCACGTGAATGAATGTGATATTCGTCGTGAAGCCGGCATGGTCTTCCAGCAGTTTCACCTGTTCCCGCATCTGACGGCGCTGGAAAACGTGATGTTTGGCCCTCTTCGTGTCCGCCATACCAGCAAAGCGGAAGCCCGTGAGCAGGCGATGGCACTGCTGACACGTGTCGGTCTGGCAAGCCGGGCCGATCACTACCCTTCAGAGCTTTCCGGCGGCCAGCAGCAACGTGTTGCCATCGCCAGAGCCCTGGCGGTGAAACCCCAGATGATGCTGTTTGATGAACCAACCTCTGCACTGGACCCTGAATTACGCCATGAAGTGCTGCAGGTGATGCGCTCTCTGGCCGAAGAAGGCATGACCATGGTGATTGTTACCCATGAAATCGGCTTTGCCCGCGATGTTGCCTCTCGCCTGATCTTTATTGATGGCGGAACGATTGCAGAAGACGGCGAGCCGGCAGAACTGATCGAGAGCGGTAAAGGCTGCGCGCGTTTGCAGGAATTCCTGCAGCACGTATCGTAATCTTTCCGGACAGGCACCCGTTTATGAAAAAACTCACATTCCGTGGCGATACCTTCACTATCGGAAAACAACTGGGCCAGGCGGGGCACACTGCCTGGCACCAGGAGCTTACGCTGACGCCTCTGTGGCAGACTGTCACCGCCCTTAAAGATTCCGCACAGGCACAGGTCATGGCGGCGGCAGTAAAGCAGCACTATCCGGACATCTGGCTTGAAATTGAGGGCCTGGCTTGCGGGCTGGAGGCGGATACTGATGAAGTGTTTGCCTGGAACTGTCGCGGGGATCTGGTACGTTCCACGTCCGATGGTTGTACCACCCTGGCCGGGCGTAATGAACATGATGACATCGTCATTGCACATAATGAAGATGGCTTCCCGCAGTTACGTGATGCGTGTTTCCTGGCAGAGGTGATACCGGATCAGGGCGTGTCTTACCTGAGTTTCGCCTACCCTGGCTCTCTGTGCGGACATACGTTTTCTGTAAATCAGTACGGCATTGTCAATACCGTCAATAATATCCGTGCGATTGAACGCCCTGAGGGACTGCCTCGTCAGGTGCTGGCCAGAGCGGCGCTGAATGCTGTGAGCCTGGACCAGGCGGTAGCAGTTCTTACCTCTCCGGACCGGGCAGGCGCATTCCATCACATGCTGGCCAGTGCCGGTGATTCGCGGATCTTCAGTATTGAAGCGACCGGCACTGGCTGCAGTATTCTGCCGTTAAAAGTCAGTACCGGACACGCGAATCATCTGGTCCATCCGCAACAGCAGGCGACGGAACAGGTGATCACCGACAGTTCTGCGGCGCGTCAGCAGGTGATTGAAGCATTGCTGGCTACAGACGAGACACTGTCGGCTAAGCGTAGCCTGATGATCCTTTCTGACCAGAGTCAGGAGGCACTTCCGGTTTACCGCCTGGCGGCAGATGACCCGGATCAGGAAAATACCCTGGCGACAGCGTTGTTTGAACTCAGTGATGAGGGCGTCAGCTGGTCAGTCTATGGTAAGGATCGCCAGCAACCGGTACTGGAAGGTAACATCTTACGCGGCTCAGCGACGATCTGAACCCCGGGTATTTTGTCAGAGGCTGCTATCGCAGCCTTTTTTATTGTGCCCGGGCCACCCGCAACTCCGCAGTTATCCCTTGCCGGTATGCATACTGACTTTCTGAATACCGGATAAAGATCACCCTCAGTCGGCCATGGCTCTGCCTGGCGTGAGTGCATCACCGGTGGTTTAAGGAAAAAATACAGAGTGAAAGACATTGAGTTCGCAGGGAGAGTGGGTCTGCTACCAGGCTGCCGGCAGGCAGCCCGTGGTTAACTCACTGGCAGGAAAGAAACTTATTTATTCAGTTCAGCCGTCATATGCACACAGTTTTTCACGGTCGCTTCGGTAATTCTGTAAGAGTCACCGCTCTTATGCGCCTGCGCCGCGATTTGTGCTTCAGCATCATCCAGTGTCCCGGCGGTGGTGGTGATAGTCTGAGCAAAGGTGCCGAAAGAAATCAGAGAAAGGGCGGCAACTGCAACGAAAGTTTTGACAGAGTTCATAAGGATTACCTTTATTCATTTTCACGATAAGGGCCGGTATGGCCCCGATGCGCTGCATGATAGACCGGCAAAGGTACGCTTAAAAGCTGAACGATTTGCTGATCTTATTCAAATAAAATGAATGTCTCTGTGCTATCACGGGCAAGATCTGCAGCCAGAGGGCGTTCCCGGGAACAGAGAACGCTTCAGGCCGTGATCACGGGGCCGCTATGGAAACGTAATTCACTGTCAGCGTCAGTGATCAGCCGGGCTTCCGCTTCACCAATCGTTTGTATCCGGGCCGTAATATCATAAGGCGAAATCTGCCAGGCCAGTGCGAGGTAATCCTGATAATGGCGGGCTTCGGAACGCAGCAGCGACCGATAAAAGCTGGCCAGCCCGGGTTCCAGATAAGGAGCCAGCGCATAAAAGCGTTCGCAGGAGCGTGCTTCAATATAGGCACCACAGATAAGCTTATCGATTAGCGTGTCTGGTTCATGCGTTGTCACTTCACGCAATAATCCCTTCGCATAACGGCTGGCGGTGATTTTATGATACTCAATGCCACGGGACTGCATGATCTCCAGTACCTGATAAAAGTGATGTAATTCTTCTTTAATTAACAACACCATTTTATCAATCAGGTCATCTGCGCCGGGAAAAGCGTCATGCCGGGTAATGTTTTTCCCCAGATGGCGATGGGCATGAATAAAATCACTGTCCGGATGCTCACGGTAGACAAAATTTTCGTACGGTGCCAGCCAGCGCATCAGGGTTTCCGCGCCGGGTTTATCGGCAACGTATTTACGGATAAGCCACGCCGCAGTCTGGGCCGCTTTCAGTTCACAGGTCAGGTGATCGGTTAATAATAGCGGCAGGTTTTCCGGTCTGGATGCTTCATCAATCCAGGCCTGTGGCGTCCGGCAATGTAAAAACTGTAACAGGGGAGCAACGAGAGCGGCGTAATTCATGGTTCAGTGACTTTGAAAATCAGGGCGGATAAAACGCCCTGGCCTCACGATACCGTCAGACCAGGGGAAAAATACCGTCAGAAGAGACCGGTCAGTGGCGGACGGGGGCATCCTCTGCGGAGGTATCTTCGTCATCGCCTTCTTCATCTTCGTCTTCAGCATCCGGATCTTCGAAGTAGGTGCCCCAGCCATCGTAGTCAACGTTATATTTTCCGGCGACTTTGACCAGCTGTTCGATCTGGGCATTGATCAGCTCATCTTTCAGTGCAATTTCACTGATGATATCCACACACATCACGGTGGTGCCATCTTCCAGTTCCAGCTCTTCCGGGTCAGTGACTTCGTAGCCCAGTTTGAATGCATCAACGGCGGCTTTTTCCAGTGCGTCAAAGCTGTCGCAGGATAAATGATGTTCTACGGTATAGAGCGCATCCGGATCGCTACCGTCTTCCAGTAATTCTTCAATGATTTCGCGTGTCTCTTCACGCTGTTCTTCCATAAATGCTTCGAATGTCATAGGGAAATTCCTCAGTACGTTCAGGGGTAATATTCCCCGGATAGAAGGGTATTTTCCCACAGCATTACGCGTGGCACTACACTAAAGCACACGATCCCTGAAAATAAGGTTGAAAATGAATATTCATACATATAGATTGAATATTAATTCAGATAATTTATCGCTACCCGGAGTGATGTATGAGTAAGCTGTATCAGCGCCATTTCCTGAGACTGTTAGATTTTACCCCTGCCGAACTGAATGAACTGGTGCAACTGGCCGCCCGGCTAAAGCAGGATAAGAAGCAGGGCAAAGAGTCCCCGTCTCTGCAAGGTAAGAACATCGCGCTCATCTTCGAAAAAGATTCGACCCGTACCCGTTGCTCTTTCGAAGTTGCCGCTTACGATCAGGGAGCCAGAGTTACCTGGCTGGGTGCCAGCGGCAACCAGATTGGCCATAAAGAATCGATTAAAGATACTGCCCGTGTACTGGGCCGCATGTATGACGGCATCCAGTACCGTGGATATGAGCAGGAAATTGTTGAAACACTGGCAGAATATGCCGGTGTCCCGGTATGGAACGGACTGACCACTGAATTTCACCCGACCCAGCTGCTGGCCGATCTGCTGACGATGCAGGAGCATCTGCCAGGCAAAGCCTGGACAGACATGACGCTGGTGTACGTCGGTGATGCCCGTAACAATATGGGCAACAGTATGCTGGAAGCGGCAGCACTGACCGGTCTGGATTTACGCCTGGTGGCACCAAAAGCCTGCTGGCCGGAAGAGGCCCTGGTCGAAGAGTGTCGCCACGCAGCACAAAAGACCGGCGGTAAAATCACGCTGACAGAATCTATCGAAGACGGCGTCAAAGGCGCTGACTTTATCTATACGGATGTCTGGGTGTCGATGGGCGAACCCAAAGAAACCTGGGCCGAACGGATTGCTCTGCTCCGCCCTTATCAGGTGAACGCACAGATGCTGTCACTGACCGGCAACCCTGACGTCAAATTCCTGCACTGTCTGCCTGCGTTCCATGATGATCAGACCAGCATGGGTAAACAAATGGCTGAGCAATACGGTTTCAGCTCAGGGATTGAAGTCACTAACGATGTGTTTGAATCAGAGCACAGTGTTGTCTTTGATCAGGCCGAAAACCGGATGCATACCATTAAAGCGGTGATGGTAGCTACGCTGGGCCAGCAATAACCCGCTGAACAGACGGGCGACGGGATTTACCGTGGTCCGTTCTTTTTTATGATCTTCTGAGTTGATCAACGCATAATTATTTTTTTCCTCCCTGTTTCTTTCTCAACATTTCGTGAATACTATTCATTACTCCTGCATAACCTGAACATTACAGACTTATCCAGGGTGGATAACGAGTTGTTTATTAAAACATAATTTTAAATATCCTTTTCTGATCATAAATATAAAAAACAATTCTTCCGGAAAAGAACGAATAACTATTCCACTGACGTCCCGCGAGAAAAAATAATCACTCTGAAAAATGCATTATTATTCACCCCACAAAATTAAGTCATTATCATTCAAACAGATAGAATAAATAAGCTTTAAAACACATCCCCTTATTCATACCCATATCAATATTTACTCCTGTTTAATGAATATATTTTCATTTTATAAAAACAGAAAAAACACTAATTAATGACGTGAATCATAAACAGGTTAACCAGTGACGGTTCGCTGTTTTTATTTGATTTTCATCACATCTCCCCCCTCTCTGTTTGATTATTTTCTGGATGTTTTCAGTATCAGCACCGGATAATTTTTCCGGTTACGCTGGGTATTTCCACCGATAAGGAGTATCTATGGAAAGGCATTATGTCGGTTCAGAGATTGGCACATTACGCAGCGTTCTGCTGCATCGTCCGAACCTTAGCCTGCAACGGCTGACTCCGGAAAATTGTCAGGATTTATTATTTGATGATGTATTAGACGTCGAACGGGCCGGAAAAGAACATGACCGCTTTGCCGCAGTCCTGCGGGCACAGGGGGTGGAAGTATTATTATTGACCGATTTACTGACCCGGACACTGGATGTTCCTGAAGCAAAACGCTGGTTATTGCAGCAACAGATTTCCGACTACCGCTTAGGCCCGGGCTTTGCTGAAGAGATCCGCAACTGGCTGGGTCAGATGTCTCACCGGGAGCTTGCCCGTCATCTGACCGGGGGACTGACCCGGGATGAAGTCCCTCAGGAAATCTGCAGTATTACCGGTCGCAGTAGCACGACGGATGACTTTATTACCCGCCCTTTGCCCAACCATTTATTTACCCGCGATACCTCATGCTGGATTTATCAGGGGGTCAGCATTAATCCGATGGCAAAAATTGCCAGACAGCGTGAAACCTATAATCTGCGGGCTATCTATCGCTGGCACCCGGCCTTTGCGGGTGGTGACTTTATTAAATATTACGGTGATGAAGATCGTCACTATGACCATGCCACACTGGAAGGTGGCGATGTGCTGGTGGCAGGTCGTGGCAGTGTCCTTATCGGTCTTTCAGAACGTACCACGGCTCAGGGAATCGAATTTCTGGCTCTCTCCCTCTTCCGTCACCATCAGGCAAAACGCGTGGTCGTTATGGAGCTACCGAAACAACGCTCCTGTATGCATCTCGACACCGTGATGACCCACCTGGATATCGACACTTTCTCCGTCTATCCGCAAATCATTAATACCGGCATGCCTTGCTGGATCTTAACGCCTGACGGTAAAGGCGGCTTAATCCGTACAGCAGAAGCGAATTACCTTATCGCGTTGGAAAAAGCCCTGGAGATCGATCAGGTACGGGTGATCACTACCGGCGGCGACCGTTTTGAAGCAGAACGGGAGCAATGGAACGATGCCAACAATGTCCTCACCCTGCGTCCGGGCGTCGTCGTCAGCTACGAGCGTAATTTACGGACCAATGAAAAGTATGATCAGGCCGGGATCACTGTACTGCCAATTGCCGGTGATGAACTCGGACGTGGCCGTGGCGGAGCAAGGTGTATGAGCTGCCCGCTGGAAAGAGACGGGATCTGAATAACAAGGAGAAAAACAGATGGAGAAAAAACCTGTTCTGGTCGTAGCGCTTGGTGGTAATGCACTCCTTAAACGGGGTGAACCACTGGAAGCCGGTATTCAGCAGCAAAATATTCTTATTGCTGCCGGTGTCATTGCTCGTCTGACCGATGAGTGGCGGGTGGTTCTGGTGCACGGCAACGGCCCGCAGGTCGGCCTGCTTGCCTTACAGAATGCGGCGTATTCTGACGTCGCACCCTATCCGCTGGATATTCTGGTCGCAGAAAGTCAGGGAATGGTGGGGTATATGCTGCAACAGGCATTGCGGAATGCACTGCCCTCTCAGGAAGTCACGACCTTGCTGACCCGGGTGACCGTGGATCCCGCTGATCCGGCGTTTCAGGACCCGTGTAAATATATAGGCCCGGTCTATACCTCCGTGCAGGCCGCTGACCTGGCCGCTGAAAAGGGATGGCGTATCAAGCAGGACGGGACAGGTTTTCGCCGCGTCGTACCCTCGCCTGCCCCTCTGGCTATTTCGGAAAGCGCGGCCATCCATACCTTATTGCAGCATGATCATCTGGTCATCTGCAATGGCGGCGGAGGGATCCCTGTGGTGCAGACAGGGCAGACAATGGCAGGCTGCGAAGCGGTGATCGATAAAGATCTTTCTGCTGCCCTGCTCGCCACTCAGCTACAGGCCGATGCACTGTTGATCCTGACCGATGCAGATGCCGTCTACCGGGACTGGGGAACGCCCTCTCAGGAGGCTATCGGGCAGGTCACCGTCAGTTCGCTGGCAGGCACCCGGTTTGATGCCGGTTCCATGGGGCCGAAAGTGGATGCCTGCTGTCAGTTTGTCAGAACCTGTGGCGGGTATGCCGGTATCGGTTCTCTGCAGGACGGCGGCAGGATCCTCAGCGGACAGAAAGGAACGCTGATCATTCCGGGCTGATGCCCCGCTTTACTCCCTGCTGTCTGCCTTCATCCGGCAGACAGTCTTCCCCTGAAAATAAGGATATTCACTATGTCAGTCACATTGAAAAACCGTCACTTCCTGAAACTGCTGGATTATAGCGCCGATGAAATTCATTACCTGCTGACGCTGGCCCGTCAGCTTAAACATGACAAACGTTGTGGTCAGGAACGTCCCCGGCTGACCGGTAAAAATATCGCGCTGATCTTCGAAAAGAGTTCCACCCGCACCCGCTGTGCGTTTGAAGTCGCGGCTTTCGACCAGGGAGCACAGGTCACTTATCTGGGGCCTTCCGGTTCCCAGATTGGCCACAAAGAATCGATGAAAGACACGGCCCGGGTTCTGGGGCGTATGTATGACGGTATCGAGTACCGCGGGTTTGGGCAGAAGATAGTCGAAGAACTGGCAGATAATGCCGGCGTACCGGTCTGGAACGGCCTGACCGATGAGTTCCATCCCACCCAGATCCTGGCGGATTTAATGACCATGCTGGAACATGCGCCCGGCCGGTCGCTTAACTCGTTACGGTTTGCTTATCTGGGCGATGCCCGCAACAACATGGGGAATTCCCTGATGGCCGGCGCGGCCATTATGGGTATGGATATTCGTCTGGTCGCTCCGCGGGCTTTCTGGCCGGACGAAGCACTGGTCAGCCGGTGTCGTCACATTGCAGCCACCAGCGGAGCCCGTATCACTCTTACCGAATCGGTGGCTGAGGGTGTGAAAGATGTCGACTTTCTCTACACCGATGTCTGGGTATCGATGGGTGAACCGAAAGAGGCCTGGGCGGAGCGTGTCAGCCTGATGACTCCCTACCAGGTCAATCAGCAGGTGGTTGAAGCTACCGGCAATCCGCAGGTGAAATTTATGCACTGTCTGCCCGCGTTCCATAACGAACAAACGACGGTCGGGCGGGAAATCGAAGAGACTTTCGGGCTGAAAGGGCTGGAAGTCAGTGAGGAGGTTTTTGAGTCTGCCCGGTCGATTGTTTTCGATGAAGCAGAAAACCGTATGCACACGATTAAAGCCGTGATGGTGGCAACCCTGGCCGATTAACTGACCGAACGCAGGTACGGCTTGTCCGGCGTACCTGCAGGGAGAGTGACATGAAAAAACTTAAATTCCCTTCTGCATATACCATTCTGTTCGGGCTGATTATTCTGGTGGCCGGACTGAGCTGGATAATTCCCGCCGGTCAGTACCGGATGGAGATGAATCCCCGTCTGGAGCAGGAAGTCCCTGTCGCCGGAACCTATCATACCGTCGCCTCCAACCCTCAGGGGATCACCGATATTTTTCTGGCACCGATAGACGGGCTTTGGGATCACAAGACAGGGGAAGCCGGTGCCATTGATGTTGCACTCTTTATTCTCATCATTGGTGGCTTTCTGGGAGTCACCAATAAAACCGGGGCGATCGATGCCGGGATCCAGCGAGTCATGTTACGACTGAAGGGAAAAGAAGAGTGGATGATCCCTATTCTGATGGGGCTGTTCGCGCTGGGCGGCACTATCTACGGGATGGCAGAAGAATCCCTGCCATTTTACTCTCTGCTGGTCCCGGTCATGATGGCCGCCGGTTTTGATCCGCTGGTCGCCGCATCTACCGTATTGCTGGGGGCCGGTATCGGCACGCTGGGGTCCACCATCAACCCGTTTGCTACCGTGATTGCCTCTAACGCCGCAGGAATACCGTTCACTGACGGGATTATGCTGCGGGTGGCGATGCTGGTCAGCGGCTGGTTGCTGTGTGTGTGGTGGGTACGCCGCTATGCACTCAGGATCCGCAAAGACCCCGGGCTCTCCATCGTTGCCGACCAGGCTGACGAAAACCGCCGCTACTTTCTGTCTCAGCAGACCGGAGAGAGTCTGGAATTCACTCTGAAACGGAAGATCATTCTGGTGCTGTTCGCGGTGGCGTTTGTCATTATGATTTACGGTGTCGCGGTACAGGGCTGGTGGATGGGAGAAATTTCCGCCATGTTCCTCGCGGCGGCCATTCTTGTGGCTCTGGTGGCAGGTATGAGTGAAGAAACCTTCACTACCACCTTTATCGACGGGGCTCGCGATCTGCTGGGAGTCGCGCTGATTATCGGTATCGCCCGCGGCATTGTCGTGATCATGGATAATGGCATGATCACCCATACTCTGCTGAACGCTGCAGAGCATATGGTCAGCGGCTTACCGGCGGTCATCTTTATCAACGTCACCTGGCTTATTGAAGTGGTGCTGTCCTTTCTGGTGCCATCGTCTTCCGGACTGGCGGTACTGAGTATGCCGGTACTGGCTCCTCTGGCCGACTTCACAGGCACCGGGCGCGAGATAGTCGTCAGTGCCTATCAGTCAGCTTCCGGGCTGGTTAACCTGATAACACCGACGTCAGCGGTGGTCATGGGCGGGCTGGCGATTGCCAGAGTACCTTATGTCCGTTACCTGAAATGGGTCGCACCGTTGATGGTGATCCTTGTGATACTGAATATAGTCCTGCTCAGTGTCTCTGCGTTACTATAACTGACAAAGGCCCCTGACTCAGTGGACGCCAGCCAGGGCGCTGTCACTGCCGCCGACGTCCGATCCGGGGCCATCCCCGGCTGACAATGGAGATGTCATTATGCCTGTTCTCACCCCCGCCAGTCAGAAAGAACTCAGACAGCTGGCCCTCTGCCAGCGGTTGATTATGCAAAACAGTTATCTTTCCCAGGAAGCCTTGCGCCGTGATCTGAAACGTAACGGCTATGCCCTGATAAGCCAGTCAACCGTGTCGCGTTTACTGAAAATGCTCGGTGCTATCAAAATCCGTAATGGCCGGGGGCAACGGATCTATACCCTTAACCCCCTGTTGCAGTTAGCGCCGCGCGCCAGCAGAACCATTGCAGAGATGGTGATCGATATTGTCTGCAACAATGAATTTATTCTGATCCATACGGCCGCAGGTTATGGCCGTGCAGTCGCACGGATCCTTGATTGTCAGGACCTGGCCCCGGTAATGGGCGTGGTCGCCGGCAGCGATAATGTCTGGATTGCGCCCCGACAGTGCAGGCAGATTTCTGCGCTTTATGAGGAAATCTGTACTCTGCTGAAGGTTCCCTGAATCATCGCTACCGGCCCTGCATTTTATGCCGGCTTCTCTTGTCAGGAATTCTGTGGCCGGTATAATGCGCGAAAATTTTCCGGGAAATCGCATGCCACAGATCATGACACAACATGAGATCCGTACCTGCCCGAACGCAGGTGGCAGCCCGTTTTTTTCCCGCATCAATGTCTATTTCATAAAAAAAGCCCCTGTTTCAGGGGCTTTTTTTTGCCTGTCATCTGCTCGTGCCGAGGATATTACTTATGGCTAACCCCCTCTATCGAAAAAATATTATCTCCATTAATGACCTGAACCGTGATGAGCTGGAGCTGGTTTTAGAGACTGCTGCACGGCTGAAGGCATCGCCGCAACCAGAGCTGCTGAAGCATAAGGTGATTGCCAGCTGTTTTTTTGAGGCATCGACACGTACCCGCCTCTCTTTTGAAACGGCTATCCACCGGCTGGGGGCTTCCGTGGTCGGTTTTTCTGACGGCGGTAATACTTCACTGGGCAAAAAAGGAGAAACGCTGGCCGATACGATTTCCGTCATCAGCACCTATGTGGATGCCATCGTGATGCGCCACCCGCAGGAAGGTGCCGCCAGGCTGGCCACCGAATTCGCCGGTGATATCCCGGTACTGAATGCCGGCGATGGTGCAAACCAGCACCCGACTCAGACCCTGCTCGATCTGTTCACCATCAGTGAAACACAGCAACGGCTGGATAATCTGAATATTGCCATGGTGGGCGACCTGAAATATGGCCGGACCGTCCATTCCCTGACTCAGGCCCTCTCTAAATTCGACAATAACCGTTTCTTCTTTATTGCGCCGGAAGCCCTGACCATGCCTGCGTATATTACGGATCTGCTCGACGAAAAGGGCATTACCTGGTCGCGCCACGCTTCTATTGAGGAAGTGATCCCGCAGACGGATATTTTATATATGACCCGTGTCCAGAAAGAGCGCCTGGACCCTTCCGAATATGCCAACGTAAAAGCCCAGTTTATCCTGCGGGCGGCCGACCTGACCGGTGCCCGTGAGACGATGAAGGTGCTGCATCCTTTGCCCCGCGTGGATGAAATTGATACCGATGTCGATTCGACGCCCTATGCCTGGTACTTCCGCCAGGCCGGGAATGGTATCTATGCCCGCCAGGCATTACTGGCTCTGGTGTTAAATAAAGAACTCACTGCATAACGGGGGAACAGAAAGATGACTCAGGATAATAAATTACAGGTTGAAGCCATCAAATGCGGTACTGTCATTGACCATATTCCGGCCCGTGTCGGCTTCCGGTTACTTTCATTGTTCCGCCTGACAGAAACCGATCAGCGGATTACCATTGGTCTTAACCTGCCTTCCGGTGAAATGCAGCAGAAAGATCTGATTAAAATCGAAAATACCTTTCTGACAGAGGAACAGATCAACCAGCTGGCGCTTTATGCTCCTCATGCCACCGTCAACCGTATCGACAACTATGATGTCGTCGCCAAAAGAGTGCCGGAATTACCTGACAGAATAGAGCGGGTACTGAGTTGCCCGAACAGTAACTGCATCAGCCATAACGAACCGGTCAGCTCATCATTTACGGTGCGTCAGCGGCCACAGGACATTATGCTGACCTGCAAATACTGTGAAAAAGAATTTGCCCGTCATGTCGTCATGGGGCACTGGTAATCATCACTCACCCTTTTATAATGGGGATGCATCCGCCTGAGGGCTGAGTCGTCCTCGTATATTCATTAAGGAGAAGTTATGTCCCGCGTCATCAGTACCGAAAATGCACCGGCTGCTATCGGCCCGTATGTACAGGCTGTCGATCTCGGCAATATGATCATTACTTCCGGCCAGATCCCGGTTGATCCAAAAACCGGTGATGTTCCTGAGGATGTTACTGCTCAGACCCGCCAGTCTCTGGTAAACGTCAAAGCTATTATCGAAGAAGCCGGACTGACCGTTGGCGATATCGTAAAAACCACCGTCTTCGTCAAAGACTTAAACGATTTCACCACCGTCAATGCCGCGTATGAAGCCTTCTTTACTGAAAATCAGTCCGGCTTTCCTGCGCGCTCTTGCGTGGAAGTCGCTCGTCTGCCAAAAGACGTAAAAATTGAAATTGAAGCGATTGCCGTCCGTCGCTGATACCGATAGCGGCTCCTCCGGGAGCCGCTTCCGCACTTTATTTCTCCCCTGTGCTGCCTTCACTACCGTCCTGACACCTTCATTTGCCTTTTTAAGCTTCTTTGTTCTGAATCAAACTCCAATCACTTATTTCACTGAAAATACCACATATAGTGCTTAGAATTATATCTAACACTATATATAGGTGATCTTGATGGATACTATCGTTGTAAAACGGGATGGTTGCAAAGTACCCTTCTGCCGGCAGCGCATCGTGGATGCCATCCGGGCCGCAGCCAGTGCCGCCGGAGTGACCGATCCCGCGTATTGTGAGCAGATGGCCGACCAGGTCTGTGCAGAGTTACTGCAAAACCCGGAGCTGGATATCAGCCGGATCCAGCAGGTGGTAGAAGATACGCTGATGACAGGTCCGTGGCCGGATGTGGCCCGCTGCTATATTGAATATCGTCATGACAGGGATACCCGTCGCGAACAGCGCAGCCAGCTCTACCGGGAGATCCGCGGGCTGATTGAACAGACGAATACGTCTCTGCTGAACGAAAATGCGAATAAAGACAGTAAAGTGATCCCGACGCAGCGGGATTTACTGGCAGGGATCGTCGCCAGACATTATGCGCGGCAGCATATTTTACCGGCCCGGGTGATGAAGGCGCATGACCGCGGAGAAATCCATTTTCACGACCTGGACTACTCTCCGTTCTTCCCGATGTTCAATTGCATGCTGATTGACCTGGAAGGAATGCTGACCCGGGGATTTAAAATGGGTAATGCCGAAATTGCGCCGCCCAAATCCATTGCCACGGCAACCGCAGTGACCGCACAAATCATCGCTCAGGTCGCCAGCCATATCTATGGCGGTACCACGATTAATCGTATTGATGAAGTCCTCGCGCCCTATGTGGAAGCCAGCCTGCAACGTCACCGTGATACGGGCCGGGAATGGCAGGTTGCCGATGTTGAAGCCTATGCCGAGGCCCGGACACGTAAAGAGTGTTATGACGCGTTTCAGGCACTGGAATATGAAGTGAATACCCTGCACACCGCGAACGGCCAGACGCCGTTTGTGACTTTCGGTTTCGGACTGGGGACATCTGCTGCCTCCCGCATGATCCAGACCTCGATTCTGCAAAACCGCATCGCCGGGCTGGGTAAAAACCATAAAACGGCGGTGTTCCCGAAACTGGTATTCGCCATCCGCGACGGGATCAACCACCGGCCCGGAGACTGTAACTACGATATTAAACAACTGGCGCTGGAATGTGCCAGCCAGCGGATGTACCCGGATATTCTGAATTACGACCAGGTAGTAAAAATTACCGGGTCTTTTAAGACCCCGATGGGCTGCCGCAGTTTTCTGGGCGTTTATGAGGAAGAAGGCCGGCAGATCCACGAAGGACGGAACAATATCGGTGTGGTCAGTCTGAACCTCCCGCGGATCGCTCTGGAAGCGGCAGGCGATGAGACGCGCTTTTGGTCATTGCTCGATGAACGCCTGGAGATCGCCCGGCAGGCGTTACTGACCCGTATCCACCGGCTGGAGAATACCTGTGCCAGAGTTGCGCCGATCCTGTATATGGAAGGGGCCTGTGGTGTCCGCCTCAATGCGGATGACAACGTCGGCAAGATATTCCGGAACGGCCGGGCCTCGATCTCACTGGGCTTTATCGGCCTGCATGAAACGATTAACGCGCTGAAAGGTCAGCAGCAGCATCTGTTTGACTCCGCAGAGTTGCAGCAGACCGCCCTGGCGATTGTCAGCCGGTTACGCGCGGCGACCGACTTATGGAAGGCTGAGACCGGTTACGGATTCAGTCTTTACAGCACGCCGAGTGAAAACCTGTGCGATCGTTTCTGCCGGCTGGATGCTGCTGAATTTGGTGTGGTTCCGGGAGTCACCGATAAGGGCTATTACACCAACAGTTTCCATCTGGATGTGGAAAAGGCCGCCAATCCTTACGATAAAATTGATTTTGAATCTCCCTATCCGGCTCTCTCTGACGGTGGTTTCATCTGCTATGGTGAGTATCCGAACCTGCGCCATAATCTGAAAGCCCTGGAAGATGTCTGGGACTACAGCTATTCCCGTATTCCTTATTACGGCACCAATACCCCGATCGATGAGTGCTATGACTGTGGTTTTAAAGGCGAGTTTAACTGTACCAGCAAAGGATTTACCTGCCCGCAATGCGGTAATCATGAGCCGGCCAGAGTCTCTGTGACCCGGCGAGTGTGCGGTTACCTGGGCAGTCCCGATGCCCGCCCCTTTAATCACGGAAAACAGGAAGAAGTCAGACGCCGGGTAAAACATATGCCCGACGGGCTGGCCTGATCATGACATGAATTATCATCGCTACTATCCGCTGGATGTGGTCAACGGACCGGGAACCCGCTGCACTCTGTTTGTCGCGGGCTGTGAACATCATTGCCGGGGATGCTATAACCAGTCCACATGGCGGGTGGATTCCGGCCAGCCGTTTACCCGTCAGGAGGAAGACAGGATCATCGCGGATCTTAACGACACACGCATCCCGCGCCAGGGATTATCCTTATCCGGCGGCGATCCGCTCCACCCGGCCAATGTCACTGCCGTGTTACAACTGGTGAAGCGCGTCGTCAGTGAATGTCCGGAAAAGGATATCTGGCTGTGGACCGGATACCATTTTCAATGGCTGACCGCTGCCCAGCGCGAAGTCACGCGGCACATTCACGTGCTGGTGGATGGTCCCTTCATCGAATCTGAAAAGGATCTGTCACTCAAATGGCGCGGTAGCCGGAATCAACGGATCTGGTATCTGCGTCAGTCCCGGGAGCCCTGATTGCCCGGGCCGTCAGCGGAGCTTTCAGCGCACACCTTCCCTGCGGGATAGCGGTTTTGCGGCGTTGGAACGGGAGTTAAGGTAATTACCGCACGGAATTTCGACATATTTATGCAGAAGCCAGCCACAGAACACACTGACAATGATCGCCAGCACCAGTAACAGTACAGCTTCCGGCGTAGTGTATTTCTCTCCGCCGATCCAGCGGTTAAGCAGCATCAGGAGGGTAAAGTGGATCATATAAAACCCGAAGGAAATATCGCCCAGCCATTGCATCACCGGCCAGTTCAGGAATGAGGTCTTCCCCTGAATATCGCTGACCGCCAGCGAGCCCAGCAATAAAACCAGCGGCAGTAACATCACGAGATTAAAGCTGAACTGGAAAGGAACATATAAATCAATAATATAACTCAGCACCACCAGCGAAAAACTCACGCCGGTACTGATGCGGATAAAATACCCTTCCAGAATAATTCGGGACAGTACCAGGCCGATCACGAATTCAAATATCCGGGTGATCGGCAATGTATAAGAAAGCCAGAACTGAATTTCACCGATCGGAAAAGGCCAGCCGGAGAGCAGCGGTTCATTATGCGTAAAGTAGTAGATGACGGACTGGCTGATAATCATCCCGGCATAGCAGAGAAAAACGGTGGTCCAGAGTTTGTCTGCCGGTAGTGCTTTTACCCAGCGGAACACAACCGGGAAGAGGAGATAAAACAGCACAATGGCACCGAGAAACCAGCTGGGGGTGTTCCCGCCGATATAATTTTCTACCCTCGGGATCCAGGCCTGCACCAGCAGGACGTTAGGCACCCAGATATCCGGACGATGGATGCTGACCACACCACAAAGTAGCGCTATCAGCATGACGACCACATTCATCGGATAGATTTTCGCCAGGCGCCGCCGGTAAAAACGCAAAGGGTGATCGACCGGGCGGGATGACCAGCCCATCACAAAACCGCTGAGAATAAAAAACAGGGAAACGCTGACCCAGCCTGAAATGCTAAAGATAAAGGAATATACGTCACTGACACGTGGGCTGGCAAAGGGTGCCAGTATGGCGTTGAGTGAAGAGTGGAAAAAGAATACTCCGATGGCTGCAATAAAGCGGATACCGTTCAGGGAGGTCAGGTTGGGCAACATGCCCTTTTCGTTACGCTGAACAATATGGTGTGCAGTAGATGGCTGAGATGAGTGTATCGGCAATGTCTCATTGTGCATATATCCCCCGGGTAAAACAGAAACCGTTAGATAACACGTTAATTTTAATAAATTAAATTAACGTATAATATGGACTGGTTGTCTCATACAAGTGAGGAGCTTTAACGCGCTTATCTGACAGTAATTCCTTATGATGGCTCTGAAGCATTAAGTGCAGAACGGGTATTCACTTTCATACTGCCGGCCTTCACTATGGTTCGCCAGCCCTGTTAATTGCAAGCAAAAATGATTAAAGAAATTAACATTTCTTGTCAGTGTTTTTAATTTATCACCCGCAACGGGTATTCAGATATCCGAAAATTAACGCCGGGGGATAGCCGGAATCAGCACAAAAAGGATCAGAATAGCGGAAGGGAATGGCGTCCTGCAGACGCCATGAAAGGTACTCAGGAAGAACGGGACCAGTGGACTTTTTTTCCAAAACCCAGAGTGTTATCGGTCATCTTCAGTTCATCCAGCCGTATCTCCCATAACGGGGCTTTCATCGCCCGGGCAATCGGAAAATGTTGCTGATAACAGGCCAGCGCCTGCTTTTCCCTTTCACCTTCCGGCCGGAATATCTCTCCCGCATACTGGATGCCCTGAATCTTCATGACAGAACGGGTGGGTGTGGTCACCGTACCTGCGACACGGGGGTTGAGGCGCATTAATTCACCGTGCCGGGTGGTCTCCTCCGTCATCAGCCAGAACGCAATGCCGGTTTCATCCAGCACATAAAAGCAGTTGGCTGCCCATAAGGTGTCACCGCTACCGGTACAGAGTGTCAGCACATGGTTTTTTTTCAGATAGTTAAGGCAATGGTGCAGATCCGACATAGGCATCCCCGGGTGATGAAATCATGACATTCGCAGACATTGCGCGCTACACTGCCCGCTCTGAACTGAACAGGATAATTATCAGGATGGAAAATCGCTGGTTTCTTTATATGGTGCGTACAGCCACCGGTGCATTGTATACCGGGATTACTACCGATGTCGCACGGCGATTTTTACAACATCAGCGCGGTACAGGTGCGAGGGCGTTACGGGGTAAAGGTCCGCTGACGCTGGTATTTCAGTGCCCTGCCGGTGACCGGTCACAGGCATCACGACTGGAATACCAGGTAAAGCAACGGACCCGGGCGGATAAGCTGTTACTGGTCAGCGACCAGCCCGCCGACCTGTCACCCTGGCTTATCGATCACCCGTAAAACGGCGCGGAAAGCTGTAACTCGCCGGCTTCATCCCCGACCGGATCGTTCGCCAGCGGATAAATAAGCAACGTCTGCTGCCGGTTATCGGCCGGTAACTGATAATGCAGTTTTTCACCCGGCCGGAACCCGACCTGTGTCAGGCAGGGCAGGTTTTCTCTGGCAACCACAGCCCCATAGCCAAACTCATTCAGGGTATCCAGGGCTTCCCGGACCAGCTGTTCATCAAGCGCAAGTGACCGGCAGGCGGCATCGATAGCCAGAGGAGACAGTAGCACCCAGCCTTTGTCTTCTCCCGCCAGAGTGACCGGGCTGAAGGCTGCATATCCCAGAATCTGGCCTTCGTCATCGGTAGCCACCATCCCCAGGGTCAGTAACCCCTGCTCACGTAGCTGTCTGACCCGTTCCGCTTCCTGCTCTGAGCCGAAGCAGTTTTTCAATAAACGGTCGATGCCTGGCGCATCAATACCAATTTCAGTCCGAATTAGCATGAGTTCTCTTCGCGCACCGTTATTACGCTGGCGTCCTGTGTCATTCCTGCTTCTGTAAATGCAGCCAGATGCTGCAACCCCTTAAGTAATATTGCCGGCATAGATTCGGGCTCGATAGCATCCATCAGGTTTTTTACTGCCAGTCCTAATTCTGTATCGCCTTCCACAACCAGCCGACGCTGAAAGAATAACATATCCGGGTCTTTCCGGCCTGCCGCGAGTAAAATCAAATCATTAGTATCCGCACGAAACCAGACATCCGCGTCCTGCCCGTCAGTGATCATAATCCGGTTGTTTTCCAGCGTCATCACCCACTTCAGCCGCAGGTCACGGATATCAATGCCCAGACGGCGCTGATGCAGAAAGTCAATGTCACCGGCCGTGATCAGCTGCCGGTATTGCCAGTTTATCAGTTGCCGTAATAAGGCCTTTTTACAGGAGAAAGGAACCAGACCCAGAGGCCCGGCCAGGAGGTTCGGCATTTCACTGACCAGATGATGATGTAATCGCTGCAGCATATTTTTCCTCAAATCGGTGGTAGGAAGACGGCTGCTATTTTAACTATCGCTGCGACAATTTTTGTGATTAACCCGCCATACACTGCCCTGTATCAACTTTTCGGTGGATAAATTTCCCTACACTTTTCTCCCTGGTCTTTACAGGGAGAACGCTATGGAACTGCTGTGCCCGGCGGGAAATTTACCCGCGCTGAAAGTCGCCGCAGATAACGGGGCTGACGCTGTCTATGTCGGCCTGAAAGATGATACCAATGCCCGCCATTTTACGGGGCTTAACTTCACACCTGTCCGGCTGAAAGAAGCGGCCCGGTATCTGCATCAGCGAAAGAAAAAGCTGCATGTCGCGGTCAACACGTTCGCTCATCCGGAGGGGTTCAATCGCTGGAAACAGGCAATTGATATTGCCGCAGACAGCGGCGCGGATGCACTGATCCTCGCCGACCCCGCCTTGCTGGATTACGCCTGTACCCGCCACCCGACCGTGGAGCGGCACTTATCGGTCCAGGCGTCGGCCACCAATACCGAAGCCATTCTCTTTTATCAACGTGAGTTCGCTGTTCATCGTGTCGTTCTGCCGCGCGTCCTGTCATTACACCAGGTCCGGCAACTGGCGCGGGAAACCACCGTCCCGCTGGAAGTCTTTGCCTTCGGCAGCCTGTGTATTATGGCCGAAGGACGCTGCTATCTTTCTTCCTGGATGACAGGTGAATCCCCGAATACCGCGGGTGCCTGCTCACCGGCCAGATTTGTTCGCTGGCAAACCACCAGGCAAGGCATGGAGGCCAGGCTTAACGAAGTGCTTATCGATAGCTATCCGCCACACGAAAATGCAGGTTACCCCACACTCTGTAAAGGACGCTATCAGGTTGACGGTCAGTGCTACCACGTGCTGGAAGAGCCCACGAGCCTGAATACGCTGGCCTTACTGCCGGAACTGCAAAAGATGGGTATTGTCTCGGTAAAAATTGAAGGACGACAGCGCAGCCCCGCCTATGTCAGGCAGGTAGCGACCGTCTGGCGGCAAGCCATCGACCACTGTCTGAAATCTCCGGCGACCTTTAATGTCGACCCGCGCTGGATGCAGCAACTGGGTGAACTGGCGGAAGGTACGCAAACCACACTGGGTGCTCTGCACCGCCAATGGCAATAGGAAACAACCATGAAATATTCGCTCGGGCCGGTGTTGTGGTACTGGCCGACAGAAAAACTGAACACCTTTTACCAACAGGCCGCCAGCAGTGATGCGGACATTATCTATCTGGGGGAAACCGTCTGCAGTAAACGCCGTGCGACGTCATTTTCTCAATGGATGGAGATGGCAAGGCCGTTGGCGGCGGCCGGAAAACAAGTCGTTCTCAGTACACTGGCCTTATTACAGTCACCTTCTGAATTGAAAGAGCTGAGACGCTATGTGGATAACGGCGAATTTATGGTGGAAGCGAATGATATGGGCACCGTTAATCTGGCGGCTACCCACAGGTTACCTTTCGTCGCGGGTTATGCGCTGAACATCTATAATGCCGCCAGCCTGAAAATACTGCTGAAACAGGGTATGGTACGCTGGTGCATGCCGGTAGAACTTTCCCGCGACTGGCTGAAAGCACTGCTGGAAGCGTGTGAGCGGGACGGCTTCCGGGATCAGTTTGAAGTGGAAGTGTTCGGTTACGGTCATTTGCCGCTGGCGCTTTCGGCACGCTGCTTCACTGCACGTTCAGAAAACCGTGATAAAGACCACTGTGAAACCTGCTGCCTGCGTTACCCGCAGGGCCGTCAGGTATTGTCACAGGAAGGGCAACCGGTCTTTGTGCTTAATGGTATCCAGACCCTGAGCAGCTCTTGTTACCATCTGGGTAATGAACAGCAGGCAATGCAGTCCCTGGTCGATGTACTACGGTTATCTCCGCAGGATCAGGATACCCCCGCCTTAATCAGCGAATTCCGCAACCATCTGCACATAAAGACACCTTTTACGCTGGATAAACGAACGTACTGTAATGGCTACTGGCATCATATCGAGGGTATGGCACTGGACACGACCTTAGGGGCACAATCCGCGTAGGTATTCGCCGTTGAAAAAAGCTACATTCAGGGGGATGCTTTTCAGCATCACCCTGCTGGCGACGGCCAGGTGCTTCGGTATGATAAAGGTATACTTATGTCCCGTCTCAAACCCTTTAAGCTTTCTGTATTGGATCTCTCTCCGGTCCCGGCTCAGGCTTCTGTACAGGCTGCATTCGCCAACTCACTGGCGTTAGCAAAATATGCGGAATCCGCGGGATATCACCGCTACTGGCTGGCCGAACACCATAATATGACGGGCATTGCCAGTGCAGCAACGTCAGTACTGATTGGTTATCTGGCAGCCAATACCAAACACCTGCGCCTGGGATCAGGCGGAGTTATGCTCCCCAACCATTCCCCGCTGGTGATTGCTGAACAGTTCGGGACGCTGGCAACCCTTTATCCCGGACGAATTGATCTCGGGATCGGCCGGGCGCCAGGGTCAGACCAGCGCACGATGATGGCCTTACGCCGTCATATGTCAGCCAGTCATGAAGAGAATTTCCCGCAGGATATTGAACAACTGATCCGCTGGTTTGATGCGCCGGCAGGCAGCCATTTTGACGTTCAGCCGGTGCCCGGAGTCGGGTTACAGATCCCGGTATGGTTATTAGGCTCCAGCCTCTATAGCGCACAACTTGCTGCGCAGCTGGGCTTGCCGTTTGCTTTTGCCTCGCATTTCGCCCCGGATATGCTCGCCGATGCGCTCACGCTCTACCGCGAAAAATTCAGACCTTCCGCCCGGCTGGCGGAACCCTATGTGGTTATCGGAGTAAATGTGATTGCGGCGGAAAGTAAAGCCAGAGCGCGCTTCCTGTTTACGTCACAGCAACAGCAGTTTATTAACCTGCGTCGCGGTATGCCAGGCCCCCTGCCCGAACCGGTAGAAACCATGGAGCCGCTCTGGTCACCGGCAGAAAAATACGGGGTGGAGCGTGCATTAGGAATGTCACTGGTCGGTGATCAACATTCGGTCACGCAGGGGATGGCTGCCTTACAGCAGCAATATCAGGCTGATGAGATCATCGTTAACGGTCAGATTTTTGACCCTGATTCCAGAATTTATTCCTTCTCTCTGGCGATGGCGGCGGCACAGTCACTGATGCAGTAATGCAGACAGGTATTCCGGAGACAGTTAAAAAAAAAGCGAGGGGATAATCCCCTCGCTTTTTTATTCAGGATAGCAGGCAAATTCAGAGAATGATCTGTCTCTGCCCGTCCTGCGGATTAGTACTCGCGACGACGCGGAGCCGGTGCTGCACCGTCTTCACGACGCGGGCCACGGCCTTCACGGTTACCGCTGAAAGAACCACGGCCACCACCTTCGCGACGGTCAGAGAAACGACGTCCGCCGCCTTCACGACCACCTTCACGGCCACCATCACGACCGCCACCACGACGTGGTTCACGGGACTGTGGCTGTGCATCACCAATCAGTTGCATATTCATCGGTTTGTTCAGAATACGCGTCTTGGTGAAGTGCTGCAGGATTTCACCCGGCATACCTTTCGGTAACTCAATCGTTGAGTGAGTACCGAACAGTTTGATGTTACCAATGTAACGGCTGCTGATATCACCTTCGTTGGCAATAGCACCAACAATGTGACGTACTTCAACACCATCATCACGGCCAACTTCAATGCGGTACATCTGCATATCACCCACATCACGGCGTTCACGACGCGGACGGTCACCACCGTCACGTTCACGGTTACCACGACGGTCGTCACGACCACCACGATCACTACGCTCATCACGGTCACGGAATTCACGACGCGCAGGACGAGGGACATCAGCAGGAACGATCAGCGGACGTTCACCCTGAGCCATTTTCAGCAGAGCTGCGGCCAGAGTTTCCATATCCAGATCTTCCTGAGGAGATAATTTCTCCAGCAGTGCACGGTACTGATCCAGATCGCTGCTTTCCAGCTGCTGCTGAACACGTTCAGCAAATTTCGCCTGACGACGGGTACTCAGCAGTTCCGCATTCGGCAGTTCTACCTCAGGGATAGTCAGCTTCATGGTGCGTTCAATGTTACGCAGCAGACGACGCTCACGGTTCTCTACGAACAGAAGAGCGCGACCCGCACGACCCGCACGACCGGTACGGCCGATACGGTGAACGTAAGATTCAGCATCCAGCGGGATGTCGTAGTTCACGACCAGGCTGATACGTTCAACATCCAGACCACGTGCAGCAACATCGGTTGCAATCAGGATATCCAGGCGACCATCTTTCAGGCGCTCCAGAGTCTGCTCACGCAGTGACTGGTTCATGTCACCGTTCAGGGCAGCACTGCTGTAGCCGTTACGCTCCAGCGTTTCAGCCACTTCCAGCGTTGCATTTTTGGTACGAACGAAGATGATTGCAGCATCAAAATCTTCAGCTTCCAGGAAACGCACCAGCGCATCACTCTTACGGCCATAAGCAGTCCAGTAAGACTGGCTGATGTCAGGACGCGTAGTCACGCTTGACTGGATACGCACTTCCTGCGGATCTTTCATAAAGCGACGGGTGATGCGACGAATAGCTTCAGGCATAGTCGCCGAGAACAGCGCAGTCTGATGGCCTTCAGGGATCTGGGCCATAATAGTTTCTACGTCTTCGATAAAGCCCATGCGCAGCATTTCGTCAGCTTCATCCAGTACCAGACCACGCAGGTTGGACAGATCCAGGGTACCGCGTTTCAGGTGATCCAGCAGACGGCCAGGTGTACCCACAACAATCTGTGGTCCCTGACGCAGAGCGCGCAGCTGGACGTCGTAACGCTGACCACCGTACAGGGCCAGGACGTTTACACCGCGCATGTGTTTAGAGAATTCATTACAGGCTTCGCCTACCTGTACCGCCAGCTCACGCGTTGGCGCCAGCACCAGGATCTGAGGTGCTTTCAGGGCAGGATCAATGTTGTTCAGCAATGGCAGAGAAAATGCCGCTGTTTTACCACTACCGGTCTGAGCCATACCCAGGACATCACGACCTGCCAGCAGGTGTGGAATACAGGCAGCCTGGATTGGTGATGGTTTAACGTATCCCATGTCATTCAGCGCAGACAGGATGGATTCGTTAAGGCCCAGATCGGAAAAAGTGGTTTGAATATCAGTCATGTAGTACACGTGCCTCTTAGATTACGGCGGCCAGTCTACATAACTCGTCATGAAAACTTTCAGTTATTTTCATTGAAAAGTGTGAACCGGCTCAAATTAGAAGTTTTTGACGAATAAAACACCCCTCACCCCGAAGGATGACAGGAAAAAAAAAAGGGTGTCAATTTTCGTCAGCTATTGCTGGTCAGATTCTGATAGGTCGTCTTGTGCCTGGCCGAGTTCTGCCAGTTCCAACAATGCGTATCGGTGTTCAACAAAGTTATTCACATTGTTGGCAACCGCCAGTTTGAACAACGCTTCTGCGTTGTCCTTCTCCCCCAGACTTAGGTAGTACTTACCTAAATAGAAGTTGGTTTCACTGAGATGTTCAGCGAGCGAGGTGTTATCCGTTGCATCTGCCTGTAGTCGTTGCATCAGTGTTTTCTCACTGATATCGCCCAGGTAGAACTCGACAATATTCCATCCCCATTGATCTTTATTCGCAGAGTCATAACGCTGTCTGAGCGCGACTTTCGCTTTTTTCGCATCAATCTCACGTTCTGCGAGATAGAGCCAAAGCGCACGAAACGGATCATTAGGATCGTCTTGATAAAACGCCAGCAGATCATCTTGCGCTAACTTGTATCGTCCACCGTAGTAGAGGGCGATACCTCGGTTTAAATGCGCATAATTGTAAGTTGGATCAAGCTCTAGTACAGAATCAAACGCTTCATAGGCAGAATCAAAATTACCTGCCTCGGTTAAATATATGCCAAGATAGTTAAACACTTCCGGCATATCTGGTCTTATAGACAATGCATGGGAAAAATCGTTCCGTGCAAGTGCCCGCAAACCAAGACTATCATACAACACTCCGCGCTCATATAAAAGCTGTGCGCGTTCATCATCTGTAAGGGCACCAGTGGCAAGTATTTGTTCCATCCTTGCCAGAATCACTTCCTGTTGCAATGTGGGTTGCAAAGGGACAGCAAGAACTTCATTCTGACGCCAGTTGTCAGAGCTGCTGCATCCTGCAAGCACTAAAGCTGCTGCAACAAAACCCCAACGCAAATAAGGCTTCATTATCCCACTCCCGAATACAAACATTAGGATGAATATCCTTTCATCCGCCTGCCGTGCAAAGGAATCCTGCCCTCGCGATAACATAAATCCTTCCCCCTGAATACTCAGAGGGAAGGATAATCATCGGACGATTAACCAGCGTCAGCCGGGTTCGCCGCGGTATTTTCTTCTGCCTGCGGCTTTTCAACCGCTTCTTTGATGCTCAGGCGGACACGACCCTGACGGTCGACTTCCAGTACCTTAACCGGTACTTCCTGACCCATCTGCAGATAGTCTGTCACTTTCTCTACACGCTTATCAGCGATCTGAGAAATATGTACCAGACCTTCTTTACCGCCACCGATCGCAACGAAAGCACCGAAATCAACGATACGGGTCACTTTACCGTTATAGATACGACCCACTTCGATTTCTGCGGTGATTTCTTCGATACGGCGAATGGCTTCTTTCGCTTTGTCACCGTCGGTTGCAGCGATTTTCACGGTACCATCATCTTCGATTTCGATGGTGGTGCCGGTTTCTTCGGTCAGGGCACGGATCACAGAGCCACCTTTACCGATGACGTCTTTGATCTTATCCGGGTTAATACGGATAGTGTGAATACGCGGTGCGAATTCAGAAATTTCAACACGTGCGGTGCTGATAGCCTGTTCCATGGTGCCCAGGATGTGCAGACGCGCACCCTTAGCCTGGTTCAGTGCAACCTGCATAATTTCGCGAGTGATACCTTCAATCTTGATATCCATCTGCAGGGCAGTGACACCCTCACGGCTACCGGCAACTTTAAAGTCCATATCGCCCAGGTGATCTTCATCGCCCAGAATATCGGACAGTACCACGTAACGATCACCTTCTTTTACCAGACCCATCGCAATACCGGCAACGGCAGCTTTGATAGGAACACCGGCATCCATCAGCGCCAGAGAAGCACCACAGACAGAAGCCATTGAAGATGAGCCGTTTGATTCTGTGATTTCAGAAACAACACGAACGGTGTACGGGAACGCATCCTGTTTTGGCATGACTGCCAGCACACCACGTTTCGCCAGACGACCGTGACCGATTTCACGACGCTTAGGCGAACCAACCATTCCGGTCTCACCGACAGAATATGGAGGGAAGTTGTAGTGGAACAGGAAGCTGTCGGTCTTCTCACCCATCAGCTCGTCCAGGTTCTGTGCATCACGCGCAGTACCCAGTGTCGCGGTAACCAGCGCCTGAGTTTCACCACGGGTAAACAGCGCAGAGCCGTGAGTACGTGGCAGAACACCGGTACGGACATCCAGACCACGAACCATATCTTTTTCACGACCATCGATACGTGGTTCACCGTTCAGGATACGAACACGTACAACGTCTTTCTCAATGGCATGCAGCAGATCACTGATTTCGCCTTCGTCCAGCGTTTCGTCTTCTGCCAGTAATGCTGCAGTCGTTTCGCTCTTGATCAGGTTAACCTGCTCGTAACGTTCCTGCTTCTCAGTGATGCGGTAAGCATCGCTCAGACGGCTTTCAGCCAGTGCAGCAATACGTGCATTCAGGGCTTCGTTCGCCTGCTCTGGCTGCCAGTCCCAGCGAGGTTTACCCGCTTCAGCCACCAGAGATTTAATGTTCTCGATAACAACCTGCTGCTGCTCGTGACCAAACACGACTGCACCCAGCATCTGCTCTTCGCTCAGGATATCCGCTTCTGATTCAACCATCAGTACGGCATTTTCTGTCCCGGCAACCACCAGATCCAGACGGGATTCTGCCATCTCATCACGGGTCGGGTTCAGAACGTACTGGTCATTGATATAACCTACACGTGCCGCACCGATTGGGCCATTGAAAGGAACACCTGACAGAGACAGTGCTGCAGAGGCACCAATCATCGCAACGATATCCGGGCTTACCTGTGGGTTAACGGAAACCACGGTCGCAATGACCTGGACTTCGTTAACAAAACCTTCAGGGAACAGCGGACGTACCGGACGGTCGATCAGACGAGCGATCAGGGTTTCACCTTCACTCGGACGACCTTCACGGCGGAAGAAGCTTCCCGGGATACGACCGGCAGCGTAAGTACGCTCCTGGTAGTTCACGGTTAACGGGAAAAAGTCCTGGCCTGGCTTCGCTTTTTTCTGACCGACGACGGTCACAAAGACACAAGTGTCGTCAATGCTTGCCATTACGGCACCGCTCGCCTGGCGAGCCATCATTCCGGTTTCCAGAGTGACCGTATGCTGGCCATACTGGAATTTACGTACAATCGGATTCAGCAAAATTTAGATCCTTTAATTTTATCAGACGCCGCGTTCGGGCTGCCTGAATTTTGGTTTTGATCTTTTGTGCATCCTCGCGACTAATGACAAAGCTCACGTCCCGATACTCAGGGCGGATAAGGTTTCTCATTAGCCGCGCGAATCGTGCAAATAAAGATCACTCACAGTAACAATACATGAGTTTTAACAGAAATACTGCCAGTCACCCAAAAAAAGGGGCCGTAAAGGCCCCCTTTTCGCGAAACTCGCTCAAATTTTTTCACCGGAAACAGAATGATACCGAGGCACAATTCTGGCCCTGGAAAAAATTCGTCAGACTTAGCGACGCAGACCCAGGCTTTCGATCAGGCTGGTGTAACGTGCAACATCTTTACGCTTCAGGTAGTCCAGCAGCTTACGACGCTGGGAAACCATGCGCAGCAGACCGCGACGGCTGTGGTGATCTTTTTTGTGCTCAGAGAAGTGACCCTGCAGGTGATTGATCTGAGCAGTCAGCAGAGCAACCTGAACTTCAGTTGAACCGCTGTCATTAGTACCACGACCGTATTTAGCAACGATCTCTGCTTTAGCTTCTACGCTTAGAGACATAATAAACTCCAGTATATGTTTGATTTCAGGTCGCCGATCTCTAATTCAGCTTCCCACTTTAAAGCCGCGCCATTCTACTCTGCGCCAGAGATGAGTGCAAATAACTCAGTCGAAATTTTCAACGACCAGTCGGCGCGGCGCAACACGGCCCTGATCATCAATTTCTGCCATGCCGATGAATTTTTTAGCCTCACCTTCACTGACACGCACCAGCCCGTCAGAAGGCGCTCCGGCTATCTGTACCGGCTGTCCCAGTTTAAACCAGTAACTGACCGATTCAGGCAGATTCACTAACGGATAATCCGCGGCCGGGCTATCCATAGGCATCAGTAACGCATCCAGCGGCGCGGTATTCACCTGCCCTTGCTCATCCGGGGTGGCCAGTGCCTGTAACTGTTCCAGAGTCACCATATTATCCATCGGATAACGGGCGACCTGTACGCGACGCAGCATAATGACATGCGCTCCGCAGCCCAGCTTTTCACCCAGATCATCGATAATGGTCCGGATGTATGTCCCTTTCGAACAATGGATTTCCAGCTCCAGTTCATCACCTTCATGACGGATAAACTGTAACTCGTATACCGTGATCGGCCGCGGCTCGCGCTCGACAGTGATCCCCTGGCGGGCATACTCGTACAGCGGGCGTCCCTGATGCTTCAGTGCAGAGAACATCGAAGGGACTTGCTGCGTATCCCCGCGAAAGCTTTCCAGCGCCTGAGCAAGTTCGTCTGCAGAAAAGGTCACAGGACGCTCTTCAACGACGTTACCATCGGCATCAGACGTATCTGTCCGTTGCCCCAATCGGGCAATAACACGGTAACGCTTATCAGAGTCCAGCAGATAACGGGAAAACTTGGTCGCTTCCCCCAGACAGATGGGTAACATCCCCGTCGCCAAAGGGTCAAGCGCACCGGTGTGCCCGGCACGATTGGCGTTATAAATACGTTTTACTTTCTGCAGCAGGTCATTTGAGGAAATACCGGTGGGCTTATCCAGCAACAGTACCCCGTGTATATCACGACCACGGCGACGGGGACGGCCCATCAGTCCTCCTTGTTCTCTTCTGCAGTATGACCACGACGTTCGTTGTCGTTTTTGACCACGCTTGAGACCAGGTTAGACATCCGCATCCCCTCAACCAGGGAATTATCATAGAAGAATGTCAGTTCAGGCACGATACGCAGACGCATCGCTTTCCCCAGCAGAGTACGAATAAACCCGGAAGCATCCTGCAGGGCTTTGACACCGGTTTTTACTGCGTCTTCGTCTTTGTCATTCAGGAAGGTCACGAAGACTTTGGCGTAGGCCAGATCCCGGGAGACTTCAACACTGGAGACGGTGACCATCATTCCAAGACGTGGATCTTTGATTTCACGCTGAATGATCAGGGCAATTTCTTTTTGCAGTTCCTGAGCCACACGCTGAGAACGACCGAATTCTTTTGCCATAATATTTTGCTCCTCTCAAATAATTCGGGAGGCCAGCGGCCTCCCAAATCGTCGTAATCCGATAACGATTAATCGATGGTCCGTTTGATCTCGATGATTTCAAACACTTCGATAGCATCGCCGGCGCGAACATCATTATAGTTCTTCACACCGATACCACATTCCATACCGTTACGGACTTCGTTAACGTCATCTTTGAAGCGGCGCAGAGATTCCAGCTCACCTTCGTAGATAACCACGTTGTCACGCAGAACACGGATTGGGTTGTGACGTTTCACGATACCTTCGGTCACCATACAACCAGCAATCGCACCAAATTTCGGTGACTTGAAGACATCACGGACTTCGGCCAGGCCGATAATCTGCTGTTTGTATTCAGGTGCCAGCATACCGCTCATCGCTGCTTTAACTTCGTCAATCAGGTGATAGATGACGGAGTAGTAACGCAGATCCAGGCTTTCAGTATCGATAACACGACGCGCTGACGCATCGGCACGGACGTTGAAGCCCAGTACGATAGCGTTAGAGGCTGCGGCCAGCGTAGCATCCGTCTCAGTGATACCACCGACACCGGAACCAACAATCTTCACTTTCACTTCGTCGGTAGACAGTTTCAGTAAAGAGTCAGAGATAGCTTCCACAGAACCCTGTACGTCCGCTTTCAGAACGATGTTCAGTTCAGAAACATCACCTTCGCTCATGTTCGCAAACATGTTTTCCAGTTTAGATTTCTGCTGACGAGCCAGTTTAACTTCACGGAATTTACCCTGACGATACAGTGCAACTTCACGGGCTTTCTTCTCGTCACGAACCACTGTCGCTTCATCACCGGCGGCAGGAACACCTGACAGACCCAGGATTTCCACAGGGATAGACGGACCGGCTTCCAGGACTTCCTGGCCCAGTTCGTTACGCATGGCACGAACACGACCATATTCAAAGCCACACAGGACGATATCGCCTTTGTTCAGAGTCCCTTCACGCACCAGGATGGTCGCCACAGGGCCACGTCCTTTGTCCAGGAAGGATTCAATAACAACCCCGCTTGCCATGCCACTACGTACTGCGTTCAGTTCCAGAACTTCCGCCTGCAGCAGGATAGCCTGCAACAGATCGTCAACACCGGTACCGGCTTTCGCAGATACATTGACGAACATGTTTTCGCCGCCCCACTCTTCCGGAATGATCCCGTACTGAGTCAGTTCGTTCTTAACACGGTCCGCATCGGCTTCCGGCTTATCAATCTTGTTCACCGCAACCACGACAGGTACGTTAGCCGCTTTGGCGTGCTGGATAGCTTCGATAGTCTGAGGCATCACACCATCGTCTGCAGCCACCACCAGGATAACGATATCGGTCGCCTGAGCACCACGAGCACGCATTGCGGTAAACGCGGCGTGGCCCGGGGTATCCAGGAAGGTGATCATTCCGTTACCGGTCTCAACGTGGTAAGCACCGATATGCTGGGTAATACCACCCGCTTCACCGGAGGCAATTTTCGCAGAGCGAATGTAATCCAGCAGAGAGGTTTTACCGTGGTCAACGTGACCCATGATGGTCACTACCGGCGCACGTGATTCTGCTTCGGTGTTACCCCCCAGATCACGGTCGCTCATTACGGCTTCTTCCAGCTCGTTCTCACGACGCAGGATAACTTTATGACCCATCTCTTCAGCAACCAGCTGCGCAGTTTCCTGATCAATCACCTGGTTAATGGTGGCCATCGCACCCAGTTTCATCATCACTTTGATGACCTGAGAGCCTTTAACGGCCATTTTGTTCGCCAGTTCAGCAACAGTTACCGTTTCGCCGATAACAACATCGCGGTTAACGACCTGTGCCGGCTTGTTAAAGCCCTGCTGCAGTGCGCTGCCTTTACGATGCTTACCGCCTTTACCACCACGGATAGCGGCACGGGCTTCTTCACGGTCAGTTTTCGCTTCAGAGTGCTTGTTGCCTTTTTTGGCACGCGGGCTCTTCGTTGCGGTACGGGTACGGCCACGGCCACCTTCAACCTGACGGTCGTTCTCGTCTTCTGCCTGACGGGCATGCGTCGAGGTGGTGACGTGGTAGTCAGAAGAATCTTCAGTTTCAACTGGCTTCTGCCACTCTTCACCTTTCTCTTCAGCCAGGCGACGGGCTTCTTCCGCGATACGTTTCGCGTCTTCTTCCAGTTTACGGCGGGCTTCTTCTTCGGTCTTACGCTTGAGTTCAGCGGCTTCCGCTTCGCGGCGAGCTTTATCTGACAGCGCTGCCTTGGTCATATCGTTGTTTTGTTGATTTGTCACTTTTGTCTTTTCCGCAGCTTCACGCTTAGCTTTTTCTTCGGCTTCACGCTTCGCTTTTTCTTCAGCTTCACGTTTCGCTTTTTCTTCGGCCTCGCGTTTGGCTGCTTCTTCAGCCTCACGGCGTGCCGCCTCTTCCGCTTCACGCTGTGCCTGCGCTTCTGCTTCTGCCTGGCGTTCTGCCTCGGCATCATCTTTCACATAGGTACGCTTTTTGCGGACTTCAATTTGCACCGATTTACTTTTACCGCCGGTGCCCGGAATATTCAAGGTGCTACGCGTTTTGCGTTGCAGAGTCAGTTTACCTGAATCGGCAGTACCATGCTCCCGATTCAGATGCGACAGGAGCTGTTGTTTTTCCTGCTCTGTCACAGAGTCATTTTCAGACTTGGAAATCCCTGCATCAGCCAGTTGCTGTACAAGACGATCGACAGGGGTCTGTATTTCTGCAGCTAACGATTTTACAGTTACATCAGTCATGCTGTTCCTTCCTGTTTGTTATGCGTCGCCGCCAAACCAGCAGATATTACGTGCAGCCATAATAAGCTCACCGGCTTTCTCTGAGGAAAGCCCTTCAATATCTGCGAGGTCGTCGATACCCTGTTCAGCCAAATCTTCCAGAGTGCAGACGCCTTTAGCTGCCAGACGATAGGCCAGGTCTTTATCCATATCCTGCAGTGCCAGTAAGTCATCCGCAGGTTTCTGGTTGCCTAAACTCTCTTCTTTCGCTAACGCCAGGGTGGTCAACGCATTTTTAGCTCGTTCACGCAGAGCCTCTACCATCTCTTCATCGAGCCCATCGATTTCCAGCAGCTCATCGACCGGCACATAGGCCAGTTCTTCCAGAGTAGAGAACCCTTCTTCTACCAGTGCAGTGGCAAATTCCTCGTCGATATCGAGGTGTTTTGTGAACATATCGATGGCTGCATGAGCTTCTGCCTGATGCTTAGCCTGCAGGTCATCAACTGTCATCACGTTCAGTTCCCAGCCACTCAGCTGTGAAGCTAAACGTACGTTTTGGCCATTACGGCCGATCGCCTGAGCCAGATTACCGGCTTCAACAGCGATATCCATGGTGTGATTATCTTCGTCCACAACAATGGATGCGACATCAGCAGGGGCCATGGCATTGATAACAAACTGTGCCGGATTATCATCCCACAGCACGATATCGATACGCTCACCGCCCAGTTCACTGGAAACGGCCTGCACACGAGCTCCGCGCATACCTACACAGGCACCCACCGGATCGATACGTTTGTCATTCGTTTTTACTGCGATTTTCGCACGGGATCCCGGGTCACGGGCCGCGCCTTTAATTTCGATCACTTCTTCGCCGATTTCCGGCACCTCAATGCGGAACAGTTCTTTCAGCATTTCAGGTTTAGAGCGGCTGACGAACAGTTGCGCTCCGCGGGCTTCCGGACGGACGGCATAGAGAATACCGCGAATACGGTCACCCGGACGGAAGTTTTCACGTGGCAGCATATCTTCACGGATAATCACCGCTTCCGCGCTGGTAATAGAACCATCGGTCGGGCGGACTTCCAGTGAGATATTGTCACGGTTAACTTTTTTCACCACACCGGTGATGATTTCACCTTCCTGCTCACGGAACTGGTCAACGACCATCGCACGTTCAGCTTCACGTACTTTCTGAACAATAACCTGTTTCGCGGTCTGGGTGGTGATACGGTCAAAAGTGACTGACTCGATTTGATCTTCAACAAAATCGCCTGGATTGAGGTTTTCGTCTTCGAATTTCGCCGCTTCCAGTGTGATTTCACGGGTAGGCAGCGTCACTTCTTCAACGACAAGCCAACGACGGAAGGTATCAAAGTCACCACTTTTACGATCAATACAAACACGAACATCAATTTCCTGTTCGTATTTTTTCTTTGTGGCTGTTGCAAGCGCACTTTCCAGCGCTTCAAAAATTTTTTCGCGCGGCAGAGATTTCTCGTTAGAAACGGCTTCTACAACAGCTAAGATTTCTTTGTTCATCCTGGTTAGCCTCAATCCGGACGTTTAAAAATGGGGGACCAGATTCGCTTTCTGAATATTGCTCAGCGCGAATACTTCATCATTACCCTCGACGGTCACGGTCACCATTTCACCTTCTACGGCTTTAATGATACCTTGCCATTTACGGCGGTTCTGCACCGCGATACGCAATACCAGGCTGACTTCATCGCCGATGAAACGCTGGTAGTGTGCGGCAGTGAACAGTGGTCTTTCAAGACCTGGTGAGGAAACTTCAAGGTTATAAGCGACTGTCACCGGGTCTTCGACATCCATAACAGCGCTTACCTGGCGGCTGACATCAGCACAATCATCAACATTGATGCCATCCTCACTATCAATGTAGATACGCAGAGTCGAGGTACGACCGCGGACGAACTCAATACCAACCAGTTCGTAGCCGAGCGCTTCTACCGGAGCAGTGATTAATTCTGTTAATTTTTGTTCTAATGTGGACAAGCCCACCCCCAAGACATAAAAAAAGGGCCTGAAGCCCAAAATTACGATTACCTGATAACAAAAAACCCCGAATATTCGGGGCTTTTTATCACTGGACCCTGTGTTTTTCGCCATGCGAAAAAGCACATACCAAAAGAGTTTTTTTCAAAATCAGGTGAGAAAGGATACCTGCTGGTCTTTTGAAAAACAACTCTAAGGGAAAGTGGTTGCGGGGGCCGGATTTGAACCGACGACCTTCGGGTTATGAGCCCGACGAGCTACCAGGCTGCTCCACCCCGCGTCCGAAACGTGGCGAATATTACGCCGAACATGCAATAATTGCAAGTTAAACTGAATTGGTACCGAGGACGGGACTTGAACCCGTAAGCCCAATTGGGCACTACCACCTCAAGGTAGCGTGTCTACCAATTCCACCACCTCGGTACTGCTTAAGACGCCGGAGAAACCAGTCGTCGAAAGTAAGGGTACTGCTGATATTACTTTGTTTACTGCTTTACTACTTACTGCGGGATGTCGCTACCTGGTGCTGCCGGTTTAGCCGGTTGCTGGGTCTGTTCAGACTTCGCAGGGGCACTCAGATTTTCCCACTCACTTCCTCTGGCGCTTTTGTTGGTGTTCATGTTGCCAAGGAGCAGACTCAATATAAAGAACAGCGCAGCCAGAATGCCGGTTGTACGAGTCATAAAGTTACCAGACCCATTCGAACCAAACAGTGTACCTGACGCACCAGCACCAAAAGATGCTCCCATATCAGCGCCTTTACCTTGCTGCAGCATTACCATGCCGATAAGGCCAAGTGCTACCAGAAGGAAAACAACTAAAAGAGCTTCGTACATAATTGACCTGTTTCCTTGTACGCCACCGTACAGTTAAAGCTTCACCTTGCGCCGATAAATAAATACTTACCTATCAGAAGCGGGTCTGAATACTAACCAAAGGCGTGATTCTCTGCAAGAGCAATTTTCTTCGCAGATTCCGATTGCCGATAAAAACACCACTCTGGTGATTTTATCGGCAGTGGCTTTTTGCAGAATGAATTATACCGCTTTCACCGCATCAGCAATCCGGTTAGCCAGCAAGGTGACCTGCTGACGATCTTCGCCTTCCACCATGACACGAATCAGAGGTTCTGTGCCTGATTTACGCAGCAGTACACGGCCCCGGCTGCCCAGCTCCTTTTCGACCTCTTCAGTCACCGCTTTCACGGAGGCTGCCGTAAGCGGATCCGAATCCCCGCTAAAGCGCACATTCACCAGTACCTGAGGCAATAATTTCATGCCGCTGCATAAGTCATGCAAACTCATGTGATTACGCACCATTGCCGTTAATACCTGCAGACCGGCCACAATACCGTCTCCGGTGGTGGTTTTATCCAGCAAAATAACATGGCCTGAGTTTTCAGCACCCAGCTGCCAGCCCTTTTCCTGCAGTTTTTCCAGCACATAGCGGTCGCCCACTTTCGCTCGGGCAAACGGGATCCCTAACTGCTTAAGGGCCAGCTCCAGGCCGATATTACTCATCAGCGTGCCGACGACACCGCCACGCAGGTTCCCCTGGCGCAGTTTTTCGCGGGCGATAATATAAAGGATCTGGTCACCATCGACCTGGTTGCCCTCGTGGTCAACCATCATAATACGGTCACCGTCACCGTCGTAAGCGATCCCTGCATGGGCTTTTTCTGCCAGTACCCGCTGCTGCAATAAACGCAGGTCGGTCGCACCACACTCTTTATTAATATTCATCCCATCCGGCTGTGCGGCAATGGTAATGACTTCCGCCCCCAGTTCCAGCAATACATTGGGAGCAATGTGGTAAGTCGCCCCGTTTGCACAGTCGACCACAATTTTCAGACCATTCAGGTTCAGTTCACTCGGGAAGGTCCCCTTACAGAACTCAATGTAACGACCTGCGGCATCCACAATACGACTGGCTCTGCCCAGTTCAGCGGAAGGCACACAAGTGATCGTTTTTTCCATTTCCTGTTCGATAGCCGTTTCGACATCATCAGGCAGTTTTGTCCCTTCGGTCGAAAAGAACTTAATACCATTATCATCGAAAGGATTATGGGACGCTGAGATCACAATACCTGCTTCTGCGCGGAAGGTACGGGTCAGGTAGGCAATGGCCGGCGTGGGCATTGGCCCGGTAAAGGCCGCCGACAGTCCGGCAGCCGCAAGGCCCGCTTCCAGCGCAGATTCCAGCATATAGCCGGAAATCCGCGTGTCTTTACCGATAATAATTTTCTTTGAACCATGGCGAGCTAATACCTTACCGGCCGCCCAGCCTAAACGGAGTACAAAGTCTGGCGTAATCGGCGCTTCACCAACCTTGCCGCGAATCCCATCGGTGCCGAAATATTTGCGCTCACTCATACTGTTATCCTTTCGCTCTTAATGTGGCTTCCGCAACCCGCAGCGCCTCAACACTTTCTTTAACATCATGGACACGGACGATTTGTGCCCCCTGCATTGCAGCAATCACCGCACATGCCAGGCTCCCGCTCAGACGCTGGTTCGGTCCGACATTCAGCAACTGTCCAATCATCGATTTACGTGACATTCCGACCAGCAGGGGCAGACCGAAATGATGGAAATGGTGCAGACTGGCCAGTAGCTGATAGTTATGCCCGAGATTTTTACCGAAACCAAAGCCCGGGTCGAGCAGGAGATTCTCTTTTTTTATTCCGCCTTCAATACAGCGTGCAATATGTTCCGTAAAAAAACGATCCACCTCGGCAATCACATCGGTGTAGCCTGGCGCGTTTTGCATGGTTTCCGGTTGCCCCTGCATATGCATCAGACAGACCGGCAGCCCGGTCTCTGCTGCCGCAGATAATGCCCCGGGCACCTGTAAGGCACGCACATCATTAATGAGATGCGCTCCCGCCCGGGCCGCTTCGCGGATCACTTCCGGGCGTGACGTATCCACGGATATCCAGACTTCAAAGCGACGGGCAATTTCGGTGACGACCGGGATCACCCGCTCAAGTTCCTGCTCAACGCTGACTTCTGCCGCGCCTGGCCGGGTAGACTCACCGCCGACATCGATGATAGTGGCTCCGGCAATCACCATTTCGTTGGTATGAGTAATAGCGTCAGACAGGGTGACATGGCTTCCGCCGTCTGAGAATGAGTCCGGAGTCACATTGAGTATTCCCATCACATGGGGGAATGAGAGGTCGAGTTCGGAATCCCGGGCATACAGCTTCATTGAGCAACTTCTCCCTGCAGCAAAAAACGGCAATAAAAAACCCCGGACAAGCCGGGGTTTCATTTTAACGCGAAATCATCTTATTTATCGAATGATTCACACATTGTATTACCTGGATCCTCAGTGCGCGGTTCATCAACCGGACGCGGAGGCTGAGGTGCAGGCGTACCGCTGTTACCGTCGGATGAAGAACCGCTGTTTTTCGGCTCTTCCCAACCGGCTGGCGGACGAACATCACGACGGGCCATCAGATCATCAATCTGAGGAGCATCAATGGTCTCGTACTTCATCAGCGCATCTTTCATGGCATGGAGGATGTCCATGTTTTCATTCAGAAGCGTGCGGGCACGATCATAGTTGCTGTCGATCAGATGTTTCACTTCCTGGTCGATAATACGTGCTGTCTCATCTGACATATGTTTCGCTTTAGCCACTGAGCGGCCCAGGAAGACTTCACCGTCTTCTTCTGCGTACAGTAATGGCCCCAGTTTTTCTGAGAAGCCCCACTGCGTTACCATATTACGTGCCAGATTAGTGGCCACTTTAATATCGTTAGACGCACCGGTCGAAACACGTTCAGCACCATAGATAATCTCTTCAGCCAGACGTCCACCGTACAGGGTCGAAATCTGACTTTCGAGTTTCTGACGGCTGGCACTGATAGCATCGCCTTCCGGCAGGAAGAAGGTGACACCCAATGCGCGTCCGCGCGGAATAATGGTCACTTTGTGTACCGGGTCGTGTTCCGGCACCAGACGACCGATAATTGCATGGCCTGCTTCGTGGTATGCCGTGGACTCTTTTTGAGCTTCGGTCATGACCATTGAGCGACGTTCCGCTCCCATCATGATTTTGTCTTTCGCTTTCTCAAACTCAACCATGGAGACGACACGTTTGTTGCCACGGGCGGCAAACAGTGCGGCTTCGTTGACCAGGTTCGCCAGGTCTGCCCCGGAGAAACCAGGCGTCCCGCGCGCAATGATTGCTGCATCGATATCTGTTGCCAGAGGAACACGACGCATATGAACTTTCAGGATCTGCTCACGGCCACGGACATCCGGTAAACCGACGACAACCTGACGGTCAAAGCGTCCCGGACGCAGTAACGCAGGGTCGAGAACATCCGGACGGTTAGTCGCGGCAATAACGATAATACCTTCGTTACCTTCAAAACCATCCATCTCAACCAGCATCTGGTTCAGCGTTTGTTCACGTTCATCGTGTCCGCCACCCAGACCTGCACCACGCTGACGGCCTACAGCATCAATCTCATCGATAAAGATGATACAAGGTGCGGCTTTCTTCGCCTGCTCGAACATATCACGGACACGGGACGCACCCACACCCACAAACATTTCGACGAAGTCTGACCCGGAAATAGTAAAGAAAGGTACTTTGGCTTCACCCGCAATCGCTTTTGCCAGCAGGGTCTTACCGGTCCCCGGAGGACCTACCATCAGTACGCCTTTAGGAATTTTCCCGCCCAGTTTCTGGAAACGGCTGGGTTCACGCAGATATTCAACCAACTCACTGACTTCTTCTTTTGCCTCATCACATCCGGCAACATCAGCAAACGTCGTTTTGATCTGGTCTTCGGTAAGCATACGCGCTTTACTTTTACCGAAAGACATAGCGCCTTTACCGCCACCGCCCTGCATCTGGCGCATAAAGAAGATCCACACGCCTATCAGTAACAGCATCGGGAACCACGAAATAAAGATTGAAGTCAGCAGACTTGGCTCTTCAGGTGGCTCACCGACAACTTTCACATTTTTAGTCAGCAGGTTGTCGAGCAACTTGGGATCGTTGACAGGGATATAGGTCGTATATTTACCACTGTCCTTTTTAATTACGTCAATTTCACGCCCGTTAATACGTGCCTCGCGGACCTGATCCTGGTTCACTTCCGACAGGAAAGTTGAATAATCAACCCGCCGGCCATTCGACTCGCTGGGCCCAAAGCTCTGGAATACCGACATCAGTACGACCGCGATGACTAGCCAGAGAATCAGGTTTTTCGCCATGTCACTCAAGGGATTAACCTCATATTACAACGATGTTAACAGACAGCGTAGGGTACTATAGTTTGCGCCCAGTCGCTACAATGTACACTTCACGTGAACGTGAACGTGAAGCGTCAGGCTTCCGAATTTTCACTTTCGTAAACAGGGAGCGAATTTCCCGCAGGTATTCCTCGAAGCCATCTCCCTGAAACACTTTCACTACAAAACTACCACCCGGCGCCAGAATATCCCGACACATATCCAACGCCAGTTCTACCAGATACATCGAACGTGGAATATCCACTGCCGGGGTACCACTCATATTCGGTGCCATATCAGACATGACGACCTGAACTTTATTATCACCGACCCGTTCCAGCAATGCCGCAAGGACAGCTTCATCACGGAAATCCCCCTGAAGGAAGTCTACCCCTACAATAGGGTCCATCGGTAGCAGGTCGCAAGCAATAATGCGTCCTTTCGATCCTATTTGCTGTACTGCATATTGGGACCAACCGCCGGGGGCTGCCCCCAGATCGACAATAGTCATGCCGGGTTTAAATAATTTGTCACCCTGCTGAATTTCATCCAGTTTAAACCAGGCGCGCGAACGCAACCCTTTTTTTTGTGCTTGTTGCACATACTTATCGCTAAAGTGTTCCTGTAGCCAGCGACTTGAACTGGCTGAACGCTTCTTACCGGTCATAATTTTTCCAACTAATTCCACATCCTCGCGATAAAACATCACGTAAATGTCGCGTTGATTTGGCGATAACCCAGAGATGGCGGTACAATGACCTGTTTTCAATCCCTGAGTAAGTAAATAATACGATGAATCTGAGTACCAAACAAAAACAGCACCTCAAAGGTCTGGCACATCCCCTGAAACCCGTTGTCATGTTAGGTAACAACGGCCTGACTGAAGGTGTTCTGGCGGAAATCGAAAGTGCACTGGAACACCATGAGCTGATCAAGGTGAAAATTGCCGGCGAAGATCGCGAAACAAAAAACTTAATTGTTAGCGCAATCGTCCGTGAGACCAAAGCCTGTGAAGTTCAGGTTATCGGCAAAATACTGGTGCTGTATCGCCGTTCTAAAGAAAACAAAATTTCTCTGCCACGCTGATTCCGGCGCCAAAGAAATTGCCACGCTCCGGTGTGGGTGAAAAGGCCGCACCGCGGCCTTTTCTGTTCTTTACATTCCTGCAGAACAACTTATGTTACCACGCTCAAGGTCCCGGTGTCGCTTTAACGCTCAGATTTCACGGCAATGACTGCCCGGGATGTCTGTAGGGTTCACCGCAAGTAATTTAAGCGTAGCAAGAGATTACAGGTATTCCACCCGCAGGATCTCATATTCCACATCGCCGCCCGGCGTTTTGATAATGGCGACATCATCTGCCTGTTTTGCAATCAAACCACGTGCCATAGGTGAATTCACAGAAATCAGATTTTGCTTAAAATCAGCTTCATCATCACCCACGATGCGGTAAGTCGACTCTTCATCGGTCGCGGTGTTATAAACCGTCACAGTTGAACCAAAAATAACCCGTCCTGTGGCTGGCATTTTAGTCACATCAATGATCTGTGCGTTTGATAATTTCGCTTCGATTTCCTGAATACGCCCTTCACAAAAACCCTGCTCTTCACGGGCTGCATGATATTCGGCATTCTCTTTTAAATCCCCGTGTTCACGGGCTTCCGCGATTGAGGCAATGATCCGCGGACGTTTAACTGTTTTTAATTCTTCCAGTTCTATACGCAGTTTCTCAGCCCCACGCAGCGTCATAGGAACCTGACTCATCTTAAACTCCTCGTTATCTTATGTGTAGAAGTGTCATCCTGACTGATGACTGCAGAAAACAACGTTCTGCAACGCGTTAATTTCAGAATAAAACAACCCTGTCCGGGGCAATATTCACCACAGACAAGGATCAATTTTTCATTTTGATACGTATTTTACCCCGGAGTTCCCTATGGGTCATCGTTTACTTTGCCCTATAAGGGGACGTAGTATTGCGACTTCCTCCGTTACTTAGCCCGAGATTATGCGATTTTTACGACTTATATCAGGATTGACTCTCGCTTTTACTCTGCAGGCCCAGGCAGCTATTCCTGTAGAGCAATATACACAATATCTGCCGACCGGGGCCAGTCTGGCATTTCTGGCAGAAAAAGTCGGCTCGCAGGAACCTTTGGTCAACTATCATGGTGAGCAAATGGCGCTGCCGGCCAGTACCATGAAAATTTTCACGGCGCTGAGCGCTTTGCTGGAGCTGGGCAAAGATTTCAGATTCCGTACCACGTTTGAAACCTCCGGGAAAATCAGTAACGGAACATTACAAGGGGATCTGGTCGCCCGGTTTGCCGGCGACCCGAGCTTTACCCGCCAGGATCTGCGGGCCATGGTCAGCAGCCTCAAAAAACAGGGTATTACCCATATTGATGGCAACCTGGTGATCGATACTTCTGTGTTCGCCAGCCATGATGCGGCGCCGGGCTGGCCCTGGAATGACCTGACACAATGTTTTGATGCCCCACCGGGGGCTGCAATTATCGATAAAAACTGTTTCTCAGTGGCGCTGTACAGCGCTGATACGCCGGGGAAAAATGCGTATATCCGTATCGCGTCTTATTATCCTGCGCATATGTTCAGTGAAGTACGGACGATTGCCCCTGACTCCGGTGAAGGGCAATATTGCGAGCTGGATGTCGTGCCGGGCGAACTGAACCGCTACACCCTGACCGGCTGTCTGCGTAAACGGGCAGACCCGTTACCGTTAGCGTTTGCCGTACAGAACGGCGCGGCCTGGGCAGGAGAGATCCTGCGTGATGAATTACGTCAGGCGGATATCGACTATACCGGCCATCTTCTGCGTCGCACGCAGCCGACGCCTCCGGCGACGCTGCTGGCCAGCCATGACTCGGCACCTCTGCATGATTTGCTGCACCATATGCTGAAGGTGTCCGATAACATGTATGCGGATACCATTTTCCGGACGATCGGCCACTACTATTTCAATGTCCCGGGAACCTACCGTGCCGGTTCAGATGCGGTCAGACGTATTCTGCGGGAAAAAGCGGGTATTGATTTAGGCAATACCGTTCAGATGGACGGGTCAGGGTTATCACGTCATGACCTGGTTTCTCCGGCAACGATGATGCAGGCCCTGCAATATATCGGTAAAAATGACAGCACTCTGGACTTTATCAGTATGCTGCCGTTGTCCGGCCATGACGGCACACTGCAGTATCGTGGCGGACTGCATGAAGCCGGTGTTGACGGTAAGCTGTCTGCGAAAACCGGTTCACTGCAAGGGGTTTATAACCTGGCCGGATTCCTGACCACGGCCAGCGGTACCCGGATTGCCTTTGTGCAGTACCTTTCCGGTTACGCAGTACCGCCTCAGGACCAGCGAACCCGCCGTGCCCCGCTGGTACGGTTTGAAAGTCGTCTGTATCGCGATTTATATCAGCAATACTAACGGGCAAAGAAAAAGCCGCTTTCAGTCATGAAAGCGGCTTTTTTATGGGTGATGCATTATCAGAACAGGATCAGAAGTGAGTATTCAGACTCATATAGAAGGTTCTGCCTGATTCATTGTACGTGTTGGCACCTGCACCGTAGATAGTGATCGGATCGACCACGCCCGTAGAGGTGATAGTGCCGGTCGACTGGGCATTTCCTTCACGGAAGTGGCGTTTATCAAAGATATTTTCGATGCCGGCGGTCAGACTGACATTTTTCGTCGCATCCCAGGTCGCGCTGGCACCAATAATGCTGTACGGACTGACTTCGCGGGTATCCGGATAACTCACCACATTACCGCGGTAATCAAGCCGTTTAGGTTTCTGACGACCATACCAGGTCAGGGTTGTCGCTAAAGACAGGTCTTCGCGCGCCTGCCAGGTCAGACCGGAGTTCAGCGTAAACTGCGGGATAACAGATAAGCGATCACCGGTGGTTTTGTTTTTGCTCTGCAACATCCAGGTCATATTATTATTCCAGCTAAGTGTGTCAGTCACCGGAATATTCAATGTGCCTTCCAATCCTTCCACCAGCGCTTTCGGGACGTTTTGCCATTGGTAGATATAGGTTCCGGTACTGCTGGTTCCGATAGAATGTGTACCCGCCTCAATCTTGTTGCGATAGTCATTACGGAACCAGGTGATACCCGCCTGCAAACCGGCATCATCTTTGTACTCCAGCCCCACTTCTTTATTGACGCTGGTTTCGGCTTTCAGGTTATCGTTACCCATCAGATAACATCCGGGTCCCGAACCGGCATATCCATTACATCCCTGCCCGTTACTGTAGAGAATATAACTCCGGTTCGTCTGATACAGATTCGGCGCTTTATAAGCCCGGGCAATCCCCATTTTCAGGGTGACATTATCTGTCAGGTTCTGCGACAGGTTCAGGGACGGACTCCAGTTAGTCCCTGAAATGGTATGATGATCAAAACGCAATGCCGGGGTCAGCACAGTACTGTCGGTAATATCCATATTATCTTCAGCGAACAGCGAGAAAATATCGGCGCTGGAGTAAGGGTTACGGGTACCGGTAGTCACGCCGTCAATAGCGCCCCCGGTACGGTCCCCTGTCAGTGCCTGACTGGTGGAAATACCGTCTTTCATTTTTTGCTGGTTCCATTCCGTTCCCAGCGTCAGGTTCTGGTTAACCAGCGCGGTAAACGGAATGCTGACTTCGCTGTGCAGCAGAACATCACTTAAATCGATATCCGAGAAGCCGGCATTGGTATTAAAAATACCTTCCGTACCGCCGGCCAGCCCTTCGGTGATCCTGGAGTTACGGGTTCTTTCGTACTGGGCATAAGTGTTGGTGCTGATACCGTTATCCCAGACCCCTGTCCATGTCAGCGCATAGTTCTGACGGTAAATACGGTTAGTTTCTTTACCGTACATAGACTTCACGTAGGCCGAGGTATTGGTATTCTGCGTATCGCCGGCATAGAGGTTACCCTGACGGCTGGTGCCAGCTTCAAATTCAAGGTGCTGATTATGGGCAAATTCCCAGTTCAGTTTGCCGTGCAATTCTTTATCAATAACCCCTTCGCGTCCTGCCGGGTAGCTACCTGCATAGGAACCACTGCGGGGAGTGGTATGGTCTTCATTGATATCATAGGCATCTGCCTGCGTCTTATCCAGGTTGCCCCAGAGACTGAATGTCAGGCTGTCAGATACCGGCCCCATCAGGCTGAAGTTAGTCCGTTTGGTGGAACCTTCAGACTTGTGCTGCGGGGCATTCAGATAGGTATCCCAGGAACCGTGCCACTGACTGGTCGCTTGTTTGGTAATGATATTGACCACCCCTCCCATCGCACCATTACCGTAACGGGCAGCCGCAGGGCCACGGATGACTTCGATACGTTCGATCATTTCCGGCGGTACCCAGCCGGTGTCACCGCGGGTATCACGCTCGCCCCGCCAGCCAAAGCGGACAGAATTGCGACTGGACACCGGTTTACCATCGATCAGGATCAGGGTATTTTCCGGCCCCATACCACGAATATCGATCTGCCGGTTATTTCCGCGCTGACCACTGGTGGAGTTTCCGGTCAGGTTGACGCCCGGCATGGTGCGGATGATTTCTGACACATCACGGGCTGGCGGATGTTTACGGATTTCATCCGCAGTAATGGTCGACACACCGGGTGCCTGTAGATTTTGTAGTCTGGCGGTCACAAGAAGCGTGCCACTCCCGGCCTGCGTCTTACTGTCTTGCGCCTGAGTTGTCACTTGCTGCTGGCTGGCCGACGTCCCTGTCACAGCCGCGGTCTCTGCCGCCATCACCTGAAAAGAAAAAAAGGCGCTGACGCCCAGCTCAAGACAAATCGCAGTTGAAAGTCGGGATAATTTTTTCATTATGGGGATCCTGGTCCTCTGCCATGGGGAATGTGATGGCGAGGAACCGCTTATTTAGCCACTATTTTAAAAAGTTTTAGCTGCAGTCCGCGACGGACAACTGCTTATGCTCTGTGCGCCTGAAAAAGGTTCAAAGGCAACGAACAGTTGATTAAGTGCGACAACGGCAGGCGGTGAAACAGAATATTGCAAATGGAAATAGTTATCAATAGTATTATCAATACTATTACCCTTTATTGATCTGAACACGGTGCCGATGGTGACCCCTGAATGGCTTATCTCTCCCGGAACTGACTTCTGGTGGCAACAACAGCAACAACGAGGATTACCCTTGATCGAGCGGTTGGAAAACGCGCTCTGCCGGGTCACCTTCCTCTGGCGTGACCCGCAGGGTAGCGAAAAAACGTCAGCCTTCCGGCATGTCTGGATTAATATCACCGGTATTACGGATCATCATCAGCCGGCCCCCCCCCGCTCCTTACAGCGGATCACCGGCAGCGATGTCTGGTACTGGCAGACCGAACTCCCGGCCGACTGGCGCGGCAGCTATTGCCTGATCCCGGATACGTCTGCCGAATCGCCGGAGAGGTTAACCGACCTTGGTCAGCGCAAGGATTGGTGGCGCGAAAAGTTTGCCATCGCCGGTCATGACCCGCTGAACCCGCTGCGCCCCTGGCAGGGTGGACGGGGCATGTCAGTCTCTCCGCTGCATATGCCGGAGGCACCCTGCCAGGCCGACTGGGCTCCGCTGGATCAGGGGCACGCCTTACCCCTGAACATCCGCCGGTTACAGTGGCACAGTCAGCGACTGAATAATCAACGCACTGTCTGGCTCTGCGAGACAGGCCGGCCTGAAGCCCCGAACCGCCCCCTGGTATTGCTGCTCGACGGACAGTTCTGGGCTGAACAGATGCCGGTGGCAGCCCCCCTGCAGTCCCTGACAGATCGGCAAAAACTACCACCTGCCATCTACGTCATGATAGATACCATCGATCGTCAGCACCGCAGTCATGAGTTGCCCTGTAATGAAGATTTCTGGTTAGCGGTGCAGCAGGAACTTTTGCCGCTGATTTCCCGGCAGACCGGCTGGCAGCACAACGCCGCCCGCACTCTGGTTGCCGGAGAGAGTTTCGGTGGCCTTGCCGCGGTCTATGCCACGCTAACCTGGCCGGACGTTTTCGGCAATGCTATCAGCCTGTCCGGGTCGTTCTGGTGGCCTCAGCGCGGAGGCACCCGGGGTGTTCTGACCCGCGAACTGGACGAAGGCCATTTCTCCTCTCATCCGCGAAAAATCTATCTTGAGGCGGGCCGCCGTGAACCGGTGGTTTGGCAGGCCGGTGATGAACTTTTCCGGGCATTACAACGCCGGAATATCGAGGCAACCCTGACGCAGATTGAGGGCGGGCACGATGCGCTATGCTGGCGCGGAGGGCTGCTGAGCGGGTTACAGGCGTTGCTCGGCCCCGGTGAGTCATCCCCCTTCCCTGAAAGCGACGAATAAGGAGCCTGACGTGGATCATCTGCATCCTTTTGACCAGCCAGAGGCAACGGCCTGTGTTTTAAAAAACCACCAGCAACAGTACAGCGTGTGGCCTGGCCGGATGGAAATCCCGGCCGGCTGGGAACAGGTCGCGGGCCCGGACACACTGGAACAGTGCCTGCTCTGGCTGGAAAAGAACGGGGATACGCTTCGTCCCGCGTCATTCACCGCCCGGGAAAATCATCATGACTGAGAAACAAAATACGTTACCGCTGGTAGCCGCTCAGCCGGGGATCTGGCTGGCTGATCAGTTGTCCCCCCACCGCAATGCCTACGCTGTTGCCCACCTGATAGATATTCCCGGCGAACTTTCTCAGCCGGTGCTCAGTGCGGCCATTATCAGCGCTATGGCCAGCGCCGATACTCTCCGGATGCGGTATAAAGAGCAGGACGGCGAAGCGGTACAAATTCCTGGTCCGCTCCCGGCTATCGTCCCGGAATATTATGATTTACGGCAGGAAACAAACCCCCGGGCCGTCGCTGAAGACTACATTCGCCGGGATCTCGATAGCGATCTGCGTATCACCTCCGGAAAACCTCTGTACCGGCATCTGTTATTACAGATTGGCGATACGCACTGGCTCTGGTACCAGCGTTATCACCATATCGCCGTGGATGGATTCAGTTTTGCCGCACTGACCCGGCATATCGCCGGGCTGTATACCGCAAGGATGCAGAAAACGCCGGAAACATCATCACCTTTTATTCCGTTCTCTGCCGTCGTCGACGAATACCTGCAGTATCAGGATTCTCCCGCATGGCAACGCGACAGCCGCTACTGGCAGGAAAAGCTGGCCACACTTCCGTCTCCGGTGACGTTATCGGAACAGACTCTCTCCGGGCAGGTCCCGGGCATCCGACTGATACGTCAGCAACAGGTGCTGCCCGCTGCCGGATTACAACCGCTCAGTGAACAATTTACCGCTCACGGGTTAACACTGACCGATGGCGCTATCGCTCTGGTATCTCTGTGGCTGGCCCGACTGACAGGACAACAACCGTTCAGCGCCGGGTTTATCTTTATGCGCCGTCTTGGCTCAGCAGCCCTGTGTGCCACCGGACCGGTCATTAACGTCTTACCGATGGCGGTCGATTATGATCCGGAACTGACTCTGCCGGCGCTGGCATCCCGCCTTGCCGCGGAAATCAAAAAAAATCGCCGGCACCAGCGTTTCAACGCTGAGCAAATTATGCGGGATGCCGGTCTGAATGCAGATCATCACCCCCTGTACGGACCGGTGATCAACGTCAAAATGTTTGACTACCGTCTGGATTTTGACGGCGTGACCGCAGAAACAGAGCATCTGGCATCGGGGCCGGTGCGTGATCTTGAAATTGCGCTGTATCCCGGCGAAGACGGGGACCTGACCATCGAACTGCTGGCTAACGCCGAACGTTATACGCCGCAACAACTGGCAGGCTATCTGCAACGTCTGCCTCTGCTGGCGGCCCGTTTCGGGGAAAGGCCCGGACTGAAGTGCGGCGATGCCGGACTTCTGACGGAGGATGAAGCCCGTCAGATCCGTGATCTCAACCGGACACAGGTCCCGTTAGTGCCGGAAACGTTGTACAGCCTGCTTCGCCGGCAGGCCGAACGTACACCGGAAGCCGTGGCGCTGGCAGATATTCATCACACACTGACCTACCATGAGATGCACCGGCAGGTACTCGCTCTGGCACAACAACTGAACGATGCCGGAGTCAGGCGCGGGGATATTGTTGCGGTGGCTTTGCCCCGCTCCGTTTTCCTTTCGCTGGCATTGCAGGCGATCGTCTGCGTCGGTGCCGTCTGGCTGCCTCTGGATACCGGTTATCCGGATGAACGTTTGCAGTTTATGCTGGAGGATGCCGCACCGGCCTTGCTGATCACCGGAAGTGCTCTGGCTGAGCGATTCCGGAAACTCAGCACCGTCCCGGCCTGTTACTATCAGTCGTTACTTCCGGAACCGTCACCGGATATCACGTTTGAGCCACCGGCCCCGCAGGATGGTGCGTATCTGATCTATACCTCAGGGTCGACCGGTCGGCCGAAAGGAGTGCTGGTCGGACACCAGGCCATTGTTAACCGCTTGCTGTGGATGCAGGACAGTTATCCGCTCACGGCTCAGGATGTGGTCTTACAGAAAACACCGGCCAGCTTTGATGTCTCGGTGTGGGAGTTTTTCTGGCCACTGATCACCGGGGCCCGCCTGATGATGGCCCCTCCGGAGGCCCATCGTGAGCCGGATATTCTGCTGCAACTGATGCTTGATTATCGTATCACCACGCTGCATTTTGTTCCGTCGATGTTATCGGCCTTTATCACCACACTCTGTGCTGAAAGTGCACGTCGCCTGGGAAACCAGTTACAACGGGTATTTTGCAGCGGTGAGGCCCTGCCGACTGCACTGGCACGTCAGTGGGAGTCTGTCTGCGGTGCCCCTCTGCATAATCTCTATGGACCGACCGAAGCCGCGGTGGATGTCAGCAGTTATCCGGCCTTCGGGCCGGAGTTAGCCGCGGTCACCGGTAACAGCGTACCGATTGGTTATCCGGTCTGGAACACCGGTTTACATGTGCTCGACAACCGTTTCAGATCGCTCCCTGCCGGTGTGGCCGGGGAGCTTTGGCTCAGTGGAGTGCAACTGGCGAAAGGCTATCTGGGTCGCCCGGGGCTGACCGCCTCCCGCTTTGTGGCACTGCCCGGTGGCGAGGGTGAACGGATGTACCGGACCGGAGATGTAGTACGTCGTCTGGCCAGCGGCGCCATTGAATACCTGGGCCGTAATGACGATCAGCTGAAAATTCGTGGCCAGCGCATTGAACTGACAGAAATAGACCACCAGCTACTGCAACTGCCGGGCATTGATCAGGCGGTGACGCTGGCAAGAACCCTGGGTCCACAGAGCGAAGGATGGGAAGACTCACGTCAGCTGATCGCCTATGTGATAAGCCCGGTGCCGGTGAACAGCGGGCAGATACTGACAGCTCTGCAAGCCTGCCTGCCACCGCCCATGGTGCCGGTCGCCATTATGCAGGTCGATGCCTTCCCGCTGAGTCCTAACGGAAAGCTGGATCGTAAAGCCCTGCCTCTGCCTTCTGTACAATGCGATACGGTCCGGCGCGCCCCTGCCCCCGGGCTGGAAAGCCAGCTGGCGGCAGAGTTTGCTGCACTGCTGAACTGTGACTCTGTCTCTGCCGGCGATGATTTCTTTGCGCTGGGCGGCCATTCCCTGCTGGCGATGCGCCTTGCTGCCCGGCTGCGTCGGGTACTGCAACGTCAGGTCACGGTCGGTCAGATTATGGTGGCTCCGAGCGTGGAAAAACTGGCTGCACTGATCAGTGAGCCCGCAGAGGATCCTGCCCGCCGTGCCGGTTATGAACCTCTGCTGCCGCTGCGTCAGAGTAGCGGCCCGACCTTATTCTGCTTCCATCCGGCCTCCGGCTTTGCCTGGCAGTTCAGTGTACTGCGCAGGTATCTGGACCCGCGCTGGTCAGTCATCGGTGTTCAGTCCCCGTCTGCCGACGGTATTCTCAACCGGAGCCGGGACATTAATGAACTCTGCGATGACCATCTGCAGCGACTGCGTGAGCATCAGCCCCACGGCCCCTATTACCTTACCGGCTACTCTCTTGGGGGAACGCTGGCACAGGGGATCGCGGCACGCCTGGAAGCCGCCGGCGAAGACGTGGCATTCCTCGGGTTACTTGATACCTGGCCGCCGGAAACTCAGCGCTGGGATCAGCGACAGGGTGAAAATCTGCCGGACCCGGCCGTGCTGGCCGAAGTGGATCGGGAGCGGGAAACCTTTATGGCCAGCCAGCGGAACCAGGCCGGCGAAGATATGTCGGTGATGTTTGATATCATCAGTGCTAACTATAGCAGTGCGGTCAGGCTACTGGGGACCGCGACCAGCGCCCGTTTCGGGGGGAAAGCCACGTTGTTTGTCGCGGAGAAAACCCGCCAGCCGGGGATGGAAGCTGACCAGTGCTGGGCCCCGTATATCAGCCGGACAGAAATTATCCCCGTCCAGTGTGCACATGCAGAAATATTTGCTGAAGATGTGTTTGCACGGATAGGGCCGGAACTCGACAGAATATTGTCGGCAGCTCTGCGCTAGCGGTTCTGTGACGGCGGCGGTCACTGACGGTGACCGCTGCCGTCCATGATCACTCTCTTCCGGTGGGGATCACCATCGGGGTTCCGGCGACCGGGTCGCTGATAATCATCGCTTTCAGGCCATAGACCTGTTCAATCAGTGCCGGGGTCACAATCTCCGATGGTTTACCCTGCGACACAATCTGCCCGTCACGCATTGCTATCAGATGAGTGGCATAACGGCAGGCATGGTTCAGCTCATGCAACACCACCACCAGCGTTCTGCCATGCTGGCGGTTAAGGTCACGCATCAGTTCCATCAGCTCGATCTGGTGGGTAATATCCAGCCAGGTCGTGGGCTCATCCAGAAGTAACAGCGGTGTTTCCTGCGCCAGCACCATCGCAATCCACACCCGCTGACGCTGTCCGCCGGAAAGAGTATCTACCGCCTGGCAAGCCAGGTGATCCACCCGGGTCGCCTGCATCGCACGCATGACAGCGTCATTATCCTGCGCGCCTGCCCGGTTAAACAACGTCTGGTACGGATAACGCCCGCGGAACACCAGTTCGCGTACCGTGATCCCGGCGGGCGCCGCGGGTGACTGAGGTAATAACCCCAACTGACGGGCGATCTCTTTCGTCGGATACGTTTTGATATCTTTACCGTTCAGCAGCACATTCCCGGCAACAGGTGTGATCAGGCGGCTCAGTGTTTTCAGCAGCGTGGACTTTCCGCAGGCATTCGGCCCGATGATCACCGTAATTTCTCCGGCCGGTATCGCAACCGACAGATCACGGATAATTATTTTTTTGTCGTACCCCAGCGTCAGGTGTTCACCTGCCAGGGGGGAAGTCAATGTCTTCATCGATAACGCGTCTCACGGATCAGTAAACTCATTAAGTACATGCCCCCCAGGCTGACAGTAACGACACCTACCGGTAACTGATAGGCCCCAAACAGGTGAGTCGCCAGATAATCCGCGGTCAGCATCAGAGCGGCACCACACAGCATGCTGAGTGCCAGGGAATCGCGCCGTCCCGGGGTAAAGCGGGCCGCAATCTGCGGTGCTACCAGCGCAATAAAAGACACCGGACCGATTAGCGCCGTACAAACCGCCGTCAGGATGACGCCCAGCACCAGTAAAATCATCCGGCTGCGTTCGGCGGGGACGCCCAGCGCGATAGCCATCTCATCGCCCATCTCCAGCAGACGCATTCTCCGGGCCATCAGCCCTGCAATCGCAGCAACCGGGATCAGCACCCCCGCCACCGGCAGCAACCCCTGCCAACTGACGCCATTCAGGGATCCGGCACTCCATAACCCGGCCGATAACGCCGTATCCAGCGAGGTTGTAGTGACTATCCAGCTATTCAGCGACATCAGTAACGCACGGATCCCGATCCCCACCAGAATAAGCCGGAAGGTATTAATGCCGTTACGCCAGGCAAATAACCAGACCATCAGCGCGGTGAGTAACCCTCCGGCCAGTGCTGCCAGCGCCAGTAATGCGGGTTCCCCCGGCAGGAAAACCATCATCAGTAACACCGCAGAAAACGCGCCGGTATTAAAACCAAGCACATCCGGACTCCCCAGCGGGTTACGCAGGAGTGACTGGAAGATAGCGCCGCTCAGCGCCAGCGCCGCACCGGTCACCATGGCGGCACACACTCGCGGTAAACGCCAGTCCAGTACCACCATCGTCATCGCCTTTGGCGCTTTCCCCAACAGGACTTGCCCGAATTGCCCGGCACTGAGCGTAAACGTCCCCTGCGTCAGGGCAAGAAAACTGACCGTCACCAGCACTGCGATTAACAACAGCCCGCCCGTGAGTTGCCGGTTCATAATATCGCTCCCTGAGACTGTCTCCGGACCAGAAAAATCAGTACCGGTGCGCCAATAAAGCCGGTAACAATAGAAACCCGCAGTTCACCGGCCGCCAGGAAACGCCCGGCAATATCGGCCATCAGTAACAGGCAGGGAGTCAGCAGCAGCGTCACCGGTAACATCCGCCGGTGATCGGATCCCGCCAGGAAGCGGCTCAGATGAGGGGCCATCAGCCCGATAAAGGCGATAGGCCCGGTTAATGCGGTGGCTGCCCCGGCCAGTAATGCCACCGAGATCAGCCCGAGGATCCGCGTCCGTACCACCCGGGTCCCGAGTGTTACCGCAACCTCCCCGCCCATGCTGATATTATTCAGAGAGCGGGCCAGCAGCAGAGCCAGCACTCCCCCCGTGATCATCGCCGGGCTGAGAATAAGTAACGAGGTAAACTGGCGAATATCCAGCGAACCACTGAGCCAGAAGCGAAGGTGATCATAGATATCCGGGTTCATCAGCGACAGACCGTTCGTCATGCCTTCCAGTACCGCGGCCAGCGCCACCCCGGCCAGAGTGAGGCGTAACGGATTAATGTTTCCCCCGGCGGCGGCACCGGCCAGAGAGATGATCAGCAATGCAATCAATGCGCCCGCAAAAGCAAACCCGAGCCAGGCCAGAGGCGTGTCTGCACCGGCAAAAGCCATCCCCAGGACAATCGCAAATGATGCCCCTGAATTTATGCCAAGGATACCGGTATCGGCCAGAGGATTTCGCGTCAGTGTCTGCAGTAATGCGCCGGCAAGTCCCAGAGAAGCCCCCGCCGCAATACCGGCAAGGGTTCGCGGTAACCGGGCATAACGGATAAGGGTACAGTTCTGCGACAGACAGGGATCAGGAGAAAAAAGGGCCTGCCAGCTTTCGCGAAAAGAGACCGGCACGGCCCCGGCACTCAGGCTGAGCATAACCAGTAACAGCAGGCAGATCACCAGAAGGATCAGTAAGCAGGATTGACGCATAACATTCCGGACCTTACACGGCGGGAAAGCCCGCCATTAATCAGGGCACCGGCAGGAAACCGGTGTCCCGGAGAACTCAGTGAGTAAATAACTTCTGCAGTGTATCCAGCAGGTGACTGGCGCTGTAGTAATCCAGCCGGAAATTATCATTGCCCAGGGCATAAACCTGTTTATTCAGTACCGCATCCGACTGCGACAGAAAACGATCGCTGAGGACGTCCGGTACGGTGTTTCCGGCGGCGGCAAAGAGCAGCCAGCTTTTCCCGTTCAGCCCGCGGGCAACATTTTCACCTGACAGCTGAATAATGTCTTTACGGTGCCCCATACTGATATTGCCTTTCACCTGAGCCGGCGGCGTCGCCAGCGTAAACCCCAGAGCCTGCAACAGTTCACCCTGAGCAGACGCCGCGGTCCAGAGATTCACTTCGCGGCCGCCGCCGTTCCAGATCATGGCAGAGACCGGTTGCGGCGGTAACTTCAGCTGTGGTTTTAAGCCGGCAACCCGCTGGTCAAACTCCGCAACCCGCTTTCCGGCCAGCGCTTCATGTCCGGTAGCGCGTCCGAGCAATGTCATCACCTGTTGCCAGCTTTTATCGTCATAATTGACCACCAGGACCGGCGCGATCGCCTGTAACTGGCTCACCAGACGGATAGCACTGTCATTCCCCGTCGCACTGACCACAATGAGGTCCGGCATCATGCCGGCAATGCTCTCGGCGTTAGGCTCCCCGATATAGAGTCGTTTCACCTGCCGCTGCCGGGCGATATCCCCCCATTGGCGTAAAAAACCTTCCGCATCCGTAAAGCGTCCTCCCGGAGCACCGGCACCACTGCCGACAACCGGTGCATCTATCGCCAGCAGGGCTCCGGTCAGCGTCACACTGGTAGAGACTATCCGCTGCGGAGGCTGCTGAAGTGTCACGGTACCTGTTTCACTGTGGATCTGCCGTGGCCACCCGTCGCTGGCGTCAGCACGAAAAACGATAAATAACAGGAGTAACGCAGCCCGCAGAATGTAAACCTGCGGCTGTGATTTTAAGGTGCTTTTTATGGCCCTGCCGGAAATGAACTGTCGCATAGCGCGCGGATTTTCCTCTGCAAATGACGATCCCATTGACACATTCCGGGGATCCGGTTAGTTTACACGAATAATACAAATGATAATCATTATTAATTATCTTATCATTCCAGGATTAGATTATGGTAGAAATGGAACAGTTTGAAAATCCCTCCGTGTATGATTTTCCTTCTCTGTCAGACCGTTTCCTGTTTACCTCCCGCTGGAAAAGCCTGTTAACCGATGGCTGTTTCCGACGTTTGACATCCCCGTTAACTGAAGATGGCACACCAGGCGCGCGGTTTTCGGTGCAGGCAGAAGCAGCCTTGCGGGAAGCCCGTCTTGCCGGTATCCGGCATCCTGTCATTGCCGGAGCGATCCCTTTTGATCCCTGTCAACCTTCAGAACTCTTTATTCCTGAAAGCTACCGGTTTATTGACCGCGATCACCTGGTAAGGGCGGCGAAAACGTCTCCGGACTTTGCCGGCGGAGAGGTCACGGGCTCCCGCCTGATCCCGGAACAACCGGCGTTTATGGCGATGGTGTCACAAGCCATTGAAGCGATGGAGCGCGGTGAGGCCGATAAAGTTGTGCTATCCCGCCTGCAGGAAATTTGCAGTCGTGACGCTATCGATATGACCGGACTGATGTCACAGATTGTGCGACAGAACCCGGATAACTATCACTTCCACCTTCCGTTATCCTGCGGAGCCACCCTGCTGGGCGCCAGCCCTGAGTTATTACTCAGAAAAGAGGGGGCGAATTTTTATTCCTGTCCGTTAGCCGGGTCTGCCGGACGCTCAGCGGATCCGGCAGAAGATACGTTGCGGGGCCGGGATTTGATGAACTCGGAAAAGGATCGCCGGGAACACCAGCTGGTCACGGATGATATGCGCAGGACACTGCAGCCGGTCAGTAAAACGCTCTCGGTGCCGGACGTACCGCATCTGCTGACGACATCCACACTCTGGCATCTGGCGACCGATATCCGGGGCACTTTACAACACACTGACACGTCAGCCTTATCGCTGGCGGCCCTGCTCCATCCGACACCGGCGCTGAGTGGCTACCCTCACCGGCAGGCACTGGATCTGATAAGAACGCTGGAGCCGTTTAACCGGAAACTGTTCGGCGGCATGGTGGGCTGGTGTGACGACCAGGGTAATGGCGAATGGGTAGTGACCATCCGCTGTGCCACGGTGAAAGAGAAAACGGTCACCCTGTTCGCCGGCGCAGGGATCATTCCTGCCTCCGACCCGTATTCCGAATGGCGGGAAACCGGCATCAAACTGAATACGATGCTGCGGGCTTTCGGCCTTGAAAGAACAGAAAGGTAACTGTATGACGCTCCCTTATACCCGCTGGCCGGACGCGCTGGCAGAACGCTATCGTCGTAAAGGCTATTGGATAGATAAGCCCCTCAGTGATATCTGCGGGCGGCAGAAAGATAATCCGGCCATCGCTATCCTTGACGGAGAAAGAACGCTGACCTATCAGCAACTGGATACCCTCAGTGATCAACTGGCCGCACAACTGCAACAACGTGGTCTGCAACAGGGCGACACGGCACTGGTACAACTGGGTAACGGCACCGAATTTTATCTGGTGTTCTTCGCCTTACTGAAGCTCGGTGTCGCCCCGGTCAATGCGCTGTTCAGCCATCAGAAAAGCGAATTGCTTTCTTACGCCAGCCAGACAGAGCCGGTCCTGTTTATTGCCGACCGTCAGCATAATCTGTTTACCGATGACCAGTTTCTGCAGGCATTTTCAGCGCAAATCCCGTCACTCAGGACCGTGGTCATGCATAACGCGACTCCGGCTGATCTCAGTCTTTCCGGCTTGTACAACACACCAGCGGCCGGTTTTACACCCACCCCGTCGGCGGCCGATGAGGTGGCTTTTTTCCAGCTTTCCGGCGGCAGCACCGGCACGCCGAAGCTGATCCCCAGAACACATAACGACTATTACTACAGCATTCGCGGTAGCGTGGATATCTGCGGCTTTACCCGGCAGACCCGCTACCTTTGTGCATTGCCCATTGCTCACAATTACCCGATGAGTTCGCCGGGTTGCCTGGGGGTGTTCTATACCGGGGGGCAGGTCGTTATGGCGCGGGATCCGAGTGCGACGCTCTGTTTCCCGCTGATAGCTCGCCACCGGATCACCGTCACCGCGCTGGTACCGCCGGCGGTCAGTCTGTGGCTGCAAGCCATAAAAGAAAACGGGCACGCCCGCGAGCTCTCGTCCCTGACTTTACTGCAGGTCGGCGGGGCACGACTGAGTGAGTCGCTGGCCAGACGGGTGCTCTCAGAAATTGGCTGTCAGTTACAGCAGGTGTTCGGCATGGCCGAAGGCCTGGTGAACTACACACGCCCGGATGACCCGATAGAGGTGATCACCACCACTCAGGGACGCCCCATCTCTGAAGATGATGAAATCCGCGTGGTTGATGAGCATCACCGGCCCGTCCCTGCGGGAACTACCGGCCGCCTGATGACCCGCGGTCCCTATACGTTCCGCGGGTATTATCGTAACCCCTCCCATAATGCTACCTGCTTTGATGAAGAGGGGTTCTACGCCTCCGGGGATCTTATCTCGATCACCGCTGAGGGGAATATCAGGGTTGAGGGCCGCGAGAAAGATCAGATAAACCGTGGCGGAGAAAAAATTGCCGCAGAAGAGATAGAAAACCTGCTGCAACGCCATCCGGACATTATCCATGCAGCACTGGTTTCGATGGATGATGAACTGATGGGCGAAAAAAGTTGTGCGTTTATCGTGGCCAGCCAGCCCGTTAAACCTGCCCATCTTCGCCGCCACTTACGTGAACAAGGTATCGCCGAATTTAAGTTACCTGACCGGGTCATTCAGCAGGAGAGCCTGCCTTTGACCCCGGTGGGTAAAGTCGATAAAAAAGCCTTACGTCAATGGCTGACAGAACAACAAAAGTAGTCCGGTTCAGACCCGGCAAATGGAGTCCTTATGAGTATCCCTAAACCTGAATCTTATCGCCTGCCGACAGCAGATGAACTTCCTGATAATAAGGTGAAATGGGCCTTTGAACCCGGGCGAGCCGCCCTGCTTATCCATGATATGCAAAATTACTTTCTCCGTTTTTGGGAGGAGGACAGTGCTCTGGTCAGGGAAGTGATCGGGAATATCGCCCGTCTGCGGACGCAATGCAAAGCATTGGGGATCCCGGTGTTTTATACTGCGCAGCCTGCAGAGCAGAGCGAGAAAGATCGTGCACTGCTGAACGATATGTGGGGGCCCGGATTAAACCGCCATCCGGAGCAGCAACGGGTGGTTGACGGATTAACGCCGGAGGCCGATGACATTGTGCTGACCAAATGGCGTTATAGTGCATTTCATCGTTCACCGCTGGAGCAGCAGTTACATGACATGGGGCGTGACCAGCTGATTATTACCGGGGTGTATGCCCACATCGGTTGCCTGACCACGGCCACGGATGCCTTTATGCGCGATATTAAGCCCTTTATGGTGGCCGATGCGCTGGCAGATTTCACCCGCGAAGAACACATGATGGCACTGAAATATACCGCCGGCCGTTGCGGTAAAGTTGTCCGCTGTGAAGATTTGCTGATCCTGCCGGAAAGTAAAGCGGCGTTACGCATGTTGGTGTTATCACTGCTGGAAGATGATGATATTCCGGAAGATGATGAAAACCTGATCGACTACGGGCTGGACTCCGTGCGGATGATGGCGCTGGCTGGCCGCTGGCGTCAGGCCGTCCCGGCGATTGATTTTGTTGCCCTCGCCAAAAATGCCTCTATTGATGGCTGGTGGGCACTTCTGTCACAGGGAAAAACACAATGACCGTTCAGCAGGACTTTCACGCTAAACATGTGTGGGTGACCGGCGCAGGCCAGGGTATCGGCTATCATACGGCATTAGCTTTTCATCAGGCGGGCGCCATTGTCACTGCGTTTGATATTAAGTTTGGTGAGCAGGAGTACCCGTTTCACTGCCAGCTACTGAATGTCGCTGATCCCGTTCAGGTCAAAGACGTCTGCCAGCAGTTGCTCTCCCGTCAACCGCAACTGGATGTGCTGGTCAATGCCGCCGGTATTCTGCGTATCGGTGCCACCGATGAACTGAGCTTTGAAGACTGGCAACAGTGCCTGAACGTAAATGCCGGGGGCGCATTCAATCTGTTCAGCCAAACCCTGCCACACTTCCGCCGGCAGAAGCACGGCGCGATCGTCACCGTGGCCTCTAATGCCGCGCATGCGCCGCGTCTGGGCATGTCGGCTTACGGCGCCTCGAAAGCGGCTTTACGCAGCCTGTGCCTGACGGTCGGTCTGGAAATGGCCCCGTACGGGGTTCGCTGTAATATCGTTTCGCCTGGCTCCACCGATACCGAAATGCAACGCAGCCTCTGGAAAACACCACAGGCAGAGCAGCAGACGATTGAGGGCTTCCCGGAACAGTTTAAGCTGGGTATTCCGCTGAAGAAGATCGCAAAGCCGCAGGAGATTGCCGATACTATCCTGTTCCTGGCCTCTGACCGTGCAAGCCACGTGGTCCTGCAGGATATTGTGGTGGATGGCGGCGCAACCCTGGGGAGCTGAAGTATGGCCGAACTCTGGAAGCGGGTCTGTACGCTGGATGAACTGAATGCGCTGGGCCAGGGAAACCTGGTCAGCCATTTGGGCATCGTCTTTACTCTGATAGGCGAACAGCATCTGGAGGCCAGCATGCCGGTCGATGAGCGCACCCGTCAGCCCTTCGGGTTGCTGCATGGCGGGGCGTCTGTCGTGCTGGCCGAATCCATGGGGTCGGTCGCTGGCTACATGGCGACTCAGGCCGGGCAGAGTGTGGTCGGGATTGAAGTCAACGCCAGCCATCACCGGGCGGTCTCTCAGGGATGGGTACACGCGAAGTGCTTTCCGCTGCATATCGGCGGACAATTACAGGTCTGGCAGACAGAGATCCGTAACGATCGGGCAAAGTTATGCTGTACCGCCCGACTCACAGTCTCCGTTCAGGGCTAAACCGCAGACATAAAAAAGCCGGGATAACCCGGCTTTATGATCCTGAGAGAGGCGACGATCGTTGAAGATCAACGCTGATAGATGATCTCTACCCCTTCATCATCATCTTCGTCCCAGTCATCCCAGTCTTCATCATCTTCTTCAACTTCCTGCGCGCCGCTTTCCAGGGCTTCACGGTGATAGTCATCCCACATGAATTCCACTTTCTCGGGTTGCTTCTCTTCAAGCTCTGCCTCTTTCGGGTTAGCTTTAATGAAGCTCATGACATCCCAGCACAGGGCATTCACACCGTCACGGCTGGCAGCAGAGATCAGATAATATTTATCGTCCCAGCCCAGGGCGTCTGCAATCGCTTTAGCGCGGCTTTCTGCCTCTTCCTTATCCAGCAGGTCAGTTTTATTGAAAACCAGCCAGCGTGGTTTGCTGTACAGTTTATCGCTGTATTTTTCCAGCTCTCCGAGGATGATACGGGCATTCTCTACCGGATCGGACTCATCGATAGGCGCGATATCAATCAGGTGCAGCAGCACGCGGCAACGCTCCAGGTGCTTCAGGAAGCGGATCCCTAATCCGGCACCATCGGCAGCCCCTTCGATAAGACCCGGGATATCGGCCACAACGAAGCTCTGCTCGTGATCCATACGTACCACGCCCAGGCTCGGTACCAGGGTGGTAAACGGGTAATCGGCTACTTTCGGCTTAGCCGCAGAGACCGAACGGATGAAGGTCGATTTACCGGCATTCGGCAAGCCCAGCATCCCGACATCGGCCAGCAGCATCAGCTCCAGCTGCAGGTCACGTTTTTCACCCGGTGTCCCCATCGTTTTCTGACGAGGTGTACGGTTAACGGAGGATTTGAAGCGGGTGTTACCCAGGCCATGCCAGCCACCTTTAGCCACCATCAGGCGCTGTTCGTGACGGGTCATATCGCCCATGGTTTCCCCGGTATCCTGGTCGATAATACGGGTACCGACCGGGACCTTGATGATGACATCTTTACCACGCTTACCGGTACAGTCACGGCTCTGGCCATTCTGGCCACGCTCGGCGCGGAAGGCCTTTTCAAAGCGGTAATCAATCAGGGTGTTAAGGTTTTCATCGGCCAGCAGCCAGACGTCACCGCCGTCTCCGCCATCACCGCCATCAGGGCCACCTTTGGGAATGTATTTTTCCCGGCGGAAGCTGACGCAACCATTACCGCCGTCACCGGCAACGACCAGGATTGTCGCTTCATCAACAAACTTCATCTTTCTTCTCCGTCACTCTTGCGCCTGTCAGGCCGATAGCCTGCCAGACGGGCCCGCCAGGGTCGACTCTGCTGACCGGCGGCGGATAATACCGGTATTCAAACCAGTGATATCAGTATTCTGTATGTATCTGTCAAGTGTACAGCATTCTGCTGCAAACCGCGGAATTTCTGCGGGTATGACAGCAGAATGTAAAAAGCCCCGCAAAAGCTGCGGGGCTTTAATTCGTTGTGTCAGACAGTCATCAGACTGTCCGGGTCTTGCCATAATTACTCAGCAACGATGCTTACGTATTTACGGTTGTCAGGACCTTTAACTTCGAATTTAATCTGACCGTTTGCAGTAGCAAACAGGGTGTGGTCACGACCACAACCTACGTTAGCGCCTGCGTGGAACTTGGTTCCGCGCTGACGAACGATGATGCTACCAGCCAGTACAGTTTCACCGCCGAAACGTTTTACGCCCAGACGTTTTGCATTGGAATCGCGACCGTTACGTGTGGAGCCGCCAGCCTTTTTATGAGCCATTTGTCAAATCTCCTATTAAGCGCTGATGCCAGTGATCTTCACATCAGTGAACCACTGACGGTGACCCTGCTGCTTACGGTGGTGTTTACGACGACGAAACTTAACAATCTTAATTTTCTCGCCACGACCGTGAGCAACGACTTCAGCTTTGATAACACCACCAGAAACCAGTGGCGCACCAATGGTAACTTCTTCGCCGTTTGCAATCATCAGAACCTGGTCAAACTCGATAGTTTCACCGGTTGCGATGTCAAGCTTTTCCAGGCGAACGGTCTGACCTTCGCTTACTCGGTGTTGTTTACCACCACTTTGGAAAACCGCGTACATATAAACTCCGCTTCTGCGCTAGCCCTTATGATAAAATCAGGCGGCGCTATAAATATTCACAATAGGGCGCGAATTCTACGCAAATATCCGACAGAAGACAAGCCTACTTTGCGCTGTATTGCAGAAAAAAAACACAGGGTGCAGCCGGGTGTTTCCTGTAATCGATTTTCAAGTACAATGGGTACCATCAGTGGTTCACTGGCACAGTGTTCATCCTGCCTGAGACTGCCACGACTGCCGACAGAGAAATTTATTCAGATACAGACCAATTACGCTATCTGAGCACTCTTGTTTAAAAAGCCCTGTAAGGGCTAAAACCGGGTCAAAACTGAACAGACGTATGAACTTAGAACAAATTACAGAACTTACTTCCGCAGATATGGCGGCCGTCAATCAGACCATTCTTGACCAGCTTGACTCCGATGTCGCGCTTATCAGTCAGTTAGGTCACTACATTGTCAGCGGTGGTGGTAAACGTATTCGTCCGATGATTGCGGTACTGTCTGCGCGGGCACTGGGCTATCAGAACGATCAACACATTCTTAATGCCGCGCTGATCGAATTTATTCATACCGCGACATTGCTTCACGATGATGTGGTCGATGAATCCGATATGCGCCGTGGCAAAGCCACCGCCAATGCTGCTTTCGGAAATGCTGCCAGTGTCCTGGTCGGGGATTTTATCTACACCCGTGCCTTTCAGATGATGACCTCACTGGGATCCTTAAGGATCCTCGCATTAATGTCTGAAGCGGTGAATGTCATTTCCGAGGGTGAAGTGCTGCAGCTGATGAACTGTAACGATCCGGATATCACTGAAGAAAGCTATATGCGGGTTATCTACAGTAAAACGGCCCGGTTGTTTGAAGCGGCTGCTCAGACGTCCGCTATCCTGGCAGAGGCTACCGATGCGCAGGAACAAGCCCTGCGTGACTACGGACGCTATATCGGTACCGCATTTCAGCTGATTGATGATCTGCTGGATTACAGCGCTGATAACGCCGCGCTGGGTAAAAATGTCGGTGATGACCTGAGTGAAGGCAAACCTACCCTTCCGCTGTTACATGCGATGAAACACGGAAATGCCGAACAGTCCGCGATGATCCGCCAGGCCATTGAACAGGGTAATGGCCGTCACCTGTTAGAAGAGGTTCAGGCAACGATGCAGCAATGCGGTTCACTGGAATGGACCCGTCAGCGTGCTGAAGCTGAAGCGGATAAAGCCATCGCTGCTTTACAGGTTCTGCCACAGACTCCCTGGCGTCAGGCACTCGAGTCACTGGCACATATGTCCGTTCAGCGCGACTATTGATCCTGCGAAAGGATCCTGCCTGAGTCAGTGATCCCGAACGATCATCCTCACCGTTCAGCAAAAAGCCCCATGCGGGCTTTTTTTACGCCTCTGCATAGAGACTTCCGGCCCTTCATTTCGGAATATTTCCAAAAAATATGGGTGGTTTATCATTAAATTTCCTCATTTTTTGCGACGTATGCTTCAAATCAGCAGTTTTTCTGACTACTTTTGCAAAATTATACGACTGTTTTTGATATACCTATTTCCTAAAGAGGTGTAATTTTATCGTGTAAGCAGATGCGATAGATATTTCGAGAGCATCAACAACATCTGAAAAGGAGAGAGGATGAATATGCAAAAAACGGACTGGCACACAGCAGACATTATTGCCGCATTGAGGAAAAAAGGAACGTCTCTGGCAGAAGTCTCACGAAATGCCGGATTGAGTTCTTCTACCCTGGCCAATGCATTATCACGCCCATGGCCTAAAGGAGAATGGCTGATCGCCCGCGCCATTGATGTCCATCCGGCAGAGATTTGGCCGAGCCGATACTATCATCCGGTGACTCATGAGCTACTGGATCGGGAAAAGCTGATGCGACGCCTGCCTCATAATGAGCGGAAAACCACCACGCCAACCACAAACAGTACGCCATAACAAAGAAGGCTTCCGGACATGCACCCTGCCGGACATCAGTAACCCTCACGGTTAACAGGACCGGCCACAAATGCCGGTTTTCCGGGAAAACGGGCACCGCGGAAGCGTAATAAAAAAGGCCTGAACAGAAGCGTCAGGCCTTTTTCACAAATTACCGGCGGTTATTCCGCGTGTGAAGACTCTTCTTCACCGCGTACACGCTCGATCCTGGCACCTAATGCACGAAGTTTATCTTCAATGCGCTCGTACCCGCGATCAATATGATAAATACGATCCACCAGCGTTTCACCTTCAGCAATACACCCTGCCAGTACAAGACTCGCGGAAGCACGCAGATCGGTCGCCATCACCTGTGCACCGGAGAGTTTTTCCACACCGTGACAAATGGCGGTATTACTCTCGATTTCGGCATGAGCTCCCATCCGGATCAGCTCAGGAATGTGCATAAAACGGTTTTCGAAAATGGTTTCGGTGATCACACCGGTCCCTTCTGCCACCAGATTCAGCAGTGTGAACTGTGCCTGCATGTCTGTCGGGAAGCCGGGATGTGGCGCGGTACGAATATTAACCGCTTTCGGACGACGTCCGTGCATATCCAGGCTTATCCAGTCTTCACCGGTTTCGATATCAGCACCCGCTTCACGCAGCTTAGCGAGTACGACATCCAGCGTTTCGGGACGGGTTTTATGGCAGAGTACTTTGCCTCCTGAAATCGCTGCTGCAATCAGGAAGGTTCCGGTCTCGATGCGGTCAGGCACCACTTCATAGCTACCACCGCCCAGTCGTTCAACGCCTTCAATCACAATTCGGTCTGTGCCGGCACCGGTGATCTTCGCACCGATGGTGTTCAGGAAGTTCGCTGTATCAGCAATTTCCGGCTCACGTGCAGCGTTTTCAATGATGGTCGTACCTTCTGCCAGTGTCGCAGCACTCATGATGGTCACTGTCGCACCCACGCTGACTTTATCCATCACGATATGAGCCCCTTTCAGACGCCCATCGACAAACGCTTTGACATAGCCTTCTTCCAGTTTGATCTCAGCACCCAGTTGCTCCAGGCCGCTGATATGCAGGTCTACCGGCCGTGCCCCGATAGCACACCCTCCCGGTAAAGAGACCTGTCCCTGACCAAAGCGAGCCACCAGAGGTCCCAATGCCCAGATGGATGCACGCATTGTTTTTACAAGGTCATACGGAGCGCAAAAAATGTTAACGCCACTGGCATCCAGATGGACAGCACCATTGCGTTCTGCTTTTACCCCAAGCTGGCTCAGCAACTTCATGGTGGTATCAATATCACGCAGTTTAGGTACATTTTTTATTTCTACCGGTTCTTCTGCCAGCAATGCGGCAAAAAGAATAGGTAATGCGGCATTTTTCGCACCGGAAATGGTAACTTCACCACTTAAACGGGTTGGACCCTGTACTCGAAACTTATCCATTCACACGGCTCTCAATTAACAATCATAATAGGCAAGACCTGCCAGCCTGTACTTACGCAGCCTGAATCAGAAACCATTCAGCTTACGATCACGGGCCCATTCAGCAGGGGTATATGCTTTGATGGATAACGCATGAATACGGTTATCCGCAATATATTCCATCAACGGGGCATACACAGCCTGCTGCTTTTTCACCCGGCTCATCGGTTCAAAAAGTTCACCGACGGCGATCACCTGGAAATGGCTGCCGTCACCGCTGACATGGACTTCATCCAGCGACAAAGCCTGCATTAATACTGCCTGAATCTCATTATTTTCCATTGCATTCAGCTTCCGTTAATCATAATCAGCCCATATCTTAGTAGAAAGCAGCTTTATCTTAAATACACAAAAGCCCCTGCCGGAGGCAGGGGCTTTTCATCAACACCGCGATATCTATCGGCTTTCTTCAGCAGAAACAATAATCTGTTGAAGATTATACAGGGTAATCAGTGACTGTAATTTATCAGAGATGCCGTGAAATACTACCGGCTGACCTGAGCGGGTGGCGATATTTTGCAGATGAACCAGCAGCGCCAGCCCCGCCGAATCGACCCGCTTCAGCCCGGAAACATTAATCTCTGAAACTCCCCGGACCACATGTTCTTTCTGCTGCCATAACGGGAGCAGTGTTTCGTGGTCCAGTTTGCCACTGAGCAGCAACGACCGATCCTGTTGCTGCCAATGTAACAAATCACTCATCAGTTTTGCTGATTCAGTGAAACAGGCTGGGCTGCATACTGTTTCAGTTGTGCCGTCAGCGCATCAATACCCTGGGTACGCAGCAGGTCACCCCACTGATTCTGTTTTGTGGTGATCATACTGATACCTTCGGCGACCATGTCATAGGCCTGCCATGCACCGGTACGGGTATTCTTACGCCACTGGAAGTCCAGCCGGACCGGCGGGCGACCATTCGGGTCGATAATAGTGACACGAATAGCCACCAGATTTGCATCCCCCAGCGGTTGCGGGGCTTCAATCTGGTAAGTTTGTCCGTGATACAGAGCCAGTGCCTGGGCGTAGGCCTGGTCCAGGTAATCACCGAAGGCCTTGTAGTACGCATCACGTTGTGCAGGCGTTGCCTGGTTATAGAAACGTCCCAGTACCAGCGCACCGGCATATTTAACCTGTACATAGGGCATCAGTTCCTGCTGCACAATTTCGCGCAGGTAATCCGGGTTCTGTTTAATTTTCCCCTGTTCATTTTTCAGACGGGTAAAGGTTTTCGCCGCCGCCTGATCCATCAGGGTATAAGGATTACTCTGATCCACCGGACTGGTCGCAGTGGTGGTCTCCGCGGCATTCACCGCCGCTACCGGCAGAGCTACCAGCATAGCGGTCAGTAACAAACGTTTGACTAACATATAAACTTTCCTTTTAGTGAATTGGCGTCGGCGTAGATGGAGCATTGCTGTCAGACGATGCACTTTGATCTTTGCTGCTGCTACCGTTGCCACTTTTGTACAGGAACTGTCCAATCAGGTCTTCAAGCACCATGGCTGATTTGGTATCGCGCAGCGTATCGCCATTCTTAAGAATAGCAGATCCCAAATCCGGATCGTTGAACCCCAGGTTAAGCGCCAGGAATTGCGCACCCAACAGACCCTGGGTACGTACCGCCAGTGAGCTGGTATCCGGAATTTTTCCGGCATAGGCATCATCAATCGCCATAGTCACTTTCGGTGAAAGCGTGCTGTCATCCAGAGAGATATTTGTGACTCTGCCGATCACTACACCACCGATTTCAACCGGAGAGCCGGCTTTAAGCCCCCCGATATTGTCGAAGGTCGCATACAATTTCCATGTAGGTTCTGCACCCAGGGATTTCAGATTTGCGGCGCGCAGGCAGAGAAACAGCGCAGCAACCAGAGCCAGCAACAGGAAAATACCTACCCAGATTTCACTTTTTTTACTTTGCATTGCGTTAATTCCCAAACATCAGTGCTGTCAGCACAAAATCTAACCCAAGTATGGCCAGAGAAGAGTGAACAACCGTACGGGTGGTTGCCCGACTGATCCCCTCAGACGTCGGAATAGCGTCATAGCCGTTGAATAGCGCTATCCAGGAAACAGCGATGGCGAAGATGATACTTTTCACCACGCAATTAATAATATCCATACGAAAATCAACGGCACCCTGCATGGCTGACCAGAAGAAACCTGAATCGATCCCTTTCCAGTCCACCCCGACCAGGGCTCCTCCGGCGATCCCGACCGCAGTGAACATTATTGCCAGTAACGGCATGCTAATTACCCCGGCCCAGAAGCGGGGAGCGACCACACGCCTTAACGGATCAACCGCCATCATTTCCATGCTGGATAACTGCTCTGTGGCTTTCATCAGCCCGACTTCCGCAGTGAGTGCCGACCCGGCACGCCCGGCGAACAGTAATGCCGTCACCACGGGCCCCAGTTCACGCAATAAAGAGAGCGCAACCACCATACCCAGGCTCGTTTCTGCGCCGTAGGTTTTTAAGACCAGGTATCCCTGTAATCCCAGCACCATGCCGATAAACAAACCGGAAACCAGGATAATCAGCAAAGAAAGTACACCCACACTGTAAATCTGCCGGATAACCAGCCGGCCATGTTTTACAAACTGTGGCTTGCCTGCCAGTGCATGAAATAACATCAGGCCCGCCCGGCCAAAGGATGCACAGCTATTGATTCCCCAACGTCCTAATGACGCCACTGCCTTTAACAACATAGGTTTAATGCCTCCCGGCGCTTAGCAAATCGGTGAGATAATCACCGGCCGGATACCGGAAAGGTACCGGACCATCTGCATGCCCGTCGATAAACTGTCGGACACGGGGATCAGGCGTTTCCCGTAATGTTTCGGGGCTACCCTGCGCAATAATATGCTGCCCTGCCACAATATAAGCATAGTCAGCAATACTCAGTACTTCAGGCACATCGTGAGAAACCACAATGCAGGTCAGACCCAGTGCATGATTCAGCTCATCGATCAATTTTACCAGTACTCCCATCGTAATGGGGTCCTGCCCGACGAAAGGCTCATCAAACATGATCAGTTCAGGGTCCAGTGCAATCGCGCGTGCCAGCGCAACACGTCTCGCCATCCCGCCCGATAATTCTGCAGGAGTGAGCTGCTCAGCCCCGCGCAGCCCTACCGCTTCCAGCTTCATCATCACCGTTGTGTGTAATAATTCCGGGGGTAACCGGGTATGTTCACGCAAAGGCCAGGCCACGTTTTCATAGACGGTGAGGTCTGTAAACAGTGCCCCTGACTGAAATAGCATACCCATCTTTTTACGGACGTCGTATAGCTTCCTGCGCGATAACGTCGGAATATTATCTTCACGGAAGAGAATTTCCCCGTTATCCGGCGCTAATTGCCCGCCGATAAGACGTAATAATGTCGTTTTACCGATACCTGACGGCCCCATAATGGCGGTGATTTTCCCTTCAGGGACAGTCAGGGAGATATCGTCAAAGATTTTTCGGGTCCCCCGGGAAAAGCTCATCCCGCGGATTTCCACTAATCCTTTTTGTTGCTGAACCATAGTGACCCCTTACAGGTGTTCGGGCATTTTAATTTGTTATCATGCCAGCCCGGAGGATAGCACTGCGTTATTTTTACAGAAAATTACAGCCAAAGTTTGTGTAATTCAGTCATAAAATTTACTTTTCGCCCTCCGGCAGTCAAAATCAGCGCCTGATAATGTTGATCTCCGTTTTTGCCATCATGCTGCGCCCCGGCATCATGGCCACTTTGGCAAAGGAATACCCATGCTTGTCGCGATTGTCCTGCTGGTTCTTGGTTTACTGCTGCTGGCGTATGGTGCCGACCGGCTGGTATTCAGCGCCTCCATTTTGTGCCGTTCACTGGGTATTCCCCCGTTAGTGATTGGCATGACAGTGGTCGGTATCGGGACCTCGCTGCCGGAGATTATTCTCTCTTTATCCGCAGTACAGCATGGCATGCGTGATTTTTCCGTCGGTATTGCGTTGGGTTCCAATATTACCAATATTTTATTAATTCTGGGTGGCGCAGCATTGATCCATCCTCTGAAAATAAGCTCGGCGCTTTTGCGCCGTGAACTGCCACTGATGCTACTGGTGGCACTGCTTTGTGGGCTATTACTGGCCGATAATCAGCTGACCCGAAGCGAAGGTTTTTGTCTGTTAGCCATGGCGGTCATTTATCTGTGGGGTATTATCCGGCTGGCCAACAACACCCGTCCACTCACCGGGGATCCTCTGACTCATGAACAGTTAGCCGAACTCCCCGGCGAAGATGCAGGTAATACAGTGGCCTGCCTGTGGCTGGGAGTGGCTCTGGTTCTGTTGCCGGTCGCCACGCGGATGATCCTTGATAACGCAGTCGTGGTGGCGGACTACCTGGGGATCAGCGAACTGCTGATGTCACTGTTTTTTATCTCAATCGGGACCAGCCTGCCGGAACTGGCGACGGTGATTGCCGGGACTCTGAAAGGTGAAGGGGATATCGCCGTTGGCAACCTGTTGGGTGCTAACATCTACAATACAGCGATTGTGCTGGGACTTCCGGCTCTGGTCAGCCCGGGCAGAATCGACAGCAATGCTTTTACCCGGGATTATTGGGTCATGCTCGGGGTCAGTGTGATTTTTGCAGTCATTTGCCTGAGAAAGCACCGGCGTATCGACCGTCTCACCGGAGCGTTTCTGTTGTGCGGATTTATTATCTGGGCCGCCATGCTCTGGTTTTTTCCGATGATGAATAATCAATAAAAGGACTCTGGAATGTCTGAACAACTGACAAGCTCTGGTTTTGATTTCAGAACAGCAGGAATAAACGTTCTGCGCATTGAACGAGAGGGCCTCGAACAGCTGGACCAGTACATTAACGAAGATTTTTCACGTGCCTGTGAAATCCTTTACCATTGTCGCGGGAAAGTGGTGGTGATGGGGATGGGGAAATCGGGTCACATCGCCCGTAAAATGGCAGCAACCTTTGCCAGTACCGGCACACCGGCTTTTTTTGTCCATCCTGCAGAAGCCAGCCACGGGGATCTGGGGATGGTAAGCCCTGGCGATGTGGTCCTCGCCATCTCTAACAGCGGCGAATCCCATGAAATTCTGGCACTGGTTCCGGTGATCAAACGGCTGAAAATTACGTTAATCTGCCTGAGCAGTCGGCCGGAGAGTGCCATGGCAAAAGCCGCCGATTTGCACTTAACCGTCAGAGTGCCTCAGGAAGCCTGCCCGCTGGGCCTGGCCCCCACCAGCAGTACCACGGCAACGCTGGTGATGGGAGATGCTCTGGCTGTTGCCTTACTGGAAGCCCGGGGTTTTACGGCAAATGATTTCGCCCTTTCACATCCCGGGGGGGCATTGGGCAGGAAACTCTTACTGCATGTCAGCGATGTCATGCATGCCGGTACGGAAATGCCCTGCGTCCCCTGCCATGCCTCACTACGTGACGCATTGCTGGAGATTACCCGCAAGAAAATGGGTATGACGGTGATCGTTGAGGAAGATATGACGATAGCCGGTATTTTTACCGACGGCGATTTGCGCCGGGTGATCGATATGGGGATCAACTTCCAATCGACTCTGATAGAGAAAGTTATGACGCCGGGTGGTATCCGCGTAACACCCAATATGCTGGCGGTTGATGCGCTAAATGTTATGCAAAGTAAAAATATAACCTCGTTACTGGTTGCGGATAACAATCGTCTGGTGGGTGTGGTACATATGCATGATATGTTGCGTGCCGGTGTCGTCTGAACAGGATAAGAGAATGAAAACTGAATTACCCGTTGAAACCTGTTACGGGCCTGTCAGCCAGGCCGTTATGGCCAGTGCAGCCGGAATAAAATTACTAATCTGTGATGTCGATGGTGTGATGTCTGACGGATTGATTTATATGGGAAACAGCGGTGAAGAACTGAAGGCCTTCAATGTCCGTGACGGTTATGGGATCCGCTGCCTGTTAACCAATGAGGTTGAAGTGGCGATCATTACCGGGCGTAAAGCCGGATTACTGGAAGATCGTTGCCGAACACTGGGTATCAGCCATCTTTATCAGGGACAATCAGATAAGGTTTTGGCCTTTCACGATCTTCTGGATAAACTGTCGCTCCGTCCGAATCAGGTCGCCTATATTGGCGATGATTTGATTGACTGGCCGGTCATGGCACAGGTCGGTCTCAGTGTTTCTGTGGCGGATGCCCATCCCTTATTACTCCAGCGCGCAGACTATGTCACACGTATCAACGGTGGCCGTGGTGCGGTAAGGGAAATTTGTGATCTTATTTTGATGGCACAAGATAAATTCGAGGATGCCAAAGGGTTATCGATATGAGTAAAACCAGATGCTGGATCACCCTCCTGCTGGCCATTATTGCGGTGGTATTGATTGGCTGGAACCTGACCAATCAGGGCTCCCCCTCACCTTCGGTGGCAACCGATGATCAAAGCCCGACCTATACCACGGCCAGTACCCATACCGTGGTCTATAACCCGGAGGGAGGGCTGGCGTATACGCTTGATTCAGCAAAAGTCACTTACTTTGATGCCACCCGTGAGAGCTGGTTTGATAACCCTGTCATGACCACGTATGACCCGCAAAAAGCACCGGCATGGTCAGTCAAGGCAGATAAAGCCAAATTAACGCAAAACCGTATGCTGTATCTTTACGGGCATGTGGAAGTTCGGGCCTTAAGCCCGGACGCGAAAATCGAACGTATAACGACGGATAATGCCCGGATTAACCTTGCCACCCAGGATGTGACCTCCGATGACCAGGTCACGCTGTACGGCCAGGGGTTCCACTCTACAGGGATGAAGATGCGGGGTAATTTACGCGCAAAAACAGCCGAATTAATTGAAAAGGTCAAAACCTACTATGAAATTCAACACCAAAACTAATAGCATCAGGTTACTGCTGATCAGTACATTGCTCGCTTGTAGCCTGCCGGCTCTGGCGGTAACAGGTGATTCGGAGAAGCCCGTGAATGTCACCTCTGAAAACCAGTCAATGGATATGCAGGGCAATGTGGCGACCTTTACCGGTAATGTCGTTATTACTCAGGGAACGATCAAAATTACCGCAGATAAGGTGGTTGTGACCCGTCCGGGCGGTGACAGCAAGAAAACCCTGGTGGATGCCTATGGCAATCCGGCCACCTTTTATCAGATGCAGGACAATGGCAAACCGGTCAAAGGCCATGCCGCCAAATTACATTATGATCTGGCGAAAGATATGATTGAGTTCACCGGCAATGCGTATATTCAGCAGTTAAACAGTAATATTCAGGGTGATCGCATTACTTATCTGGTGAAACAGCAAAAAATGCAGGCTTACAGTCAGGGGCAACAGCAACGTGTGACTACCGTTCTGGTACCTTCTGAATTACAGACCCCTAAAACCACGAAATCCCCTAAACAGAGTCAATAATACTTATGGCGACTTTAATTGCAGAGAACCTGGCAAAAGCATACAAAGGCCGACGTGTGGTTGAGGATGTGAGCCTGGAAGTGAAATCAGGTGAAATTGTCGGCCTGCTGGGCCCTAACGGGGCGGGTAAAACGACGACCTTCTATATGGTTGTCGGTATTGTCCCCCGCGATGCAGGCCGGATTGTTATCGATAGTGATGATATTAGTTTACTGCCGCTGCACGCCCGTGCCCGCCTGGGTATCGGATATCTGCCCCAGGAGGCCTCAATTTTCCGTCGCCTGAGTGTTTACGATAACCTGATGGCGGTCCTGCAGATCCGTAAAGATCTGACCGCAGAGCAACGGGAAGATCGTGCCAACGAGCTGATGGAAGAGTTCCATATTGAACATCTGCGGGATAGTCAGGGACAGGCCCTTTCCGGCGGAGAACGTCGCCGTGTTGAAATTGCACGCGCACTGGCCGCTAACCCCAAATTTATCCTGCTCGATGAGCCTTTTGCCGGCGTTGACCCTATTTCGGTCATTGATATCAAAAAAATTATCGAGCACCTGCGTGACAGCGGTCTGGGCGTACTGATCACTGACCATAACGTCCGTGAAACACTCGCGGTCTGTGAACGCGCCTATATCGTCAGTCAGGGTAAATTAATCGCTCACGGCACCCCGGAAGAGATTCTGGCAGACGAGCAGGTAAAACGCGTTTATCTCGGTGAAGAGTTCCGACTCTGATTCTGTTAATGTGTTCTTATTGATATTTTTTCAGGAAATACACGCCTCACTATGAAGCAAAGTTTGCAATTCAGACTCAGCCAACAACTGGCCATGACCCCCCAGTTGCAGCAGGCGATACGGCTGTTGCAACTGTCAACGCTCGAGTTACAACAAGAATTACAATTAGCTCTGGAAAGTAATCCGTTACTGGAACAAACAGAGGTACTCAACGAAGTTGATGCTGAGGAGTCAGGTGAAACCGCATCCCTGGATACACGGGAAGCCCTGGAACAAAAAGATATGCCGGAAGAGCTTCCTCTGGATGCCACCTGGGATGAAATTTATACCGCAGGTACCCCTTCCGGAACAGGCACAGATTATCAGGATGATGAATTACCTCTCTATCAGGGCGAAACCACACAATCCCTGCAGGATTACCTGATATGGCAAATGGAGCTTACCCCCTTCAGCGATACAGATCGCGCGATAGCCACGTCGATTGTCGATGCGATTGATACCACAGGGTATCTGACCGTTCCGCTGGATGACATTCTGGAAAGCATTGGTGATGATGAATTGGCCCCCGAAGAGGTCGAAGCGGTCTTAAAGCGTATCCAGCATTTTGACCCTATCGGCGTGGGTGCCAGAGATTTAAAAGAATGTCTGCTGATCCAGCTCTCTCAGTTTGCTCCTGAAACCCCGATGCTTGAAGAAGCGCGAATGATTGTTCGCGGGCATCTGGATCTGCTGGCAAACCATGACTTCCGCAGTCTGATGCGCGTGACGCGGCTCAAAGAAGATGTACTGAAAGAGGCGATGCTCCTGATCCAGTCGCTGGACCCGCGACCAGGGCAGTCTATTAATACCGGTGAGTCAGAGTATGTGATCCCGGATGTCCTGGTACGTAAGTCAGGCAACCAGTGGACCGTCGAACTCAATACCGACAGCCTGCCGAGGCTACGCATTAATCAGCAATATGCCGCGATGAGCGGCGGTGCCCGTAACGACAGCGATAATCAGTTTATCCGCAATAATTTACAGGAAGCCCGCTGGCTGATTAAGAGCCTTGAAAGCCGTAACGACACATTGCTTAAAGTTTCCCGCTGTATTGTCGAGCAGCAACAGGCCTTTTTCGAGCAGGGTGAAGAACATATGCGGCCAATGGTACTGGCAGATATTGCCCAGGCCGTGGAAATGCATGAATCCACGATTTCACGCGTTACCACTCAGAAATACCTGCACAGTCCGCGGGGCATTTTTGAGCTGAAGTACTTTTTCTCAAGCCATGTGAATACTGAAGGTGGCGGTGAAGCGTCCTCCACGGCAATCAGAGCGCTGGTTAAAAAATTAATTTCGACGGAAAACCCTGTAAAGCCCTTGAGTGACAGTAAACTCACTACTATGTTATCTGAACAGGGCATTATGGTCGCAAGACGAACCGTCGCTAAGTATCGCGAGTCTTTATCTATACCGCCATCAAATCAGCGAAAACAACTGCTTTGACGTTACAGAACCGCGGACCTGTGTCACCACCTTTGCAGGTCACCAGGTGGAAATAACGGAACCTCTGCATCAGTTTAGCGAACAAAAGTTTGCTACGCTGAAGCGTTAATTTCCGGCTATCCACCCTGAACTCCTGATCTCAGCGGTTGTCCATGTACTTTCAACAACAGAGGCACTCTGTGCCTGTGGATGGCTGTAAAGGGTGAATGATTGCCGGCATGGACTCGCGGTTTGCCACGATGAAGGCCGTGATCATGATACGCGACGGCCGTACAGGCAGTATTGGCTCAGTGCAGTAAAGGCAACCGTCGCGGGATAAAGATCAACCGATAACCACAATAGTGGCCAGATAAATCTGCAAGTGAAATTATATGAATAGTGAACTGACACTTGAACTTAGCCAGGTCCTTACCCCGGAATGTACACGTAATAATGTACACTGCCAGAGTAAAAAACGGGCATTGGAGATTATCAGCGAGCTGGCGGCAGCACAGCTGAATCTGCCACACCAGACCATTTTTGAAACTATCCTGAATCGTGAAAGGATGGGCAGCACGGGCATCGGCAATGGTATTGCCATCCCTCATGGAAAACTGGAAGAAGATACCTTACGCACCATTGGTGTGTTCATCCATCTTGAGCATCCTATTTCATTTGATGCTGTTGATAATCAGCCCGTTGATTTGCTATTTGCCCTGCTGGTTCCGGCAGATCAATGTAAAACTCACTTGCATACCTTATCCCAGGTCGCTAAACGCCTGGCAGAAAAGAATATCTGCAGGCGTCTGCGGGCGGCACAAAGCGATCAGGAACTCTATGACATTATTATGGATGAGCAGCAGCGTACGGAAGAATAATTCCGGCCAATTGTTATCATTAGCCAGGATCATTACGGGAGAAAAGTCATGGTTCTGATGATCGTCAGTGGTCGTTCCGGATCGGGTAAATCTGTCGCACTCAGAGCCCTTGAGGATATGGGGTTTTATTGTGTTGATAACTTACCCGTTGATTTGTTGCCGGAGTTGGCCAACTCACTGGCAAAGCAGGATATTTCTGCAGCAGTGAGCATTGATGTGCGTAATATGCCGGAATCTCCGGAAATTTTCGAAAATGCTTTTAACCGCCTGTCTGACAAATTTACACCACAATTGCTGTTCCTGGATGCTGACCGCAATACACTGATCCGCCGTTACAGTGATACCCGCCGGCTGCACCCGCTTTCAGGCAGAAACCTGTCGCTTGAGAGTGCTATAGACGAGGAGAGCGATCTGCTTGAGCCACTGCGCTCCAGAGCAGACCTGATTATTGACACCTCTGAGATGTCGGTGCACGAACTGGCAGAAATGCTGCGGGCGCGTCTGCTGGGTAAACGTGAGCGCGAACTGACCATTGTGTTCGAGTCCTTTGGCTTTAAATACGGTATTCCGATTGATGCCGATTATGTCTTCGACGTCCGCTTCCTGCCAAACCCCCACTGGGACCCAACGCTCAGGCCTTTTACTGGCCTTGATCGCCCGGTGATCGAATTTCTTGACCGCCATACTGAAGTCCATAATTTTATTTATCAGACCCGCAGTTATCTTGAACTCTGGCTTCCGATGCTGGAAACCAACAACCGCAGTTACCTGACAGTCGCTATCGGATGTACTGGCGGAAAACACCGTTCCGTCTATATTGCAGAGCAACTGGCGGACTATTTCCGTTCACGGGGTAAAAATGTTCAGTCACGGCATCGTACATTGGAAAAGAAAAGAAAATGACAGTGAAAGAATCAGTAAAAATCAGAAATAAGCTGGGTATTCATGCCAGACCGGCGATGAAGTTATTCGAACTGGTCCGGAGTTTTGATTGTGAGGTGATCCTGCGCAACGAAGCAGGCACTGAAGCCGATGCCAGTAGTGTCATTGCACTGCTGATGCTGGATTCAGCGCAAGGTGGTCAGATTGAAGTCGAAGCAAATGGCCCGGACGAAGCCCGGGCACTACAGGCGGTGATCGAACTTTTCAACGCTGGTTTTGATGAAGACTAAACCGGCATCAACTCAGTACAGGTGATACTTTTCCAGAAAGCCGGTACCCCCTAACTGTTCCATCTGCCGCGAGATCCACTGCTGCCGTCCGCGGACATAGGCCGAGGGAGCACTGGCATGATAGATAATCGGGTTAGGTAAGACCGCAGCCAGCAATGCAGCTTCCTGCCCGGTGAGCTGGCTGGCATGTTTATGGAAATAGGTTTCTGAGGCCATTTCCACCCCAAAAATCCCAGGCCCGAACTCAGCAATATTCAAATAGACCGTCAGTATTCTTTTTTTACCCCAGAGAGTTTCCAGCCCTACTGTCAGCCCGGCCTCCAATCCTTTGCGTAACCAGCTACGCCCATCCCAGAGAAACATATTTTTTGCCGTTTGCTGGGACAATGTCGAAGCCCCGCGCATCTCTCCCCGTTGACGGCTATCCAGCACTGATTGTACTGCCGCAAAATCAAAGCCCCAATGCTCAGGAAATTTCTGATCTTCACCGGCAATCACTGCCAACGGCATCCAGGGGGAAATCTCCGACATACTGACCCAATGGGAACGGGCACGATAGGCCGTATTCCCCGAGACGAATGCGCCGACCTGCCGCTCTGCCATCACCGCGGAAAAGGGGACCGGCACGACGGAAAATATCAGGATAACGGCAATCATCATGGCAATGATCCCACTGACGGTCAGCAGAAAACACCGTTTAACTCTGTACCGGAATCCCTTTTTACTTGTCATCAGTCTGCTCCTGCAGCGGGCCTGTTTTGATATAACCGTGGTTCATTAATTATCATCCGACCGGGTGTTTGTATTAAATTTCCAATCCTATTTTTTGCAAAAAATCGCCGGTTATTGTGAATATTTTCAAAAACAGAGTAAGAATGACTCTGCTTTACAAGAATAATCCCAATAACATCAATTACTTCAAAAAATAAGGAATCGGTTCCAGGCTGTTCAGCTTTCGTTTAACTGTTAAGGTAAATTAATCATTTCACCCTATTCACCCTGACCACTTTATTAACAATAAATTAAACATAACTTATCATTCAAAGGGAAAAAAGCAGATGCCGCTCCGGCCGGTGATAGCCTGGTATCAGTCAGGAGCGCATGACTATCGATAAACCTGGTTCCTTGCGCTCTCTGGTATAACGCTGCAACTTTATCATTCTCCGGGTACCTTGCAGCTTCTCCGGGAAGCTAACGGGACGGAACTCGCATTCTTACTTATTGTTTTTGTGCATAAATATTACTAAAGTCCCGCATCAGGCGAGTTGCAAATAAAAACATCATCAAATGAAAGGTTTTTGCGGGAATGATCATGGAGTAAGTTTTGCTATTCCGCCGATGAATCGGCTCATTCTGCCTGTCCATCGATTGCCCTTAAACGGTGCAGAGCAACAGAAACCTCTCTGACAACAGATGCCTCAGAAGGATTTCAACTTCATAAATCTTAATGAATTGTGGAAAAGTGACCTCAGTTTTTGTTAAGGTAAGTGCAGCAGTAATCCAATACCCCCTGTAGCCCCGGTTCCGACCGGATAACGACTGACGTATCCGGCTACAGAGTGACCGTTTCCCTGGTGTTGGCGCAATCTTCGCGCACCCCGGTTTATCCGGGGTCATTTTTTTGCTCTGCCGCCCCGGTTACTTTTCTGCTTCCCTGTTCTCTACCCACTTTCTTAGCGTATCTACTTCATGACGCCATTCATGTCGCAGTTCATCGATCCATTCCTGGACGTTGTCCCACCAGGCCGGGAGTTCCGGGGTCTGAATCTGCCGCGCAATCTCCTGCAGGTATTTTAATCCGACAGAGCCAGCCGCTCCCTTAATTTTGTGGCCCTCTTCCGCAATGCCTTTCTGATCTTTTGCCATCATGTTGGAGTCGAGGACATCAAGATAGCCCGGCATCATTTTTTCAAACATGCTCAGACTGTCATAGATAAGTTTTGGCCCTACCAGCTCAAGATATTGTTCCAGCATGACGATATCCAGGTGCTTCTGTTCAGCGGAAGATGCCGGTTCAGGGATCTGCTCTTCCTCATCCTGATGCGGGTTCCAGTATTTACTGATCACGGCAGTTAGCGCAGGGACGGCCAGCGGTTTGCTCAGCACATCATCCATCCCGGCTTCCAGATACTCTTGCTTATCTTTCAGCACATTAGCCGTCAGAGCGACCAGCGGAGGAAGTTCCTGCCCGGTAAAGCGCTGATGCAGTGTGCGTGCGACATCAAGGCCGGTCATATCCGGCAGCTGAATATCCAGCAATACCATATCGAACTCCCCGGGATCGAACATTTCCAGCGCCTCAGCACCAGTCATCGCCACCTCGGTTGAGCACCCTAGTTTATCCAGTACTGAACGGGCCACCACTACGTTTAGTTCGATATCCTCGACCAGTAAAATATGCAGAGCCGGCAGAGGCATGGCCTCCGGCTCATCAGCAGGCTCATCTATGGTCGTCAGGGCTGGCGCATCAATCACCACGCTGAAGCAGGCACCTTCTCCGGGAAGGCTGCTGACCGTAATATCGCCCCCCATCGCCTGTGCCAGACGGTAAGAAATCGCCAGTCCGATACCGGTGCCGGTCGCCGGTTTACCCCCATGCTGATCTTTCACCTGGTAGTACATGGCAAAAATTTTGTCCTGCTCCGCCTTCGGAATACCGATCCCGGAATCTTTGACATCAAAGCGAAGTTTCTGCGCGGTGTCATCATAGGTGACGGTGACGATAATTTCGCCTTCGCGGGTGAACTTCACGGCATTACCAATCAGGTTCCATAGGATCTGACGCAACCGGGTCCCGTCGGCGACGATCGTTTCAGGCAAGGGTTGCTGTGCAGACATAATGAACTTCAGTCCCTTGGGCTGAACCAGCAGTCCGGAGAGATTTTCAAGATCAGCCAGGAAGCCGGTAAAATCGATAGGCTGATTGTCCAGCCTGACACGGCGACGTTCAATTTTATCCATTTCGATCACATCGTTGAAAATATTTCCCAGTGTGATCGCTGACACATGGATGGTGTTGAGATAATTCAGCTGTTCCTGACTCAGTTCGGTATCCAGCAGGATACGACTCAGGCCGACAATGCCGTTCAGCGGTGTACGAAGTTCATGACTGATGGTCGAGATAAAGGTCGTTTTTTCGCGGCTGGCATTTTCCAGTGCTTCCTGGTAACGCTTACGCTCGGTAATATCACGACCAAACCCCATCAGACCGGCGCGCTTTCCGACACGGTCATAGTAAGGAACTTTACGGATTTCAAAACAGGCTTTTTTACCATCCGGATACTGCAGCCACTGTTCATAAGTCAGCGCAACATTATGACGGAACACCTTCTCATCCGTTTCCAGTATTTTGGCTGCGGTATCGGCGTCATAGATATCCAGCGGTGATAACCCGACCAGCTGTTTCTCATTTTTCCCCGCCAGCAATTCGACGGCACGGTTACAACCGGAAAACTTGCGGTCAATATTGCGATAAAAGACCAGGTCAGGAGAGGCATCAAGAAATGAACGTAAGAAACTGGACTGCTGTTCCAGTTCTATCTGAGTCTTTTCACGGCTGGCCATTTCATCCTTGAGCTTATCCATAGCATGTTCACGGGCCTGTTCCGCTTTTTCACGATCATTAATTTCCTGATTGAGTTGCTGAATATTTTCTTTCAACTGCTGGTTAAGTTGTAAGTCCCGGTGACGCATCTCTTCGAGCTTATCCACCAGCCGGGCTAACCGCTGACGGGAGTCTTCCAGTTGATCAACGACCACAGAGAGGAAATACACTGCCCAGGGCGTGATCAGTAATCCAAAAAATACCGAACGGACGACATCGATACTTTCCACTCTGCCCTGTAATACCAGCGTAACGGCCATCTGGACAATCATTGCCAGCACAACTAAGGCTGAGGCCAGCAACAAAGAAAACCGGACCAGGCCAAGTTTGACCATCAAATCTACATAGTATTGCGCCAGTAATCTGATCTGTTTCATATACACTCCCTGACTGTGAACTCCCATCATAGCCTACCTTTTTAACGCAGAAACAGGTTGATAGGAATCACAGACGTATTTTCCCGAAGGATGCCGCAATCCTCTGCCGCCACCGCGTGAGGGTAAGACGTCATAAGATAAAACAATAAATGAATATAAATTCACAAGAAGTGAATCTTAACTCAACAAGCAATCCTATTAATTTTTTTAATGATCCCTGAGAACACGCAGAAAAAAAGGTTTATTCCTAAAACAGATATATTATGCAGCAATCTGCGAATAAGCGGAGTTTTGTGCTAAAAATCACTCCGGCACCAGCATGGTGCAGCTATTGAGATGCCGCACTATAGTGAGACAGTTCACAATTACCTCTGCATCCTGATTGTGCACAACCGGATAAAAAAACTATTAACTACTTAACATTCAATCAGATACAAAAAAACACCCGCCCTCGTCACAGAAAGAGTCACTATTTGACCTGACTTCGCTTTCCCGATAAGTTGGAAATCCACTGGAAGCTTTCTGTGCGGATCCATTGTCCGCCATATTTATGCAGTAGCAGAGGTTCCCTGTAACAAGTTCCCGACACTTGTCACATCGACGAAGCCCGCCATGGCAGAAGAAGCGATATAAGACATGTTTGTGCATCTCCATATGCCGCATTCTTACGCTGCTGTTGCGCATGTCTGACTGCCGGAATAACAAGAGTCTCTAGAGCCCGGGGAGGTTCACTAAATGTTGTATGATAAATCCCTTGAAAAGGATAACTGTGGTTTTGGACTGATCGCCCATATAGAAGGTGAACCGAGCCATAAAGTAGTACGTACGGCCATTCATGGACTCGCCAGAATGCAACATCGCGGTGCAATTCTGGCTGACGGTAAAACCGGTGATGGCTGTGGTCTTCTGTTACAGAAGCCTGACCGTTTCTTCCGTATTGTTGCGGAAGAAAAAGGCTGGCGTCTGGCGAAGAACTACGCTGTCGGTATGCTCTTCCTGAGTACTGATGAAGCCAGGGCCAGTGCTGCCCGTGCTATTGTCGAAGAAGAGATTATCCGTGAAACACTTTCTGTGGCCGGATGGCGCGAAGTTCCTACTAATCAGGACGTTCTGGGGGAGATTGCCCTGTCGTCATTGCCAGGGATCCAACAAGTCTTTATCAACGCCCCGGCCGGATGGCGTCCGCGTGATATGGAACGCCGTCTGTACATGGCTCGCCGCCGGATAGAAAAGCGTGTCGAAGCCCTGAATGACAGTGATTTCTATATTTGTAGTTTCTCCAATCAGGTGAATATCTACAAAGGGCTTTGCATGCCCACTGACCTGCCCCGGTTTTATCTCGACCTGGCGGATTTGCGTTTAGAATCATCTATATGCTTATTCCACCAGCGCTTCTCAACCAATACTGTGCCTCGCTGGCCACTGGCCCAGCCTTTCCGCTATATGGCACATAATGGTGAAATTAATACCATTGCCGGGAACCGGCAGTGGGCACGTGCACGTGCATATAAATTCAATACCCCATTGATCCCTGATCTGCAGACCGTCGCTCCGTTTGTGAACGACCGGTTCAGATTCCAGTTCAATGGATAACATGCTGGAGCTTTTCCTCAACGGTGGTATGGACCTGGTCCGCGCAATGCGTTTGCTGGTACCGCCGGCATGGCAGAACAATCCGGATATGGATCCTGAGTTACGCGCCTTCTTTGACTTTAACTCCATGCATATGGAGCCGTGGGATGGCCCCGCCGGTATCGTCATGTCTGACGGACGTTACGCGGCCTGTAACCTGGACCGTAATGGTCTGCGACCTGCCCGGTATGTTATTACCAGTGATAAATTAATTACCTGCGCCTCTGAAGTCGGTATCTGGGATTATCAGCCCGATGAAGTGGTCGAAAAAGGCCGTGTCGGTCCCGGCGAGCTGATGGTGATCGATACCCGTGAAGGCCGTATCCTCCATTCGTCAGAAACCGATAACGATCTGAAAAGCCGCCATCCTTATAAAGAATGGATGGAAAAGAATGTTAAACGCTTAGTCCCTTTTGAAGAGCTGACGGATGAGCAGGTGGGTAAACGTCACCTCAGCGATACGATGCTGGCGACTTACCACAAGCAGTTTGGTTACAGCAGTGAAGAACTGGACAGCATTCTGCGGGTACTGGGCGAGAATGGCCAGGAAGCCGTGGGGTCGATGGGTGATGATACGCCTTTTGCCGTGCTCTCCAGCCGCCCGCGCATTATCTATGACTATTTCCGTCAGCAATTTGCGCAGGTGACTAACCCGCCGATTGACCCGTTGCGTGAAAACCACGTGATGTCACTGGCAACCAGTATCGGCCAGGAGATGAATGTCTTCTGTGAAGCGGAAGGACAGGCCCACCGGGTGAGCTTTAAATCCCCTATCCTGCTCTACTCTGACTTTACTCAGCTGACGACGCTGGAAGGTAAGTACTATCGTGCCGATACCCTGGACTGTACTTTTGAGCCGGAAAGCGAAACGCTGGAGCAGGCTATCCACCGTCTGAATGATCAGGCGGAAGAACTGGTGCGTGAAGGGACCGTTCTGCTGGTGCTGTCTGACCGGGCGATCAGTATCGGTCGTCTGCCGGTACCGGCTCCGATGATCGTCGGAGCAGTCCAGGCGCGGTTGGTTGAAAAAAATCTGCGCTGTGATGCCAACATCATTGTTGAAACGGCGTCAGCCCGTGATCCGCATCATTTTGCAGTGCTGTTCGGCTTCGGCGCAACGGCGGTCTACCCATGGCTGGCCTATGAGTCTCTGGCACAGATGTCAGACAGCGGTGTTATCGGAAAAGATTATCGCAGTGTGATGCTGAACTACCGTAACGGCATCAATAAAGGTCTGTACAAAATCATGTCCAAAATGGGCATTTCGACTATCGCTTCTTACCGCTGTTCGAAGCTGTTCGAAGCTGTCGGTTTACATCAGGATGTGACCCGCCTCTGTTTCCAGAATGTCACCAGCCGGATCGGCGGTGCCAGCTTCAGTGATTTCCAGCAGGATTTAACGAATCTGGCGAAACGCGCCTGGTTACAGCGTAAGACGCTGGAACAGGGAGGATTACTGAAATACGTCCATGGCGGTGAATACCACGCCTATAACCCGGATATCGTAGGCACGCTGCAGCAGGCGGTTCAGAGCGGCGATTTCGATGACTACAGGAAGTATGCAGAACTGGTCAATAACCGTCCGGTCGCCACGTTGCGTGACCTGTTACAGTTACAGCCCGGCACTGACAGTATTCTTATCGACGATGTCGAGCCAGCCAGTGAGCTGTTTAAACGTTTTGACAGTGCGGCAATGTCTATCGGTGCGTTAAGCCCGGAAGCACATGAATCACTGGCTGAAGCCATGAACAGTATCGGCGGCTTCTCCAACTCCGGAGAAGGCGGTGAAGATCCTGCACGTTACGGCACCAATAAAGTTTCACGGATCAAACAGGTCGCTTCCGGTCGCTTTGGTGTGACACCGGCCTACCTGGTGAATGCGGATGTTATTCAGATCAAGGTCGCTCAGGGGGCGAAACCGGGTGAAGGCGGACAGTTACCGGGTGACAAGGTGACTCCGTATATTGCCAGACTCCGCTACTCTGTACCTGGCGTCACACTGATATCACCTCCGCCACATCATGATATCTATTCCATTGAAGACCTGGCGCAGCTGATTTTCGACCTCAAGCAGGTCAACCCGAAGGCGATGATTTCGGTCAAACTGGTTTCCGAACCGGGTGTCGGAACCATTGCGACCGGGGTGGCAAAAGCCTATGCGGATTTAATCACTATCGCCGGCTATGATGGCGGCACCGGTGCCAGTCCGTTGTCCTCGGTTAAATATGCCGGCTGCCCCTGGGAACTGGGGCTGGTAGAGACTCAGCAGGCACTGGTGGCCAATGGCTTGCGTCATAAAATCCGCTTACAGATCGATGGCGGGCTGAAAACCGGCCTGGATATCATTAAAGCCGCGATCCTGGGTGCCGAAAGCTTCGGCTTCGGGACCGGTCCGATGGTCGCGCTGGGCTGTAAATACCTGCGTATTTGCCACCTGAATAACTGTGCTACCGGTGTGGCAACTCAGGACGATAAGCTGCGCACCCATCATTACCATGGCTTACCGTTTAAAGTGACCAATTACTTTGAATTTATTGCCCGGGAAACCCGTGAAATTATGGCCTCACTGGGGGTAACCCGTCTGACTGACCTGATCGGCCGCACCGATCTGCTGAAAGAATTGGACGGATTTACGGCAAAACAGCAGAAGCTGGATCTTTCTTCACTGCTGAAGACTGCGCAGCCAATGCCAGGTAAAGCCATGTACTGTACCGAAAGCAACCCGCCGTTTGATAAAGGCGTGCTTAACAAAGCGTTGCTGGAACAGGCTGTCCCCTTTATTGAGCAGCGTCAGAGTAAAACATTCTATTTCGACATCCGGAATACCGATCGTTCCGTCGGCGCCACGCTTTCCGGTGCTATCGCCATGATTCACGGTGACCAGGGACTGGCGGCAGATCCTATCCGCGTTTACTTTACCGGAACCGCTGGTCAGAGTTTCGGGGTATGGAATGCCGGTGGGCTGGAAATGATCCTGACCGGGGATGCTAACGACTATGTCGGTAAAGGCATGGCTGGCGGGTTACTGGCTATCCGTCCTCCGGTAGGTTCTGCCTTCCGCAGCGTGGAAGCGACCATTGCCGGTAACACCTGTCTGTATGGCGCCACCGGCGGTAAACTTTTTGCCGCAGGTCGTGCCGGTGAACGTTTTGCCGTCCGTAACTCCGGAGCCATTACCGTGGTTGAAGGTATCGGTGACAATGGCTGTGAATATATGACCGGTGGCATTGTCTGCGTCCTGGGGCGCACCGGCGTTAACTTTGGCGCAGGGATGACCGGCGGATTCGCTTACGTTCTGGATGAAGACGGTGAATTCCGTAAACGCGTGAATGCTGAACTGGTAGAAGTGCTGGATGTTGAGCAATTACCGATCCATGAAGAGCATCTGCGCGGGCTGATTACTGAACACGTTCAGTATACCCAGTCCGGTCGCGGTGAAGAGATCCTGGCCAACTGGCCGGAATGGTCTGCTAAATTCACCCTGGTTAAACCTAAGTCCAGTGATGTCAAAGCATTGCTGGGCCACCGTAGTCGCTCCGCAGCAGAACTGCGGGTTCAGGCGCAGTAAGAGGTCACGATGAGTCAGAATGTTTATCAGTTTATCGACTTGCAGCGTGTTGATCCGCCGAAAAAACCGCTGAAACTTCGGAAAATTGAATTTGTAGAAATTTATGAGCCCTTCTCTGAAGGGCAGGTTAAAGCTCAGGCCGATCGCTGCCTGGACTGCGGTAACCCGTATTGCGAATGGAAATGTCCGGTTCACAACTATATTCCTAACTGGCTGAAGCTGGCCAATGAAGGCAGGATTATGGAAGCGGCAGATCTGTCACACCAGACCAACAGCTTGCCGGAAGTCTGTGGACGTGTTTGTCCACAGGACCGCCTGTGTGAAGGCTCGTGTACGCTCAATGCGGAGTTTGGTGCCGTCACCATCGGTAATATCGAGCGCTATATCAACGATAAAGCGATGGAGATGGGCTGGAAGCCGGACATGTCGCATGTCACGCCTACCGGTAAACGTGTCGCCGTCATTGGCGCCGGCCCTGCCGGTCTGGCTTGTGCGGATGTCCTGACCCGTAATGGTGTAAAGGCAGTGGTCTTTGACCGTCACCCGGAAATTGGTGGTTTGCTGACCTTTGGTATTCCTTCTTTCAAATTAGAAAAAGAAGTGATGATCAAACGTCGCGAACTGTTCACCGAAATGGGCATTGAATTCCGTCTGAATACTGAAGTGGGACGCGATGTTCAGCTCAGCGACCTGATGGATGAATTCGATTCTGTGTTCCTGGGTGTCGGGACTTACCAGTCAATGCGTGGTGGCCTGGAAAATGAAGATGCGCCGGGTGTATTTGATGCCCTGCCTTTCCTGATTGCGAATACACGTCACACCATGGGCTTTGAGCCACTGGAAGAGCAGCCTTATATCACCATGCAGAGTAAACGCGTTGTCGTGCTCGGTGGCGGGGATACGGCGATGGACTGCGTGCGTACGTCCATTCGTCAGGGTGCCAGTCATGTGACCTGTGCTTACCGTCGTGATGAAGATAATATGCCAGGCTCGCGCCGCGAGGTGAAAAATGCCCGTGAAGAAGGGGTTGAGTTCCGGTTTAACCTGCAACCTTTAGGTATCGAGATCGACAGCCAGGGTCGCGTCTGTGGCGTTAAGATGGCACGTACCGAAATGGGTCCTGAAGATGCGGCAGGACGCCGCCGGGCAGAGATCGTCGCAGGTTCTGAGCACATCATTCCGGCGGATGCCGTAGTCATGGCATTCGGTTTCCGTCCGCATGGTATGGAGTGGCTGGCAAGCTTCGGCGTCGAACTTGACGCTCAGGGACGTATTATTGCACCTGAGAACAGTGATAACGCTTTCCAGACCAGTAACCCTAAGATCTTTGCCGGGGGCGATATCGTCCGTGGTTCTGACCTGGTCGTTACCGCTATCGCTGAAGGCCGTAAGGCGGCTGAAGGTATTATGGATTACCTGGAGGTCTGACAGACTTCCGGTTTCCATCCTGAAAAGGCACAGTATTGTGCCTTTTTTTTCGCCCGCCCCCCGGCTCCCCCGCCTGCAAATGTCCGGAGTCAGGCTTTTTATGTACATATTTTAGCCAACCCTTCCGTTATCCTGCCTTTTGCTTACGGAATATCCCGTAGCCAGAAAAAGGAACTGATATGGATTTCTCAGGAAAGGTCGTCATTGTTACCGGCGGAGCCAGCGGTATTGGTCTCGAAACGGTCAAAGCGTTTGCTTCTGCCGGGGCATCTGTGGTCATTGCGGATATTGCCCCTGACAGCGAACAGATCACCCGCGAACTTCAGCAACAAGGAATGTCCGTGATCTTCTGCCAGACAAACGTATGTAGTGAGGCGGACCAGCAGCAGTTGATCGAAACGACTCTCCGGCATTTTTCAGGGCTGGATATTGTGTTTGCCAATGCCGGTATCGCCCGCGATGGTGTCGCAGCAGATCTCTTATTCACCGACTGGCAGAAAACAATCGATATCAATCTTTCCGGGGTGTTTCTCAGTAATAAATATGCGCTCCGGCATTGGACGGAACATAACCTCCCCGGGGTTATCGTGAACTGCGGCTCCATCCATAGCTTTGTCGGTAAACGCCACGTCACCGCTTATGCCGCCGCCAAAGGCGGGGTCAAACTGTTGACCGAAACACTGGCTGCAGATTATGCCGGGAAAAATATCCGCGTGAATGCGGTTTGTCCGGGCTATATCGATACCCCGTTACTTAGCAAACTTTCCTCAACACAGAAAGAAGAGCTGATTAAGCTTCACCCGCAGGGCCGCCTGGGGCGTCCTGAGGAAGTCGCCGCCGCGGTCCTTTTTCTTGCCAGTGACCAGGCCGGGTTTATCAATGGTGCATCGTTGCTGGTCGATGGCGGATATACTGCCCAATAGCTTGTTTCAGGCATAAAAAAACCGGCCTGCGGGCCGGTTTTCATGACATCCTGATAACTTACTTAACAATGCGTAGCGCCGGACGTCCGCCGCCGCGCGGAGGATGAGGGGGTTCATCATCGCCATCAGTCTCTGAGTCGGTCGTGCCCTCAGGCAAATCACCCTCAATGACTGACATGATAGTTTCTGACGGAGCAGCCTGCGGCTCAGCATCATCTTCTGATAACTGGTCATAGGCAGGCTCAGGTTCAAACATGGTTCCGGCACCATTCTCACGTGCATAGATGGCCATCACCGCATTCATCGGCACAACGACCTGACGAGGAACGCCACCAAAACGGGCGTTGAAATGCACGGCATCATTGGTCATCTCAAGATTACCGACAGCACGCGGAGCAATGTTCAGTACAATCTGTCCATCACGCGCATATTCCAGCGGAACCATCACGCCCGGCAGATTAATATCAGCCACCAGATGTGGCGTCAGATCATTATCCAGCAGCCATTCATAGAATGCCCGTAACAGATAAGGACGACGTGCACTCAGTTCAGTCATTTCCATAATCAGCCCCGAAATTGCAGACGCATTTCGCGTTCAGTTTCGGTCAGAGAGGCCAGGAAAGAGTCACGTTCGAAGACGCGTGTCATATAGCCTTTCAGCTCTTTAGAGCCTGTGCCGCTCAGGTCTACACCCATTGAAGGTAAACGCCACAGTAACGGAGCCAGATAGCAATCAACCAGGCTGAATTCTTCGCTCATGAAGAAAGGTGTACGGGCGAATAAAGGCGCAATTGCCAGTAACTGCTCACGCAGTTGCTTACGGGCATCATCAGCTTCCTGAGCAGTTCCTTTCTCGATACGGAACAGCAGGCTGTACCAGTCCTGCTCGATGCGATGCATCATCAGGCGGCTTTCACCCCGGGCGACAGGATACACAGGCATCAATGGCGGATGAGGAAAACGCTCATCCAGGTATTCCATGATAATACGTGATTCATACAACGTCAGTTCACGGTCAACCAGAGTCGGCACCGTACAATACGGATTCAGGTCAATAAGATCCTGCGGAAGGTTATCCATATCGACCTGTTCGATCTCCACACTAACGCCCTTTTCGGCCAGTACGATACGTACCTGATGGCTGAAAATATCACTGAGTCCGGAAAACAGTGTCATTACCGAACGTTTGTTGGCAGCGACAGCCATGAAAACCTCCACTTAGCTCAAAAAGATACTACGAATAGCCAACAACAGCCGACTAGCCAGTATGCATAAAACCTGTCAGTCTGCTCAGATACCCTGTTACAGGCCCTCAGGCCCCCGGGGCATCGCTCTTGCCGACAGGTATAAATCAGGCCCATAGTCTACCAGATCTTCACCTGTTTGTGGGGGGTGATTAAAGATTTACCAATAAATAGTCCTGAACTGCAGGCCTCTGAGCGTCGGAAAACAAAAAACCCGCCGAAGCGGGTTTTTGAGGCCAATTGCAATGCTGCATAAGCAGCAAAGAATTAACGTTTGGAGAACTGTGGACGACGACGTGCTTTACGCAGACCGACTTTCTTACGTTCAACTTTACGTGCATCACGGGTAACAAAGCCCGCTTTGCGCAGTTCTGAACGCAGAGATTCGTCATACTCCATCAGAGCGCGTGTGATACCGTGACGGATCGCACCTGCCTGACCAGAGATACCACCACCTTTAACGGTGATGTACAGATCAAACTTACCTACCATATCAAGCAGTTCCAGCGGCTGACGCACGACCATACGTGCAGTCTCGCGACCGAAATACTGTTCTAAAGAACGCTGATTGATAACGATGTTTCCGCTGCCCGGCTTGATAAAGACGCGAGCGGATGAGCTTTTGCGGCGACCTGTGCCGTAGTTTTGAGTTTCAGCCATTGCCTGTAATCCCGATTAAATGTCAAGAACTTGCGGTTGCTGTGCCGCATGGTTGTGCTCGTTACCTGCGTAAACTTTCAGTTTACGGTACATAGCACGACCCAGTGGGCCTTTTGGCAGCATGCCTTTAACCGCGATTTCAATCACACGCTCAGGACGGCGATCAATCATCTCTTCGAAGGTCGCTTGCTTGATACCACCGATGTGGCCAGTGTGATGGTAATAGATCTTATCGCTACGCTTGTTACCAGTAACAGCAACTTTCTCGGCGTTAAGAACGATAATGTAATCACCGGTATCAACGTGCGGAGTGTATTCCGCTTTATGTTTGCCACGCAGACGACGAGCCAGTTCAGTCGCTAAACGACCTAAAGTTTTGCCTGTCGCGTCAACAACATACCAGTCACGCTGTACGGTTTCTGGTTTAGCTGTAAAAGTTTTCATTGAAAAGCTTACCCAAATATAAGTTACACGTTGGTGAAATCCCAAACGCTTAAGTAAACGATTGAGGCTCACACGACTATTTTGCCAGTAAGCCTACCCCTTCGGATAGAGTTACCGGATCACAAAGGTTTTTGGGAAAAAAAACCATTTGCCGTAACGTGGGGTCGCAAGATTATAGAGAAGTCCCCCGCAAAGGTCGACCCTTTTTGCGATAAAATTGCTTACCCTCTTCCCGGCATTTGCATTCAGGGCAAATGCGGGCGGCGCAGATACTCCTCACTCTGCATTTCCTGCAGACGTGAAAGACAGCGCTGGTACTCAAAATTCAGTTGGTTACCCCGATAAATATCACCCAACGCCGCTTCTGCGCAGACGACCAGTTTAACATGCCGTTCATAAAACTCATCGACTAATGCCAGAAAACGTCTTGCCTGGTCTTCCATCGCCTGAGTCATGACCGGAACATTAAACAGCAGCACAGTATGATAGCGCTTTGAAAGCTCGATATAATCCCGCGGACTACGCGCCTCACCACACAGGGTGGAAAAATTTATCGCAACCACCCCGCCGCAGGATTTTCGCGTGGCCAGCGGACGATGGTTGATCTCCAGCACCGGCGATTCCGCCGCCTGATAGTCACACCCGGCCAGCGCACCAAACATCACCGCCATTTCCTGCTCACTGGCATCACCTGGCGGCGTTTTCCATAAGTGTGCTGACGTCAGAGTGCGTAACCGGTAGTCGATGCCGGCATCCACATTCATAATGCTGCAGTGGCGCTTAATTTGTTCGATGGCAGGTAAAAAGCGTCCGCGCTGCAGTCCGTTGCGGTAGAGATCATCCGGAGGAATATTGGATGTTGCGACCAGAGTAATCCCGCGTGCAAACAGCGCTTCCATCAGCGTACCCAGTAGCATGGCATCGGTAATGTCCGAGACAAAGAACTCGTCAAAACACAATAAATCTGCTTCCGCTTTGAAGCGATCAGCGATAATCAGTAACGGGTCGCTGTGCCCCTGTAATTCAGCCAGCTCCTGATGCACTCGCAACATAAAACGGTGAAAATGCAACCGGAGTTTACGCTGACCCGGAATAGACTGAAAAAACAGGTCCATGATCCAGGTTTTTCCTCGCCCGACACCTCCCCACATATATAGTCCGCGAACAGGGCTAACGTCCTCAGAAGAGGTCTTACCAAATAAGCCGGATAAGCGGGCCAGCAAACCCGGCCGGGTGACCGGGGGCTGCGGCATTCGTTCAGTAAGGGACTGATAAATCTCATCAAGGCAAGTCACCGCTGATTGTTGTACATCATCAGGCTGGTAATCGCCGCGGTTAAGCTCTTGCTGGTATAGGGCCAGAGGAGATGTCATTTGCATTTTTCTCAGCTTTTCAGAAAAGCCCCGTCAGGGGTGTTTGACGAAAAAAAAACCGTTATACAGTACGACAGCCTGACTCAGGATTCCACATCCATCAGATTAACGGGTATAGTGACTGTCATTGAAGTAGGTTATCTTCTTGTTGTTAACTGATTATCATGAAGAAGAAACCGTTGTACCCTGAATAACAACGGAAATTAGGGGAGTTATTATGACCTGGGAATACGGAATTATCGGATTAGTGGTTGGGCTGGTCATTGGCGCAGTCGTGATGCGCTTCGGTAATAAGAAACTGCGTGAGCAGCACACGGTTCAGTATGAGCTGGAAAAATCCAAAGCTGAACTGGAAGAATACCGCAAAGAACTGACCAGCCATTTTGCACGCAGTGCAGAGTTACTGGACAATATGGCCCACGATTATCGTCAGCTCTATCAGCACATGGCGAAAGGTTCTAATGAGCTGCTGCCGGATTTACCTGGTGATCAGAATCCTTTCACCTGGCAGGTTACAGAAGCAGAAGCCGATAACGATCAGGCACCGGTACAAATCCCGCGGGACTATTCAGAAGGCGCATCAGGATTACTAAGAAACGGCCCCGCGAGTCGTAAGTAATCTCCCCGGGTGCGATCGCACCCGGCTCTTTTTATTGACCGGTCGTCTCCGGGCTTGCTCCATCTTTTAACCGCGGGAATACTTTCAGAATGAAAAAACTATCGCCATTATTTTTAGCCCTCTCATTGAGTGCCGGACTGAATTTATCACTTTCACCGCTGGCCCACGCCACTTTGCCTGTGAAAGTGGAGGGCCAGCAGTTACCTTCTCTGGCACCGATGCTCTCCCGCGTGTTACCTGCTGTCGTCAGTGTTCAGGTCAGTGGCATACAAGCGCCGGCCAGTGATCAAAATACCCCTCAGCCACTGAAAAAGTTCCCGGGTCAGCCCTCCCCGCAAAGTACACAGCCACAGCCTTTTGAAGGCCTGGGCTCAGGGGTGATTATCAATGCGGAAAAGGGCTATATCCTTACTAACCATCATGTCATCAGGGATGCGACAAAAATCACCGTACAGTTGAGTGACGGACGCCAGTTTGATGCCAAAGTGCTGGGCAGTGATACCCCGACCGATATCGCATTATTACAGGTGAAAAACCCGAAAGATCTGACACAGATTAGCGTGGCAAACTCTGATCAACTGCAGGTCGGTGATTTTGCAGTGGCTATCGGTAACCCGTTCGGCTTAGGACAAACCGCAACATCCGGCATTATTTCAGCACTGGGACGCAGTGGCCTGAATATTGAAGGACTGGAAAACTTTATCCAGACCGATGCTGCCATCAACCGGGGCAACTCCGGTGGTGCACTGGTCAATCTGCGCGGTGAACTGATTGGTATCAACACGGCTATCCTGGCATCGAATGGCGGTAACATCGGTATCGGTTTTGCCATCCCCGGGAATATGGCCATGAATATTGCCGACCAGCTGATTAAATACGGTCAGGTAAAACACGGACAACTCGGTATCAAAGGCACTGAACTGACCCCGGAGATGGCGAAGGCCTTCAATGTGAATGTCAGCCGGGGCGCATTTATAGCAGAAGTGCTTCCGGGATCTGCCGCCGCAAACGCCGGGCTGAAGGCCGGTGACATTATTACCACCCTCGATGATAAATCCCTGTCCGGATTTGCAGAGCTGAGAGTGAAAGTTAGTACCCACTCTCCTGGAGATAAATTACGACTGGGTATACTGCGTGCCGGCAAGCCTCTGGCTATCGTGGTCACACTTGAGCAAAGCGGTGCCAACGTATCCGCAGTGACCCGTCTGGCTGAACCCGCCTTCCAGGGAGCGACGTTTACTGATGGTGAAACGGTCAGCAAAGAGAAAGGGATAAAAGTAGCAGAGGTGATAAAACAGAGTCCGGCTGCGCAGGTGGGAATGCATCCCGGCGATGTCATTATCAGCGTTAACCGCCAACGGGTACAAAATCTGGCAGAACTTCACAAAGTACTGGAAACCAAACCGGATGTTATCGCGCTGAATGTCATTCGTGGCCAGGAAAGTATCTATCTGTTAATGCGTTAAAAAGCAGATAACGACCGGCACAAGCTGATACCCGTCCCGGTCGTTATCATGTTATCCTTACTTCCCCTTTCCCTGCAAAACGATCGGCATGTTAATCAAATTATTACGTTCGGTGATTATCGGCCTTATTGTGGCTGTGGTGCTGTTACTGGTCATGCCCGGATTCCATACCGGAAGCTGGCTGTCAGGACTTTTTGGCCATTCTTCTGACACCTCTGAGGAGCCTATTGTCAGCTTTAGCCAGGGAGTGAGGCGTGCTGCCCCCGCAGTGGTTAATGTCTATAACCGTAACACCCAGGCGAATAATAATCAGGGGATCACCACTCTGGGTTCCGGGGTCATTATGAATTCCCGCGGATATATTCTGACCAATAAACATGTGATCAATAACGCCGGACAAATTATTGTTGCTCTGCAGGATGGCCGGTTTTATGAAGCGACTCTGGTGGGCTCAGACGCGATGACCGATCTGGCCGTGCTGAAAATTTCCGCCTCTAACCTGCCCGTGATCCCGATTAATACCAAACGCATCGCGCATGTCGGTGACGTCGTGATGGCCATCGGTAACCCTTATAATCTGGGACAAACCGTGACTCAGGGAATTATCAGTGCCACCGGCCGGGTCGGGCTGAGTTCGTCAGGCCGCCAGAATTTCTTACAGACCGATGCCTCCATCAATCAGGGTAACTCCGGTGGCGCACTCATTAACTCGCAGGGCGAACTGGTGGGTATCAATACCCTGACCTTTGATAAAAGCAGCGACGGTGAGACGCCTGAAGGCATTGGTTTTGCTATTCCTACCGCGCTGGCGACCAAGATTATGGATAAACTTATTCGTTATGGTCGGGTGATCCGGGGCTTTATCGGGATCACGGCCCGCGAAATCCCGGCTTTCCATACCCAGGGGACAAGTCTGGATAAAATTCAGGGACTGGTGGTCAGTGAAGTCGCCCCCGGCGGACCAGCCGAAAAGGCAGGTATCCAGCCTAACGACCTGTTGCTCAGTGTGAACGGAAAGCCTGCGTTATCGGCTCAGGAAACCATGGACCAGGTCGCGGAAATCAGGCCGGGTTCGGTGATACAGGTGCAGGTATTACGTAATGATAAAAAGCTGACCTTGCCGGTGACGATTCAGGAATTCCCTCACGACAACTAAGCAGGACAAAGCGAACTGGCACGGAGAACGAAACAGGTATCCGCTGCCGGTTCTTATTTCCGTCCTGAAACACTCTTACAGCCATCAGTTGCCGCGGGGATCCTGCCCCCGGAGACAGTAATCTTCTGATCTTCCGATGAATAATCCCTGACGGTCAGTCATGTCCTGTTGATCCCCCGCCAGTGAATCTCTTTGCCGTGGTCGCCAGCCCTTCCTCTGAAGAGCGGAAAAGACGTAAACACCGCAAAAAAAAGATGAACAACATAAATAACCAGGGGTACAGAGTTAAATAGCGATTTGGACTATTCTGGATTCTTTGATAAAATCCGCGCCCTGCTCACACCAGGGCTGGATAACAGGTTACGCATTGCATAAAAATTCATCAGCATGCATAATAATGTAACCCTTTTACGGATTTCCACTCATATAAAAAATGGTAGCCTATGCGAATCGCTTCTAAACAGGAAGATTTAATCAGGGCATTCAAGGCCCTGCTGAAAGAAGAAAAGTTTAGTTCACAGGGCGAGATTGTTACTGCGCTTCAGGACGAAGGCTTTAATAATATTAACCAGTCTAAAGTGTCGCGGATGCTGACCAAGTTTGGAGCCGTTCGTACCCGTAATGCGAAAATGGAGATGGTGTACTGCCTGCCTGCCGAACTCGGGGTACCCACCACGACCAGCCCGTTAAAGAACCTGGTTCTGGATATCGATTTCAATGATGCACTGGTCGTCATTCATACCAGTCCCGGTGCTGCACAGTTGATAGCGCGGTTGCTGGATTCATTAGGTAAAGCCGAAGGGATCCTGGGTACCATCGCGGGTGATGACACTATCTTCATTACTCCGTCCCGGGGGTTCACCGTGAAGAAACTCTATGATGCTATCCTGACATTATTCGAGCAGGAACTTTAATACAGCACACCACTTCCCTGCCGCCACTGTCATAGCGGCAGGGGCATTCCCGCATTCCCGCATTCCCGCATTCCCGCATTCCCGCATTCCCGCATTCCCGCAGCATAAAACATCACAATAATGAAACAAAAATGAAGGAGCAGAGGAAATAGCACAAAATGACAAATCGTTGCATCCTGTTGTTTGTAGTGACAAAAAAAAGTCAAAGGTTAAATAATATTCATCTGTTAGTTGAATTTGTTATAAAAAATATCAAGTAAACGGTTACATTCAACCAAAGTATTATTAGCAATGTATTAATTTCCCAGGTTACCAGTACTATAATGCTTTCCGTGATCAACATCACAAAAAATTGAAAATTATTAACTGAGGAATCAATCGTGAGTATAAAAGCCGGACTGGCTATGATGGGTGTATTAACTGTTCTTTCATTTACCGCATCTGCTGCACAATCAATTAATAGCGAGCAGGCACAAGGTATGCACTCCATCGGGGTTATCACCGTCAGTGGCATTAATTCGGCACCGTCAGATATTAATCAACAATTAAATAGCAAAGCTGATGCAATGGGTGCCCGTGCGTATGAAATTACCGAAAACTATATGAATGGTAATTATCACGCGACTGCAGTAGTTTTTAAATAACACAGTAACTTTCCATGTAAGGCAATGACTGCAAAATACTCTTTCCTGATAACAGGATAATTACGACGGAAAAAATAAGGCTAATCGCTGCGGTAACGTTAGTTCTCCGTCAGCCTTATTAAGGTGACAGTCTGCAGACTGTTATACCGGTTCCGGACCATAAGATAAGAATAATATTATAACGACCGGGCCTTCCCGGAAAGAAGTTCTATCCCCTGAAAAATGTCATTTCCGCCCCCTTTCGGGGGCTTTTTTTATTTGTCCTGATCGTCAGTCGTCAAACCTCTTCCGGATGAATGACATGACGTAGCCTTCTTTAATTACAGGTTAATCAATGTGTTTCGGTAGCGTATCAGGATGTCCTCCAGACGGTGCACCGGCTCGATCACAGAAACCGGCACCGAGTGCTCATGAAGCTTCTGCTGGTAAATTTCCAGTTCCTGTAATAGCTGATTGTAATAATGGCTCCGTTTCTCATCATTATGTGATGAAATAACTCTGTCTCCGGTATGTCGCAATCTGCGGTGGAATTCAGATAACTCAGCCGCAGGCGGGATATTTGCCTTTCGCAAACGTTGATGGCTAATAATCAGCGTTAATGCCAGACGATATTTATTAATATCATCCGGGAAAAGGTTAAGCAGCAGGAATAACTGCTGATAGAGTGCCGGCAGATGATTTTCCCGGCGCCTTTCAGGATCCGTCGTCAATGCCGATACCGCAGCATAAATAAAGCGATTAAGAATTTTTCTTCCGGTACGGGCTTTAGATTTATCCCGGATAAGTAAAATCACCATCATCGCCAGGAAACAGCCAATAACCTGCCCCAGTGCACTATCAAGGAAAGTATTAATACCGAAATCCATCGGATTACTCAAAACCAGAATATTTAGCGTACCGACAAATGCACCAAGAGTACCCAACTGCCGACGCTGAATAAAAATACCGGCAACAAAAGCCATACTGCCCATGATAAGACAGAGCAGAAAAATGCTTTGTTGTGTCCCTGGTAGCAGGAACATGTAATACAGTGCTCCGAGCGGAACGGCCACTGACATACCGTACAGAAAATCTTTTGCCAGCATCAGTGGATTGGGCAATCGCATGGCTAATGCGGTCACAACCGCCAGCATCACCATACAGGCACTGCCGGCATTCCAGCCGGAATAGAGCCAGAAAAGTGACCCCAGTGCAGTAGCAACAAAGGTACGGATCCCGTTTATCATCGCCGGATGCGTCTCGGCAGAACGCACATGCACAACAATTTCACGTTGCAGGATAGCTTCTTCAATATGGCTGATCCTGGCATTCGTTTTCAGCCCTTTCAGTAACACCAGATATTCACTGGCGGCACCTATCCATGTGCTGATCGTTTCCGGCACCTGGCGGTTCCCCGTTAATGTCACCAGACGCCGTAACGCTTTCAACTGCTGATACAGTTCAGAAAAGTTACTGACATCACGGTTGATCACCTCATAAAATTCAGAAGGGATATACTCTTGCCGGGTCGTGCTGATTAGAAAGGTTTCTGCGGCCTGGGTTATCATGGTCAAAGAAAGTGTATTGAGCATCTTCATCCGGCGACCGGAACGATGCCAGTGAGTCGATTCCATTCTTAGTTGCTGACGCATTCCCCCCAGCGCAGTGGTACGACGGACTAATGCGCCCCAGGCTTTATCCAGTTCTTCTTTATCCGCCTGCCTGACACAAATCTGCAGCAGCTGGTACTGAGCTATCAGTAACGATTCGGTTTCATGGTCGATCACTTTCTTAATCGAACGGGGAGAAAAGATAATATCGGCCAGGATCACACAAAAAATCCCGATGCTGATTTCACTGCAACGCTCAACCGCAAAACGAGGAACCAGTGCCAGTGAACCATTGGCCGCGACCGTCACCATGATAATTAAGGCGGTGTAACCGGCCAGCCCTAATGCATAGGCATTCTCAGCACGCATCAGCGAAGAGAGCCAGACACAAACTCCGGCCCACAGACAACACAACATCAACATAACGACGGGCGCGCGGGCAGTGAAGATCATGATAGTCAGCGCTGCAATGCACCCAAGGAAGGTACCGATGACCCTTAATATTCCCCGATGCCGCAGAGCCCCGGAGTAAGGGTCTCCGCCGGTAGCAAACGCTTGTCCGCCTGCTACAATCGCTGCCGTCATTACCGCCCAACGCGGAGTTTCTAAATTACAGAAGAACCCCAGCATCAGTGCCAGTAAGACGGCAAATGTCAGCTTAACCGGGAAACGTAAAAACTGAATCACCGCCCCCACAATCAACCAAACTCACGTAGTCGGTTCAGTAAATCTGTCGCCGGAGAGGGTTTTTCATCAGGCCGGTCTTTATCTCCGGTAACCACAACCGTCGCCGTCGTCCCTGCCGGGAAACGATTGCCAGGTTGCACATCCAGATGAATACGCACCGGAACACGCTGTGCCAGACGGACCCACTCCAGGTTAGAATCGACCGTCGCCATGCCCTTGGAGTCAACACTGCTGCTACTGTTCGTCACCCCGGCGGCAATACTGTCGACGGATCCTCGCAGGACGGTATTGCTACCCAGCGGAGTAATTTCTGCCCGGTAACCCGGTTTAACACCACTGAGTTTGGTCTCTTCCATATAAGCAATGACATAGAATGTGCGAGCCTTCACCAGCGCCACAGCCACAGAGCCACGGCTGATAAATTCTCCGCCATACACCGTCAGGTTAGTCACCCAGCCATCTGCCGGCGCCCTGACATCCGTACGGGTTAAATCAATCTGCGCTAAATCACGGGCAGCTTTCGCCTGAGCCAGTTGCTGCTCGCTGGTTTGCAGAGTGTTATTTGCCTGTTCTACCGCTTCTTTCGACAACGCAACGGCACCCAACTGGTTACGACGTGCGGCTTCGCGGCGCTTCTCGTCCACGACCGACTGGTAATAGTCAACATTCGCCTGCGCTTCATCCAGCGCTTCCTGGAAGCGTGGACGGTCAATTTCAAACAACGTGTCGCCTTTTTTCACGAACTGGTTATCATGCACTTTGACATCAGTGATGAGCCCGGTGACGTCAGGAGAAATCGCCACGACATCGGCGGCAAATTTAGCGTCCCTTGTCCACGGCGATTCGGTGTAGTAGACCCAGGCGCGAAAAACAATCACGATGGCAACGGCCACCAGGATCAGGGTTATCGCATAACGTGCGACTTTTTTTATAAGCGTTTTCACTGAAACCTCAGACCATTAAACTGGAAACAAGATAAAAGACACAGCAATAAAGAGCCGTATTAAAAAGTGAAGGATGCCAGACCAGGTCATAAATACCGGTGGGCGTCAGAATTCTTTTCACCACCCAGAACAACAGCAGTGACAGAATGAGTTCAACGAAAACGGGCGGAAACGATAGCCCGAAAACGACTAGTACCGGGTGAACACTCATTAAAAATCCTTTAGAATCAAGACCATAAATCAAAAGGCACTCGGATACCTGATGATCACGGCCATCAACATCAGGATGAACTCGACCTGATGGCGGGTGAACCACAAGCATATGTCAACAAAAGCGATTTTGTATAATTTTCAGACGTTACTGCAGCACAAAATTATCGATGCGATCAGACTATAGTAACGTGTCTGATAGTTAGTTTTCTACAAAATGTGACGCAAATCACTTTTAAGCCAGAGTTAATAATGGAAAGATTGAAAGGAATGTCTGTTTTTGTGAAAGTTGTCGATCTCGGTTCTTTCACTGCAGCAGCACGGCAATTACACCTTAGCGTATCTTCTGTGAGCCAGACAATCGCAAAGCTGGAGGATGAGCTTCAGGTTAAACTTCTTAACCGAAGTACACGGAGTATCGGCCTGACCGAAGCCGGCAGGATCTATTATCAGGGCTGCCGACGCATGCTGCATGAAGCTAATCAGGTCCATGAGCAGCTCTACGCCTTTAATAATACCCCTATAGGTATGCTGCGCATCGGCAGTACCACAACCATGGCGCAGAATGTCCTTTCGCCGATGACCGCTCAGCTGCTGCATGATTACCCCGGTCTGAGCGTCAATCTTATTACCGGTAACCCTGCGCCTGATTTGATAGCTCATGGACTGGACCTGGTGATCCGCTCCGGTACTCTGGAAAATTCCGCACTCTTTTCCCGGCGCCTGGGAAGTATGCCAATGGTGCTGTGTGCCTCAAGGCATTTTCCGGGACTGCATGAGTTACCCGGCCGTCCGGAGGAGTTAGAAAGTTTTGCGTGGCTGGAATATAGTGTGTATCCCTACAATGAATTTGAGCTGGTTTCACCGGACGGGCAGACGCTGACACTGACACCGAAGGGGCGTTTTGCCACAAATGATCCACTGACACTGATTGGCTGGCTGAAAGCGGGCTCAGGCATCGCTTATGTGCCGTTAATGTGGATACTGGATGAGATTAACCGCGGTGAAATTGAGATCCTTTACCCGCAGTATCATGCGAAACCACGCCCGGTGTACGCACTCTATACGGAAAGGAATAAGCTACCGCTCAAGGTTCAGGTCTGTATTGATTATCTGACCGAATATTTCAGTGAAATGGCAAAAAAATATCAGGAAAACCGGGCAAGAAATTAGTACGCACCCCCGTGACTGACGGTGCGTACTCAGATACTGCAGAAGATCAGGCGGTACCACCGACCGTGAGTTTATCCAGCTTCAATGTCGGCTGACCGACACCGACAGGGACACTCTGTCCGTCTTTACCACACACACCCACACCTTTATCCAGCGCAAGATCATTACCGACCATAGAAATCTGCTGCATTGCTTCAATACCTGAACCTATCAGCGTCGCCCCTTTCACCGGCGAAGTAATTTTCCCTTTTTCGATCAGATAAGCTTCAGAAGTTGAGAAAACAAATTTACCGGAGGTAATATCGACCTGGCCTCCACCGAAATTCGGTGCATATAAGCCATATTCAACACTTTCGATAATCTCCTGTGGCGTTGACTGGCCGCCCAGCATGTAAGTGTTGGTCATCCGGGGCATTGGCAGATGTGCATAAGATTCACGACGACCATTTCCGGTCGGCGGAACCCCCATCAGACGGGCGTTCAGCTTATCCTGCATATAACCTTTCAGCACGCCGTTTTCGATCAAGACATTGTACTGACCCGGTACACCTTCATCATCGATTGCCAGAGAGCCGCGCAGTCCGGACAGCGTACCATCATCCACGACCGTACACAGATCAGACGCCACTTTTTGCCCCATCTGTCCACTGAAGACCGAGGTCCCGCGGCGGTTAAAATCCCCTTCCAGCCCATGACCTACAGCTTCATGCAGAAGAACTCCCGGCCAGCCCGCACCCAGTACTACCGGCAAAGTTCCTGCCGGAGCCGCAACCGCAGACAAATTGACCAGAGCCATGCGCACAGCTTCTTTCGCCCAGGCATCAGCCCGGACTTCACCCTCTTCATCGGCCAGGAAGAACTCATACCCGGTACGCGCGCCCCCGCCGCTGGCACCCCGTTCACGTTTACCGTGATCCTCCACCAGCACACTGACAGATAAGCGGACCAGAGGGCGAATATCTGCCGCGAACGTTCCGTCGGTTGCTGCGACCAGTACCTGCTCATAGATACCTGTCAGACTGACACTGACTTCCTGTACACGAGAGTCCTGTGCACGTGCAACTTTATCAACACGGTGCAGAAGGGTGATTTTATCCTCACGGCTCAGGCTATCCAGCGGGTTAACTGCCGCATACAACGGCTTATGGTTCACCGCGGCCAGCGTTTTCACTTGTCCGTTACCGGATTCACGCACAATGCTGCGGGCAGCTTCAGCACTTTGCTGAAGGGCATTCAGCGTTAGCTGGTCAGCATACGCGAATCCTGTTTTCTCGCCGCTGATAGCCCTGATACCCACACCCTGGTCAATATTCCATGAGCCTTCTTTAATAATGCTGTCTTCCAGACCCCATGATTCATGGTAGCTCGACTGGAAATAGAGATCGGCATAATCCAGACGGCGTTCTGAAAGCTGGCCTAACAGGGAAGAAATATCCTGCTGTGTAATATTATTGGCAGTCAGTAACTGCTCACTTACCAGATTCAGTGTCATCGTTTCTCACTCGTATTATCGCGTTTAGCTATAGCCTGCTGTAATTCCGTGATGCCGTCAATTCAGACATCATTTATCAGTCCGGGGTTTGCGGAGTATCTCATGGATTTGCGGGTCATCCAGGGTTCCGCCAATATGGTAACGCAGCAGGGAGATTTTATTCCATAACGGGGCCAGGGCCTTACTTGCGGCAAACACGGCCGCCCCGACCACGGGATTAATGACAAATGCCGTCGCCACACCCACAGACGCTGACAATTCAGGTGCGACACTGGCATTCAGATTGAGCCGACGGCGAACAAAATCCGCATTCCCCTGCATCGTGATATCGGCTTCCAACCCGTCAATAAACAGATTATCGGTACGTAATACCCCTTTTTCAATCCAGGCGGTCCCTTTGATCGAGTCAAAATAGAACCCTTTATTGCTGAAGGTATCTCTGAAATCGAAACGTAATTTACGCAGCAAGGCATCCACACTGACCAGGCGCAACAGCTGTCCGGCTGTCCCGGTATTGACACTGGTGATATCTCCTTTACCGGTTTCCAGTTTCAGCAGACCACTGAGGGTCGGCAGATCCGGCTGCCAGGGGGCCTTCTGCCAGTGAAGATCATAGTCCAGTTTCACTGGTGCGCTCTGCACAGGAGAAGTCACACCGAACCACTGTAATGTCCGGCTGATGTTGTCACTGGTAATTTCCCCCTTCAGAGAGGTACGGGAATGCGTCCCTGACTGATCCCATTCACCGCTGACTTTCAGATGTGTATATGCGGAGTCCAGCAAGCCATCAGTAAGCACTAACTTTTCACGAGAGGGCGTTAAACGTGCGGAAACTTTTCCGACGTTCTGACCGGCAAACCAGCACTGATGACATTGCAGTTGCAATGCCGGCCATTGTGCAAAACTGTATTTCTGTGTCGTGGTCGATGGTGAAGAGATGTTGTTCCCGGCCGGCCACTGTGGATTGTAGTACAGGTAGTCGAGATTCAGTTGCCACGGACGGTTCGGGTTTATTTGTAACTGGCCCCGAATTTCTTTACCGTTTGCCGTCACCCGTGTCGCACCATCCACACTCCGTGACAGTAATACCGTCAGGTCGTTCCAGTTCTGGCCACCCAGCGCCAGTGAGGGTGTATGCAGAGTGATATTTCCGGGCAGTTCAAACGGCGCTCCGGACGTTTTCAACGCATTGTTATCAGAATGATTTCCGCCAAATAACGCCAGCCACTCTTCACCCTGTAGCGCCGGCAGGTTCAGTATCATGGAGGGGGAATCCGGAAGTGCTGGCAGCTTCGTGGTCTGGTCCTGCCACTGTCCTCTATCCAGCCGGAACTCCGGCTCAAGCAACCAGCGACTGATAAATCTCTGGTCCTTACCGGCGCGGCCACTGAGCAGGAAACTTTTTAAGTCCCCTTTGACATTAATCTCAAACGGAAATGCACTGCCTGAATCTTTCAAAAGCGGCGATGGTAAGTGACTACTTACATCCTTTGCATCTCCCTGTATCGCGACCTGATAATCAGCGCCCCCGTGATACGGCAGGCTGATACTGACCTTCCCCTGCCACGGTAATTTCCCGCTCAGTCGTGAGCGCAGTGACGCCGGGAGTAATTTCAAGGCCGCAGGGTTCCATTGCGACTGCAGTGCAATATTAACCGCAAAGTCTTTTTCCTGCTCACGGGTATTGAACGTGAATTCGACCGGTTGTCCATACCATTGGGCATGCAGAGTATCACTGTCCAGGGCACCATTCTGATACCGGAACCGGCCGTTCATATTTGTCAGCCGGGTTTTCAGAGGCTTGATATAGAGACCATTATTGTTCAGTCTGACATCCCCGGTCGCTGTCACCTGTTTGCCATCCAGCGGAATATCCAGGTTGAGATGACCGGCGACGTTTCCCTGGATCTGTAATTGTGCGAGCGTTGCCGCCAGGGATTTAGCCAGCGGCGTCTGACGGAAATAGTCATGAATGTCCTGGCCGCTCCCACTGACATCGCCGTTGATAATTAACTTTTCCTGACGATAGTCAGTGATATCAGCCGTCAGGTTCTCAGCCACCGCGTTACCCAGCCGGGCATGGGCCGCTTTCATCCATAAGCCGTCATTGACGAAATTCAGGTCAATATCCAGGTGCTGCAGAGCTGGCCAGTCCGGCTGAAAAGCATAGGTGGCGTCACGCAGCGGAACATAGACCTGAAACACTCCGTCATGGTGACGGAACGGAAAGTTGTGCGGATTACCGGCAAAAATCAGCGTCGCATTACGGGTTTGTCCCCCTTTGATTGCACCACTCAGATAATCCGTCAGACCTTTCCCCATCAGATGGTGAGGGAAATATCGCCAGGCATCCCCGGCATCGGTCACGTCCATGCCGGCAAGGATATCCAGACGTGGCTGGCCTCCTTTTCGCTGCTGATAACGGAAGTTACCTGCCGCTTTCAGCGATCGTGCACTGGCGATCACATTCTCTCCGGACAATAACAGATCACCGTTCCGGGTATCCCAGCGGAAGGTACCGGTAACGCCCTGCATTTCCAGAGGAGCTTTAAAGGTATCCCCGACCGCCAGATCCTGCGGGCCGGCTGACAGGTTGATTTCTCCCTGGTCAAAACTGCCGCTGCCTTTGCCGGAAAGATCACTGACGGCAGGCAGCGCTTGTGTCGCCTGCCAGCTCAGGTTGTGCCAGCTGGCGAGAAAGCGGCTCTGCTGAGGGTACGGTAAGGAAAAGTCGATCGCCAGGCTGTCTATATTCCCTTCAGGCTGCAGAGCGCGCCATTGTTCGGCCAGTCCGGGGGCCAGCGGTGCCAGTAGCGGTACCAGCGGCGCGATCCGTTGTAAATCCAGCCGGGTCGCCCGCAGACGAATTTCGGAGGTCTCTGCTGCGCGCAGTAAATTATTCTGTTCCGGTTGCCAGTAGAAGGAGAGTGAGCCTTGCGGCCAGGGAATGTCGTCTGTTGCAAGCCCGGTCCGCGGAATAGTCAGCGCCCAGCCTTTACCTGTACGGAACAGATGTGCGGTAAGATTATCGACAGTAAGCTGGTGCGGATCCTGACCTGCCTGCCAGCGGGCAGTGCCTTTGGTGAGTAACAGATCCCCGGAGTCCGGCACCCCGGCTTTCAGGTTGACCCAGGCCTTCAGGCTGAAATCGGCAGTACGGAGTGTGGTGTTATCTTTCATCCAGCGCCCCAGCCAGGGTTTCGCATCGACGCTATCTGCCTGTAACCAGACTCTGCCGGTATCAATCATGCCGTTAAGATCGTTCAGGTCCAGCCTGACCTGAACGACGCCATGCTGGCCAGTGATACTGCTCAGGCTGACTTCACCTTCAGCACGATGACGTTTACCCTCATTAAACCAGGTCAGTTGCGGGATAGCTAAGTGAACCTGCTGTCCTGACAGCGACGGGAAGCTTATCTGGCTGTCCCGCAAAATAAAGTGGTCAAAGCGGTGGAGAAAGAGATTTTCTACCTGGCCGAGGCCCAGCGACTGACGGGATCCGGAAGAAGACCGGGGTAAGGTACGGGTCGACAGCTGTAATTGCCAGAAGGTCAGATCGCGGAACTGTAACCGGGCGTGCAGTAATGACTGCCAGACGTCCAGCGCCAGCCGGACATGGAAAACCCCGAGGGTCGTACCGTCGCCAAGGGTACTTTGCAGACCGCGGATCTCAACCACCGGGCCAAAATTCTCCCAGCGACCGGTGAGTTCATCAGCATGGAGGGAGGTGCCACTCAGAGAAGAGACCGCCGACAGAATTTCTGTACGGTACTCATTCATATGCGGCATCAGGAGTCGTAATCCACTGATAAGCAGAGCAACGATAACGATAAGCGTAGCGGCTATCAGCGACAAGATCCCGGGCAAACGCCTCACACACTTCTCCTTGATTAATTCAGTAATAACCCCGGTAGGGCAAGCCGGTGCCAGCAGTAAAAGCTCTGATGCATATTATAGCTGAACCCGGGATCATCATCCTGATAATCCTCCGGGTACAGCGACAGGGGTAAGTCCTTACATCATGACCACATCAAATTGTTCCTGGATATATAACGGCTCAGCATGGATTTTTACCTGCTTACCGATGAATATTTCCAGTTCGGCCAGTGCGTGGGATTCTTCTCCTTTGAGAGCATCTCCCACGGCCTGCGAGGTATACACCAGAAAGCTGTCAGTATCATAGGCGTGATGCACGCGCACAATCTCACGCATAATCTCATAACAAACGGTTTCAACGGTTTTTACTGTTCCGCGTCCGCTACAGGTAGGACAACCGCCGCACAGCACATGTTCCAGACTTTCACGGGTTCGCTTACGGGTCATTTCCACCAGCCCCAACGCCGAAAAGCCATGGATCCCGGTTTTCACCCGATCTTTACTTAATACATTTTCCAGAGAGTGTAAAACACGACGGCGGTGGTCATCATTCGCCATATCAATAAAGTCGATGATGATGATCCCCCCGAGGTTACGTAATCTCAGCTGGCGGGCAATCGCCTGGGTCGCTTCAATATTGGTATTGAAAATCGTCTCATCCAGGTTTCTGTGACCAACAAAGGCCCCGGTATTGATATCAATGGTGGTCATTGCTTCCGTCTGATCGATGATCAGATAGCCGCCAGACTTGAGTTCGACCTTACGGTCGAGCGCCCGCTGAATTTCGTTTTCAACGTCGAATAGATCAAAAATTGGCTGTTTGCCGGTATAGAGCTCAAGTTTTTGTGTCATTTCCGGCATATATTCTGCCGTGAACCCGAGCAGCAATTCATAGGTCTGACGGGAATCTATCCGGATGCGATCTAATTCTGCTTCCACAAAATCGCGTAGTACCCGCTGTGCCAGTGCCAGCTCACCATATAACAGCGAGCGTGTCTGATGACGTTTTTTACGCTCTGAGACTTTGCCCCAAAGCCGTTTCAGAAATGCGGCATCCTGTGCCAGTTCAGTTTCACCGATACCTTCGGCAGCAGTACGAATAATAAATCCGCCATTTTCGTCACAGTAATCTGCAACGACTTTTTTCAGCCGGTTCCGTTCTTTTTCACTTTCAATACGCTGGGAAACGCCCACATGCGAGGCTCCCGGCATAAAAACCAGATAACGGGAAGGTAACGTAATATCGGTGGTCAGTCTGGCGCCCTTGGTCCCCAAAGGATCTTTCACCACCTGAACCATCAGATCCTGGCCCTGACGGACCAGTTCAGCGATATCACGGACATGGAATTTCTTTTGTTCATCCCCCGCCACACATTCAGTATGAGGGACAATATCAGAGGCGTGAAGGAATGCAGCCTTATCCAGACCAATATCGACGAAAGCAGCCTGCATACCGGGCAAGACACGGCTGACCCGGCCTTTATAAATGTTACCGGCAATGCCCCGTCTGGACTCTCTTTCGATATGGATCTCTTGCAGGATCCCGCCATCAATATAGGCGACACGGGTTTCAGAAGGGGTGACATTCACAAGTAATTCAGTGGTCATACTGCTCCTTTTCCGCCGTTAACACCTGTAACCGGGCGAGCAGCTCTTCTGTTTCAACCAGCGGGAGCCCGACGACAGCATAGAAGCTGCCATCAATACGACGAACAAAACGCCCGCCTTTTCCCTGGATCCCGTAAGCACCGGCTTTGTCCATAGGTTCACCGCTGGCAATATAACTCTCAATATCGGCAGAACTCAGCTCACGGAAGGTGACATGGGTAATAACATTTTCGGTGACGGTTCCCTTACGGCTTGCCACCGTCACCGCGGTCATTACCTGATGCGTTTTTCCTGACAGCGTTGTCAGCATCTGCCGTGCATGCGCTTCATTGGCAGGTTTTTCAAGGACCTCGCCGTCAGCAACCACAATCGTATCCGCACCGATCACCGGTAAATCGGTCGGTGCGATACGCACACCTGCCAGTGCTTTATCTAACGACAGGCGGCAAACATACGCTTCTGCCGTCTCGCCCGGGTGTCTGGACTCTTCGACCGTCGTTATCAGACGTTCAAAATGCAATCCTGCCTGAGCGAGTAATTCCTGTCGGCGGGGTGAACCGGAAGCCAGATATAAGTCGGGCATAATCATCCTTACTGAATGGCAAACTGATGACGAATTTTCCGCATCAGCAAATACAGCCACGGCCAGAGAATACCATTAACGATACCGCCCCAGAAAATCTCCGGCCGGAAAGAGACATCGCTGACCATAAATTCTGCCCAGAATACCACCACATCAACAAAAAGTGATAAGACGGTCACCATGCAAGCTTGCTGCCACAGGGCAAGATTGCGGAACAGTTGAAATTTATAAGCCACCAGATAAGCCACCAGGCTGAGTGCCAGTGCCCGCACTCCCAGTGTAGACCCGACGATCAGATCCATTACCGCCCCAAGGAAAAAAGCAGTACCGACATTGACCCTATGCGGTAAAGCCAATACCCAGTACAGCAGGATCAGCAATAGCCAGGAAGGCCGGAACATATAAAACTGATCCGGCCATGGCATGACTTCAAGGATAAGAGCTACCAGAAAGGATAACCAGATAATCCAACGCCCCTGACTCCTGTAATGACTAGTCAAGGACGTTCTCCATGAGCAGAAGACGTGGGGGCAGCGGGGTCGTTATTCCCCTCTACCCGACCGGCCTCGCCTGCTGGCGGTAAAACCTGTGGCATCACCTGCATGAGTCGTTCATCAGCGGCCTGATGTACGGCTTCGGGTGAAATATGGGTGCCGTCAGTCGTATTACTGTTCCAGAGAAGCAGAAGATAACGCAGGCGTTGTAAACCCGCTGCAGGTTTCGCCTGAATAATTGTCGCTGCACTACGGGTATCTACAGACACCGAAGAAACCACACCTACCGGATAGCCTTCCGGAAAACGCCCCCCCAAACCGGAACTGACCAGCACATCGCCTACCCGGATATCCGGATTGCCGGAGATATTTTCCAGCTGCAGATTTTCAGCACATCCGGCACCTGAAGCTATGGCGCGGACATCGTTACGCAATACCTGCACGGGTAATGCATGGGAGGCATCACAAATCAGCATGACGCGACTGGTAAATTTCCCCACAGAGACCACCTGACCCACCACGCCTTTTTCGCTGATCACCGGCTGCCCTTCATAGACGCCATTATCGCTGCCACGATCAATGATGACCTGATCACTGTAAGGATCTGCCCCCGCAGAGATTACCTGAGTAATCATTTTACGTTCACCGGGACGTAACGGTGACCCCAGTAATTCCCGCAAGCGAATATTTTCCTGCTTGTACTGTCCCAACAGCAACAACTGACTCTCTTTCAGCATCAGTTCACGGCGCAATGCCGTATTCTGCTGTTCCAGCATTTTCCGCGACGCAAATGTTTCAGCAGCACTATCCAGAAAGCGTCCGGGTCCATCTGCCAGAAAGTAAAACGGGCTTACAGAAGTATCCAGGTAGCTACGGATCTCGCGGAAAGCTCCCAGACGACTATCGGCAATGATAATGGCTATCGCGGCAACCACTGCTAAAACTAAGCGTAACTGCAGAGACGGACCTCTGCGAAAAATCGGCTTCATAAATCCTGCGTGTTCCTCAACAAATATTAAGGGAGTGCGTTTAGCCTGCACTCCCTTAGGCTGGACACGTCATCATTGGGTGTTCAGACAGCAATATCCGGCTATTCAGCGTAGCCGGTAAAAAGCTCAGGGTACGGCCGGACTATCACTCTTCGCTGAAGAGATCCCCGCCATGCATATCGATCATCTCTAACGCTTTACCGCCGCCACGGGCTACGCAGGTTAAAGGATCTTCAGCGACGACCACAGGAATGCCGGTTTCTTCCATCAGTAAACGTTCGAGATTACGTAATAACGCTCCCCCGCCGGTTAATACCATACCGCGTTCTGAAATATCAGAAGCCAGTTCCGGTGGGCACTGTTCCAGGGCAACCATTACCGCACTGACGATACCGGTGAGAGGCTCCTGCAATGCTTCCAGTATTTCATTGGAGTTCAGCGTAAACCCGCGAGGAACACCTTCAGCCAGGTTTCTGCCACGAACTTCAATTTCCAGCACTTCATCACCCGGATAGGCAGACCCTATCCCGTGTTTAATGCGTTCAGCCGTAGCTTCACCAATTAATGAACCATAGTTACGGCGCACATAATTGATAATAGCTTCATCAAAGCGATCACCGCCGATACGTACAGAAGATGAGTAGACCACGCCGTTCAGAGAGATCACTGCCACTTCAGTCGTACCGCCACCGATATCAACCACCATTGAGCCGGTGGCTTCAGAAACCGGTAATCCGGCACCGATAGCGGCAGCCATAGGTTCTTCGATAAGGAAAACTTCACGCGCACCCGCACCCAGTGCGGATTCACGAATGGCACGACGCTCAACCTGAGTCGCACCCACCGGGACACAAACCAGTACGCGCGGACTCGGGCGCATAAAACTGTTACTGTGTACCTGTTTAATAAAGTGCTGTAACATTTTTTCAGTGACGAAAAAGTCAGCAATCACACCATCTTTCATCGGGCGGATAGCGGCAATATTACCAGGCGTACGACCCAGCATTTGCTTAGCTTCCTGGCCGACGGCAGCAACACTCTTCGGAGAGCCGGCACGATCCTGACGGATAGCGACCACAGAAGGCTCGTTCAGCACGATGCCTTGCCCTTTTACATAAATCAGGGTATTGGCGGTACCCAGGTCAATGGACAAGTCATTGGAAAACATGCCACGAAATTTTTTAAACATATCTAAGGGGTAATCCTGCAAGCTGGGGGCGGAAAATAAAATCCGCTTACTTTACCAACCACACGAAGCCGCCACAAGGCGCAACAACATTCTGCTTCGGTGAAAAAACAAACAATTGTACATTTATGCCAGCATGATTTATTGCAAGCATCATCACAGCACTGTAAACCCGACATTTTTCCGCCAGCCATTTTTTACGTAAATCGCTAACGGAAACAAAATCTAACATTTATAGCCTGCTTTTCAAGCAGACAGACTCTGAAAAGACAGCCAGATAATCCCTCATGAAACCCGGTTCGCCTGTGTTTCACTGTATTTCCTGCGGCCTTTTCCAACCGGAATCATTTCGCATAAATTTATGCCGGTAAGGGTGGCGCAATAAAATCGCCTTGTCCACCGCTAACACCTAAATTAATCAGCATCATCCACTCTTCACGCGTTCTGACACCGGTAGCGAATACTAACGTTGATACCGCATGACAACTCTCAACCAGGCTACTCACCAGTAATTGATTCTCCGGACAGCGTTCAATATTGCGTACCAGTCCGCTATCCAGTTTGATGACCTCTGCTTTAATCCGTGACAGATAGGCACTACTGACCAGGGTCTGACCCGCCTGACTGATAATAATCCGGCAACCGAAGGCCCGCAGGTCATGCAATACGGTAAATAACCGGTCGATGTGTTGACACACATCTGCCTCAGCAAGTTCAAATAAAAAATTTTTTCTTTTAGAGCGAGGTATCTGTAATAGCATTTTGTAGAGCCATTTCGCAAAAGGGCGTTGTAACAAGGCATCTATCGTTAACGGAAACGACCAGTCGCCCGTCCCGCTTTCTGCTGCCAGCAAAAACCCCCGGGTCAGAAACTGGCGATCCCAGAGTGCAGCCATTCCTATATCACAGACCACTGGCATATATTCTGCGGGCAGAATGGATTGATCCTTATCCTTAATACGCCCCTGTAATACCCGGTGATGTATCTGCCCTTGCCAGTCAGTGACTGCTTTTTGCAGGAGTAACGGGCCACCTCGCTGATAGGTACTTTCCAGTAAGGTCCGCCAGCGAACACTGCCACGGTCCGGCTTCAGGTGAGGGCTTTCTTCTATTGCCCAGTTATTGCTGCCAAGAAGCGTCGCCCTGCGCATTGCCAGATCCAGCCGCTCCATCACCTGTGCCATACTCTGGCCACGCTGCCAGTCACTGATCGCAATATGCACAAAATCGTCTTTATTATAGACTCCGAACGGTGCAGAGGCTTCCGCGGCAGTCACCAGTTTTGCCGCGATCCCCTCGGCTTCTTTGAGCGATCGATGAGGCAATAACACGGTGAAATCATTCTGAAAATACCGGGCCAGCAATGCCCCGGGGTAACAACTGATCAGCGCTGACACACTATGAACAAACTCAAACAGCCGCTGATTATTTCGCTCTGCTTCATTCGCTGCCGAAACCCCCTCTGTCCCGGTGAAGCGAAGCATCATAATACAGCCATGCTCTGCGGCCTCTTCCTGCGGATCAAGTAAAGTGGCGAAACGACTGTTAAAGAAAAGGCGGTTATTAAGCCCGCTTTCGGTATCCAGCGACGCAAATTCACGGATCAGGGTATCTATCCGCACACGTTGAACCCCGGCCTGTTCTATCTCCTGTAAAAGTGTATCAATCGCCTGACTCACTTTCGGCGGCCACTCAGTTATCTCAGGAGTTAATGCTTTAGTGCGATCACCCAGTAAAATCCGCTGACTTCTGGCTTCCAGTAACCCCATCCCTGAAGACTGCCGATCCAGCCAGAAATGCAGCAACAATAAGAGCGCAGACATCACCAGTACAACGACCCCCATGACGATAAAAGTAGAAATGCCGGCAAACGACACAAGCCAGGTCTGGACAGGGTTCAGGATAGTAATACGTAACGTCAGGGAAGGATGGTGCAGTAACCCGGTGGAAAAATGGTAAAAATGGTTGGGGGTAGCTTCAACCAGTGGGAACTCATGACGGGAAAGATTAATGACAGCATGTTTTCCGTCATATAATTCAAGTCGCTCAATATTGACAACCGGCATCACTCCACGCAGCCATCGTGTCATTTCCGAAGGGGGGCGAACAAAAAGCGCCTGATCAATAGAAGTCGCAAGCGTGTTAAACTGATGCTCAATACGCTGTTTATTGAGCCAGAGAAAACTGGCGATACAGCCGAATAACATCAATAACATCGCCAGCATACTGACAAAAGTAATGAGTGCGGTAAGCCGTGTCGTTGAACGCATCCCTGTGCTCCCGGTGACTGAAACCGATCCAGAATAAGATAATATCAGCATCCCGCTGACCGTTGAGCGAAAATAACACAAGCCTTTCCTCTCTGCAGTGATAACTCATGGCAAACACATTTCTTTACGTTCCCGCCTTCCCCGCGCAGAAAAATCGCTGGCTATACTTGGTACTCTGTCGGCAGAAAGCTGGCCTCCCTGTAACCCCGCACCGATGCCACCCGGAAGGGCCCTGAACATGAATAAACCGTTTAAAGAATCAGACGTAACTCCGGAGCAGGTATTCTTCTGTTCACGCCGGAAACTGCTTAAGCTGCTGGGGATCAGTAGTGCTGCCTTGTCTCTCCCTGTGACCGCCAATGCCGGTATTGCTGACTGGTTTGGAGGTTCGTCTTCCGAACCTCCGCTGGCCTCACCTCCCCGGCCGATCGATTTTACGTCCCCGGCCATGTGGCAGGCAAAGTTAACCCTGACCCCGGAACAGAAAGTCACCGGTTATAATAATTTTTATGAGTTCGGGATGGATAAAGCCGATCCTGCCGCTAATGCCCGGCAGTTTAAAACCTCGCCCTGGAATATCACGATTGACGGCGAGGTTGAGCACCCGATGACGCTGGATATGGACGATATTTTCAAAAAATTCCCGATGGAACAGCGTATCTATCGCATGCGTTGTGTCGAGGCGTGGTCAATGGTGGTGCCGTGGATAGGATTTAGTCTGGCATCATTGCTGAAGATGGCGGCCCCTACCAGTAACGCACGCTATGTTGCCTTTCAGACTCTGTATGACCCACAGCAAATGCCCGGACAGCAGGACGGGCTGAACAGTGCCGGACTACAGTACCCTTATGTCGAGGGGCTGCGTCTTGATGAAGCGATGAACCCTCTGACGCTGATGACGACCGGAGTCTATGGCAAAACATTACCGCCGCAAAATGGTGCCCCCTTGCGCCTGATCGTGCCGTGGAAATATGGCTTCAAAGGGATTAAATCCATTGTAAAAATCAGCCTGACCCGGGAACAGCCTCCTTCAACCTGGAATCTGATGGCCCCGGACGAATATGGTTTTTATGCCAATGTGAACCCGCATGTGGATCATCCTCGCTGGTCACAGGCGACAGAACGATTTATCGGCCCCGGCGGGTTGTTCGATGTGACCCGGCAGCCCACACTGATGTTTAACGGTTACGGGGAGCAGGTCGCTTCGATGTATAAGGGGATGGATTTACGGAGATATTTTTAATGGCCATCCGCGGAAATTCCGGAGCGGTACCGGTTATCCTGCTGAAATGTCTGCTGCATCTGGCCGCCTTTACGCCGTTTGTCTATCTGGTTTTTTCGGTCCGTAGCGGCGGGTTCAGTGCCGACCCGGCCAAAGATATACAACATTTTACCGGCCTCGTCGGGCTAAAGTTACTGATGGCAACCTTGCTGGTGAGCCCGCTGGCAAAAGGGTTACGCCTTCCTCCGTTACTACGATGCCGCCGGCTGCTGGGAATATGGTGTTTCACCTGGGCCACCTTACACCTGCTGAGTTATTATTTTCTGGAGCTGGGGGTGGGTAATCTGTCTTTACTGGGACAGGAAATCGTCCGACGGCCCTATCTGACATTGGGTATGATCAGTTGGGTGCTACTTTTCCTGCTGGCGATAACCTCTTTCCGACGCGTGCAAATACGCGCAGGTCAGTGCTGGCAAAAACTGCATAACAGCATCTATCTGCTGGCGATATTGATCCCCGTCCATTACTTATGGTCGGTAAAAGCTTACTCCCTGCAACCCTTTCTCTGGCTGGCTTTCGCCGTAATATTGTGTGCACTTCGCCTGAAAAAATTGTGGCGTAAAGCCGATTTATAAGTTTATCAGGTTGGCTTATTACCTCAATTTCTGTTAAAAAGTGCCGCGGACTAAGAATTGATAAACTTCGCGGATAAAACGACTAATATGCGGCGAATTGCCACGAAAGCGATATAACCGAAAAATTCTTACTCCCTGAACGCCTCTTTTTTGCCTGAATGGGTGACAAATGCAAACAGGGAGAGTATTTTACGCGTTGCCTTTATTTTTGCAGGAGATAGCCACACGATGGCAGATAACTTTCATATTTTGCTTCTCAATGGTCCGAACCTTAACTTGCTGGGCACCCGGGAGCCGGAGACCTATGGTCATACGACATTGCCGGATATCGTCAGTGAGTTAACCCATCAGGCCGGGAAACTGAATGTGAAACTGAGTCACCTGCAATCGAATGCGGAATATCAGCTGATTGACCGCATTCATGAGGCAAAAGGCAATGTGGATTACATCATTATTAATCCTGCCGCATTTACGCACACCAGCGTAGCCCTGCGGGATGCCTTGCTGGCGGTCAGTATTCCTTTTATCGAAGTGCACCTGTCTAATGTGCATGCTCGTGAACCTTTCCGCCATCATTCCTATCTCTCCGATATTGCTGCCGGTGTCATCTGCGGATTAGGTACCGACGGCTATCACTGGGCTTTACAAACGGCAGTTAAACGCCTGTCAAATTCAAATTAAACAGAGTACGGAACCACACTCATGGATATTCGTAAAATTAAAAAACTGATCGAACTTGTTGAAGAATCCGGCATCGCTGAACTTGAAATTTCAGAAGGTGAAGAATCCGTTCGCATCAGTCGTTCACCTGCCAACATGGGTTATCCGGTCATGCAGCAGGCGTATGCTGCCCCTGTTGCACCTGCTCCGGTCGCTGCCGCACCTGCTCCGGCCGCTGAACCTGCAGCCGCTGCCAGCACAGAAGTGAGCGGACATATCGTTCGTTCACCGATGGTCGGAACCTTCTACCGCACACCAAGCCCTGATGCTAAACCTTTTATTGAAGTCGGCCAGAAGGTGACTGCAGGTGAAACTCTGTGCATCGTCGAAGCAATGAAAATGATGAACCAGATTGAAGCTGACAAGTCAGGTGTTGTGAAAGCTATCCTGGTAGAAAACGGCCAACCTGTTGAATTTGACGAGCCATTGGTCGTCATCGAATAACGAGGCAACCATGCTGGAAAAAATTGTTATTGCTAACCGTGGGGAAATTGCGCTGCGTATTTTGCGTGCCTGTAAAGAACTGGGCATCAAAACCGTTGCGGTACATTCCACTGCAGATCGTGACCTGAAACATGTCCTGCTGGCAGACGAAACCGTATGCATCGGACCAGCACCTTCAGTTAAAAGCTATCTGAATATTCCTGCGCTGATTTCAGCCGCAGAAATCACCGGTGCGGATGCTATCCACCCGGGCTATGGCTTTTTGTCTGAGAATGCTGACTTCGCAGAACAGGTTGAACGTTCCGGCTTTATCTTTATCGGTCCGAAAGCCGAAACAATTCGTCTGATGGGCGATAAAGTTTCCGCGATCAACGCGATGAAGAAAGCCGGTGTTCCTTGCGTCCCGGGATCCGATGGATCACTCGGTGATGACATGAACAAAAACCGCGAAATCGCCAGACGTATCGGTTACCCGATTATCGTTAAAGCCTCCGGCGGCGGTGGCGGACGTGGTATGCGTGTTGTCCGTGGCGAAAAAGACCTGGAACAGTCCATTAATATGACCCGTGCGGAAGCGAAAGCAGCTTTCAATAACGATATGGTCTATATGGAAAAATATCTGGAAAATCCGCGTCATATCGAGATTCAGGTATTAGCCGATGGTCAGGGTCAGGCAATTTATCTGGCTGAGCGTGACTGTTCAATGCAGCGCCGTCACCAGAAGGTTGTTGAAGAAGCCCCGGCACCGGGAATTACTCCGGAACTACGTAGCTTCATCGGAACCCGTTGTACTCAGGCATGTATTGATATCGGTTACCGTGGTGCCGGTACGTTTGAGTTCCTGTTTGAAAACGGTGAGTTCTACTTTATTGAGATGAACACCCGTATTCAGGTAGAACATCCGGTGACTGAAATGATCACCGGTGTCGACCTGATCAAAGAGCAGTTGCGTATTGCCGCCGGTCTGCCACTGTCTATCCGCCAGGAAGACGTGGTCATTCGTGGTCATGCGGTAGAATGCCGTATCAACGCAGAAGATCCGAATACCTTCCTGCCAAGTCCGGGCAAAATTACCCGCTTCCACGCACCGGGTGGTTTTGGCGTACGTTGGGAATCGCATATCTATTCCGGCTATACCGTACCGCCTTACTATGACTCCATGATAGGTAAACTGATCACTTACGGTGAAACCCGCGACGTCGCGATTTCCCGTATGACCAATGCCTTAGCTGAGCTGATCGTCGATGGTATTAAAACTAACGTCGAACTGCAGCTGAAGATCATGGCTGACGAACATTTCCGTGAAGGTGGAACCAATATCCACTATCTGGAGAAAAAACTGGGGCTTCAGGAAAAGTAATTTCTTTTCTGAGTCACTGCCAAGGCCGGATTTTCCGGCCTTTATTATTTTTGTCTTTCCGTTGAGGTTAACGATGGACTCTCGTTTCAAACAAGCGCATAAGGAAGCCCGCTGGTCATTGCTTCTTGCGATTAGCTGGCTGATTGTCTGGTCAGTCAGTGCCTGGACGGGGGGAACAACACCGGGCATTTTCGGCTTTCCCCGCTGGTTCGAATTATCCTGCCTTTTTGCGCCGTTATTTTTCCTGTTTCTGTGCGCCTTAATGATCCGCTTTATTTTCCGTGATATCCCATTGGAGGATCAGGGTGAACAGTAAAATTATGCTTCCTTTACTGGGGTATCTGCTGCTTGTGGCGGCGATCTCCCTGTTTGCCATGTATCAGCAAAAAAGGGCGAAAGGCGCGTTTCTGAACGAATATTTTCTCGGCGGAAGAACGCTGGGGGGATTTCTGTTAGCCATGACCCTGACCACCGCGTATGTCAGTGCCAGCTCTTTTGTCGGTGGCCCGGGAGCCGCCTATAAATATGGCCTGGGGTGGGTTTTTCTGGCCATGGTACAGGTGCCTACCGTCTGGCTTTCATTAGGGGTGCTGGGTAAGAAGTTTGCCATTCTGGCACGCCGGTATAATGCCGTGACCCTGAATGACATTCTGTACGCCCGCTTCAAAAGCTCTCTGGTGGTATGGATTGCCAGTCTGGCGCTGTTACTGGCGTTTATAGCAGTGATGGCGGTACAGTTTATCGGCGGTGCCCGGCTGCTGGAAAGCGTTGCGGGGATCCCCTACACCCGCGGTTTGCTGATCTTTGGCGGTATCATTGCGCTCTATACTGCGCTGGGGGGCTTCCGGGCCAGCGTGCTGAATGATGCCATGCAGGGACTGGTGATGCTGGCTGGGACGTTCCTGTTACTGTTCGCGGTGCTTCATGCCGCAGGCGGGCCAGCCCATGCGGTAGCCACACTGAAAGCCATTAATCCACAGCTGATAGAGCCTGAAGGTGCAGGTAATATTATTACTGTACATCTGCTGATTTCATTCACTGTGCTGGTCTGTTTTGGCGTACTGGGACTGCCTAATACGGCAGTGCGTTGTATTTCGTACCGTGACAGTAAGGCGGTTCATCGGGGGATACTGCTCGGCACATTGGTGATGACTCTGCTGATGCTGGGAATGCATCTTGCCGGTGCGCTAGGCCGCGCGATTATCCCGGATTTGTCAGTCCCTGATCTGGTGATCCCGACGCTGATGATGAAAGTGCTGCCCCCTTTCGCTGCCGGTATCTTCCTTGCCGCACCGATGTCAGCGATAATGTCGAATGTGAATGCTCACTTACTTCAGGCATCGGCCACACTGATTAAAGATCTCTATCTGCGGATCTTCCCGGAACGTGCAGAAAATGAAGTCCATCTTCGCCGTTTATCCACCTGGCTGACACTGGCTCTGGGCATCCTGCTGATTATTACCGCATGGCACCCACCGGCGATGATTATCTGGATGAATCTGCTGGCCTTTGGCGCGCTGGAAACCGTTTTCCTCTGGCCGCTGGTGCTGGGGTTATACTGGAAATCGGCCAATGCCACCGGTGCGGTAAGCAGTATGCTGTCCGGCGCGATCAGTTATACCTTGCTGGTAAGTCTGAAAATTCCATGCTGGAACTTCCATCCGATAGTTCCTGCCCTGTTACTGAGTCTGGCCGCGTTTCTGATGGGTAACCGGCTGGGTAAACCAACACCCCGGGACATATCCCCGGCGGTGAAGCAATAAAGAGATACGCTATGCCTTGGATACAAATCAAAATTAATACCTCAGGTGCCAATGCTGAAGCAATCAGTGATGCGCTGATTGAGAATGGAGCTGTTTCAGTCACTTTTCAGGACACCCATGACAACCCGGTGTATGAGCCCCTGCCCGGTGAAACCCGCTTGTGGGGTGATACCGATGTGATTGGCTTGTTCGATGCTGAAACAGAGATGCAGCAGGTTATCGGTGTTCTGGAACACCACCCATTACTCGGGGCGGGGTTTCACCACAAAGTCGAACAAATCGAAGACAAAGACTGGGAACGCGAGTGGATGGATAACTTCCACCCGATGTGTTTTGGGAAGCGGTTATGGATTTGCCCGAGCTGGCGCGAAGTTCCGGAACCTGATGCCGTCAATGTGATGCTGGACCCGGGTCTGGCATTTGGTACCGGCACACATCCGACCACATCCCTGTGCCTGAACTGGCTGGACGGACAGGATCTGAACGGCAAAACGGTGATCGATTTCGGGTGTGGTTCCGGGATCCTGGCCATCGCAGCCCTGAAACTGGGTGCAGCTCATGCTATCGGTATCGATATTGATCCTCAGGCGATTCAGGCCAGCCGGGACAACGCGGAACGTAACGGGGTTTCAGAGCGTCTCGACCTCTATCTTCCGGAGCAACAGCCTGAAAACCTGAGCGCAGATGTTGTGGTTGCCAATATTCTGGCCGGCCCGTTACGTGAACTCGCACCCCTGATCAGCGTATTACCCGCCAGCGGCGGTAAACTGGCGTTATCCGGTATTCTGGCCAGCCAGGCAGACGATGTGTGCGACGCCTACGCGCAGAATTTTGTGCTGGACCCGGTAGCGGAAAAAGAAGAATGGTGCCGTATCACGGGACAGCGTAAATAAAAGGGTTTCCCCCTGAGAGTCAGCGGTAACATGGCTCACAGAAAGACTTCTGCGGCACATTTTATAGTGCAGATATGCTGTAAATTCTTCTGTGAGCTGTTTTTTATCCGGTACAAGCGGGGAAAAGAAAGAAAGTTTTTCAAAATCCTGACGGCAGTTCAATCCTAAGCTATTGATATAAATGAATAAGTAAATAATTTCATAGGGTGAATATCTTTTCCCTTAATCAATGGCGGTATATTGTTCAAAGTTTGGCCTTTCATCTTCACAAAAAAATGCGTAATATACGCCGCCTTGCGAACATATAAGGTCATCTCTTTCCCATGCGCATTGGACCATACCAGCTCCGAAACCGATTGATTGCTGCGCCAATGGCAGGTATTACCGACAGACCATTTCGTACGCTTTGTTTCGAAAACGGTGCAGGAATGACAGTTTCTGAGATGATGTCATCGAACCCGGAAGTCTGGGCCAGTGACAAATCCAGATTGCGTATGGTGCACTGTGATGAGCCAGGTATCCGCTCAGTACAAATAGCCGGTGGCGACCCGGATGAAATGGCAGCGGCAGCGCGGATAAACGCAGACTCCGGTGCTCAGGTCATTGATATCAATATGGGTTGTCCTGCAAAGAAAGTGAACCGAAAGATGGCTGGTTCTGCATTGCTTCAGTATCCATCGCTGGTAGAGTCCATCCTGCGGGCAGTGGTGAATGAAGTGGATGTTCCGGTCACCTTAAAGATCCGTACCGGATGGGATACCGAAAATCGCAATTGTATAGAAATTGCCCAATTGGCTGAGCGTTGTGGTATTCAGGCGTTAACTATTCACGGACGTACTCGCGCATGTCTGTTTAACGGGAACGCAGAATACGACAGCATTCGGACAGTTAAGCAGAACGTGTCCATTCCGGTTATCGCGAATGGAGACATTACTGACCCGCATAAAGCCAGGGCCGTACTGGACTACACCGGAGCTGATGCTCTGATGATTGGCCGGGCGGCTCAGGGAAGACCGTGGATCTTCCGGGAAATCCAGCATTATCTGGACACAGGGGAGCTGCTTGCACCAAAGCCACTCGCAGAGGTGAAGCAAATGCTGATTGGACATATACGGGAGCTGCACGACTTTTATGGTCACGGCAAGGGATACCGTATTGCCCGAAAACACGTTTCCTGGTATTTGCAGGAAAATGCCCCTGATGACCAGTTTCGGCGCACATTCAACGCCATAGAGGATGCCAGTGAACAGCTGGAGGCGTTGGAGGCATACTTCGAAAATCTTGCGTAAACGAAAAAAAGAGCTGAAAGAACTATGTTCGAACAACGCGTAAATTCTGACGTACTGACCGTTTCTACCGTGAATTCACAGGATCAGGTAACTCAAAAACCACTTCGTGACTCGGTTAAACAGGCACTGAAGAACTATTTTGCTCAGTTAAATGGTCAGGATGTTAATGACCTGTATGAGCTGGTACTGGCTGAAGTTGAACAGCCTCTGTTGGACATGGTGATGCAGTACACCCGTGGTAACCAGACCCGCGCAGCACTGATGATGGGTATTAACCGCGGCACCCTGCGTAAGAAACTGAAAAAATACGGTATGAACTAATCCTTCATCCCTGACGGTTTGAAAAGAAAGGCACTATCCTGACGAGGACAGTGCCTTTTTTATGTCCGTCTGTTGGCGGACAATGCGGCCCCGCCAGTGCGGCGGAGCTTCGCCCTTTCGGGGTTATTTTTTCAGATAAAGATCTTTGGTCTGGTAGAAAGCCAGGGCTGACGGAGCAAACCCACCCACTTTGGGACTGACCATATAATCCTGAGTGAGGTAGTAGATAGGGATAGCCGGGGCTTCATTTGCCGCAATATCTATCGCTTTCTGGTAATGCGCCGCGGTTTCTGCCGGAGTCTGTGCCGACTGCGCCGCAGCAATTTCATTATCATAATCCTTATTGCTGAAGTTACCGGTATTATTGGTATCTCCGCTGCGGAAGGTATTCAGGAAGGTCGAATACTCATTGTAATCCGCCCCCCAGCTGTAACGAACCAGCTGATATTGACCCTGATGCATGGTATCCAGCATCGATTTCCATTCCTGGTTCTGCAGCGAGGCTTTCACACCCAGTGCACTTTTCCACATAGAGGCGGCCGCGATGGCAATTCGCTGGTTATCAGCCCCGTTGTTATACAGCAGAGTAAAGCTCAGCGGATGAGAGTCAGAATAGCCGGCCTCTTTCAGCAGTTCGCGGGCTTTCGCGATACGCTCAGCCTGTGTCCAGTGCGCCCAGACCGGCGGGGTAATAGTCACGCCTCCCATCGACAACGGAGCCACGGTCCAGGCTGGCGTCTCTCCCATCCCTAACACTTTTTTACTGATAATATCTTTGTTCAGGGCCAGATTCAGGGCCTGACGGACACGGACGTCATTGAACGGCGCACGTGCACTGTTGATATCAAAGTAGAAGACGCTCAGTTCCGGTGCGACAAAGACTTCTTTAGGCCTTTCTTTCTTCATCCGTGCAAATTCAATCGCCGGGATCGTCGAGGTAATATCAATTTCACCGGCCAGATAGCGGTTCAGTTCTGCACTGCCGTCACTGATAGGTAAGAAGGTTACCTGATTTATCACTGTATGGGCATTATCCCAGTAGCGTGGATTACGCTTCAGCGTGATTTTCTCGTTAACAATCCAGTCGCTTAACTGATACGCACTGCTGCTGATCATATGGCCAGGCTGCGTCCAGGAGTCACCGTAGGTTTTGACATCTTTTTCGCTGACCGGGAACAAAGACGGGTGCGCAACAAATTGCAGGAAGTAAGACACCGGCTGATCGAGCACGACTTTTACCGTTGAGCTGTCCGGCGCATATACACCCAGCTTATCGGTCGGCATTTTTCCGTCAATGACCGCCTGTGCATTTAAGATATGCGCATTCGCGGTGAAAGAGGCATAAGGCGAGGCTGTTTTAGGATCCGATAACCGGCGCCAGCTATACACAACGTCCTGAGCCGTGATCGGAGAGCCGTCTGACCAGGTGGCTCCGGAACGGATATGGAACGTCCAGGTTTTATGATCCGAGGTTTGCCAGGAATCGGCCAGTGCCGGGATAATATGACCATTGTTTTCTACACGAACCAGACCTTCAAACAGGTCGTTAATCACTGCCATCGAACTGTTGTCTTCGACCTTATCCGGGTCAAGAGTTGCCGGCTCGGCACCATTTCCCCGTACCAGGTTTTGCGTGGCCGCCAGTTGCGTACCGGCAGGAACCACCGCCGAAAAGGCAACGGAAGAAAAACAAAGCCCGGCGAATAAAAGAGAGAGACGGGTACGGCGGGTGTGTAGTGTTTTTCCTTGCATCAATGAATACCTCTGTGAGTTTTTTATTTTATTAATAATCAATATCACAGATTAACCCGTAAGTTAAAGAGCCAGTAAAAGCACAATGCCGGCAGAAGCCGTGGCCCGGCTTTCACTTATCCCACACCCGACCGGCCGCAGACCCGCGTTATTCCTGAAAAAAGGAAACATAACGATAGTATCATGTAGCCAGAAATACCCTCTCGCTGACTTAAATACTTTTTTCTTATTTTCAAAGAAAGCAGCAGCACTGGCGCTGTTCCGGATGCATGAAAGGCAGTTATACCGGAGTGCGATAACCGTTATTTTTTATTCTTCTTATTCACACAGAATAAAATAATGACTGAAAGTTGCTGATATTTTCGGCTATAAGTTGCCGCGATGATTACCGATAAAGCCTGTCACTGATGGATCCTTTTTATCAAAACCCCCATGTCTCTGTTGTCTATGCCTTTGTAAAAAAAGCCATGGCAAACAGACAGTAGCCTGACGGATATAATACAAATATCAGCAACCAGATACTCCCGCTATAATAAAATAAATATATGACAGATGGCTCCGGGTAATAATAATAAATCCGGAAGATCCACTGCAAAATGCATTTTATCCGGTCAGTCATTCTGACAAACTACTCATTAATCCCTGCAGAATATTCCAGCGGATTATTCGATGTATCTCAGTCTGTACTTATTTAATCTTCTGTTTTTCATACGGATTTATCCCCGATACTGACTTCAGTGTGACAGCAGGTTATGTTGATAAGGAATGATAATCATAATTAAAGTGAGATATTTCTATGTTAAGGAAAGTCACGTTCTCAGCATTCGTACTCGGCTGTACGATGGGCTCGCACTTTGCGATAGCGGCATCCGCGCCGGCTGTTGAAGCAAAGCACGGGATGGTCGTCACCTCCCAGGATCTTGCAACGCAGGTCGGGGTTAATATCCTCAGGCAAGGCGGAAATGCTATTGATGCCGCCGTCGCTGTCGGTTATGCCGAAGCGGTCGTTAATCCCTGCTGCGGTAATATTGGCGGTGGGGGTTTTATGACTATCCATCTGGCCAACGGTAAGGATACGTTCATTAATTTTCGTGAAATGGCACCGGCCGGAGCCAGCGCAAATATGTATCTTGCCGCCGACGGCAATCTGATCCCGGGCGCAAGCCTCTATGGCTGGAAAGCCTCCGGGGTTCCCGGGACTGTCATGGGAATGGAAACTGCGCGTAAAGAATACGGTAAACTCAGCCGTGCACAGGATATGGCTCCGGCGATCAAGCTGGCGCGGGAAGGCTATATTCTGACACGTGCGGATACCGATATTCTGGATACGACTGTCGCCCGTTTCAGACAGGATCCGGCAGTTGCAAAAATCTTCCTGCGCCCTGACGGGACTCCCTTACAGCCAGGTGACAGACTGCGACAGACTGACCTTGCCAACACACTGGAACGGATCTCCCGCGAAGGTCCGTCAGCATTTTACAAAGGGGCTTTCCCGGCAGCCGTCGCGAAGGCTTCTGCAAAAGGGGGCGGTGTAATTAATGCGGCCGACTTTTCTGCCTATCACATTACTGAAATGGCCCCGCTGACCTGCACCTACCGTGGCTATACCTTTGTCTCTGCGCCTCCTCCAAGCTCCGGCGGGGTTACACTCTGTGAAACACTGAACATCCTTGAAGGGTTTGACCTGAAATCGATGGGCTTTGGTTCTGCGGCGATGGTCCACACGCTGGCAGAAGCTATGCGCTTAAGCTATGCCGACCGTAATACCTACCTGGGGGATCCGGCATTTGTGCATAATCCGGTCGATCAATTACTGGATAAAAAATATGCTGCCACCCTGCGTAGCAAAATTCAGGCAGATAAAGCGACCCCTTCCGATCAGGTAAAACCGGGCATTGTGAGCGGTGAAAAACCGGAAACAACCCACTACTCTATCGTCGATAGTGAAGGTAATGCCGTATCCACAACCTATACCATTAACGGCCGGTTTGGTGCCGTTGTTATGGCTCCGGGTACCGGCGTACTGATGAATGATGAGATGGATGACTTCACCACAAAAGTCGGGGCTAAGAACCTGTACGGTCTGGTACAGGGAACTGCAAACAGTATTGCACCAGGTAAACGCCCGCTATCTTCCATGAGCCCGACGCTGGTCACCAAAGATGGCAAGATCTTCTTAGTGCTGGGATCTCCCGGTGGCTCCAGGATCATTACGATCACCCTGGAAACCGCGCTGAATATTATTGACTTCGGAATGGAGCCCCAGGAAGCCGTGAACGCACCCCGTATCCACCAGCAATGGATGCCGGATGTGGTTTATTATGAAAAAGGTGGGTTGTCTCCGGATACCTTAAATATCCTGAAAAATATGGGCTATAAGATGGTTGAACAGACCCCATGGGGTGCGGCAGAACTGATTATGGTCGGACTGCCGGGTGCTGCCGGCGTTACATCGGCTTCCAGCTCCGGTAATGACGGGGCCGTTTCCGGCAAAGTCAGGGAAGGTTATCTGTACGGTGCTAACGACGTACGCCGTCCGGCAGGATCTGCACGCGGTTACTGATCCGGTAATTATCATTTGTTAAATGGCTTTTCGGCACAATGCCTGAAGATGCTCCTGAAAGGGAAACCCGGGATAACGGGTTTCCCTTTTTAATGGATCGTCACCGCGGCTGCCCTTTCGGGCCTGTTGCATAGAACCCCGGTAAAATCTCTCCGTAAAACGCTTCAGGGCCCTGCCGGTAAAGGGATAGAAGCGAAAAGGCAGGCAGAACAATTAGTTCCGGAGACAGGAATAGCGTTTATTTACTTTACCTCTCCTGAGCCATGCAGATCCGTTAATGTATTACCAATAATACAATGGATCGGATCTACGTGATCTGCTGGTTATCGTGATGACAGATCCCTCACCTGACATAACCCACTTTTACGAGCACCCGGGTATCGCACACCCTGCCGGAAAGCCCCTTAATACCGGTAATGGACACGAACAGAACCTCCGCCTTTATAAATAGGCTTTCTGTCGCCATCCGGGTAGCCCGAAAAATACCCGCGCAGATAGACTCCGGTTATTAAAGGTACGGCCCACACGGGCTTGCCTCAGTGACTGAATATCACAATCCTTTAAACTTATATTCCAGGATAAACTCAGAGGCGAAACTCTTCGCCCGTATAGGGCGCCCGTCTGCCAGTTTCGGTGTTTTCCCGTTCAGGGTTTGATATGACCAACCCGGCCCTACCATGGCTGACAACGACAGTACCTTTGACGATGGCTGATGCACAATCCAGCGGGTAAATGCATTAATTTCTCCGGTCACCACCGGCACAGATTGATAGCTAAAACGGGCAATACTGCCGGTAATGCCTGCGGTCAATGCCGGCGTTAACTGGTATCCCACCAGACCGGAGAGTACCGCTTCCCGATCCCTGTTGTAATCATTACCTGCTTTCGCCATTCCGTTGAACGTTCCCCGTGAATTCTTACTCATATGGAAAGGATAAGTCCCTACCCCTGACTTTTTAGCGGCCCGGGTATAGCTGGCTGCCCAGCGGAACTGCCAGAACGGTGTAGTGGAACGGGCTTCGATCGTGAAATGTCGGGCCCGGTGATCAAAGTCTTTCTGTTGCTCCGGCATTTCCCGGTAATGGCTTAATGCCCTGGTGAGGTAGAGCTGGCTATTCAGGGTCAGCGTCGGGGTGGGCTTGACGCTGGCCTGAAAAATATGACGAGAGAGATAATCACTGCTTTCCCCCCAGGCGTATCTGAAATCTGACATCTGATTTGCCCAGCGGAGATCCAGACTACTCAATGCATTGATCGTTTTCTTGTCGTTGGTCAGAAAATGTTCACTATCCGGCGAGCTGCGGCTCATCGATTTCGTAACTCTTGCACCTTGCAGTGAAAGCTTGCCGTAGGCCAGGCGGCTATACCCGCCGGAATAGGTCGTCACTGACAGTCGGGAAGAATCCGAGATGACACCGATATCTTTCAGAGACAGCCATCCCCATCGTGCTTTAACACTGCGATCGTCCTGAGTGTATTGTAATCTGAGATTGCGCTGACCAAATTTATGATACCCCGAAGCATTACTTCTTTTATTTCCCTGGCCTGAATTATAAAGCACGCCACGGGAATTAAAATAATCTGTGGCACCGAGTTTGATCACGTAATTCCAGGTGGCATCAACACCGAATATCCCCGCAATATCTCCTGAGTGAAAGGCAACCATGGCTCCCTGCCCCCAGGCGTTGTGGATCCTTTTCTCCCCGCTTTCCTCTTCATTAAGTGCTTTCCAGTAGTTCTTTAATGAAATATCAATATCTGATTGTTTAAAAAAAGAGGATACGGGGGATAACATTCCCCCGCCCTCGCCTTCAGGCCGTAAAGCAATGTCCGTTGCCTGTGCACCCAGTGGGAAAATAACCACCAGCAGTCCATACCTGATATCCATATCTCTTCTCCCTGAAAGGGGCATTATCCTTTTTACTACCGATATAGAATTCCGTTAGTCAGAGACTCAATCTTCCAGGGATTTTTTCCCCGCCTCAACATATTTCAGAGTACCGGGTTCGATAACACGATATTCCCCGTTTTTATAATTAATTTTCACCACAGCAGCATTTGCGAGAGGCTTTATAGCTAATGGTTTATTCGTCAGTTCATAAACTAAATTCATTATGGTCATCCCCGAGGTCACAATAAGAATGTTTTTCTCATGCTTTTCCATACCTGCAGAAATAATACGTTTTACTGCGTCGTGGGTTCGGGCCTTCACCTGCTGATAATTTTCTGCCAGCCCCTGAGGATCTGCCGCAGCGATGGCATTCTGCAGTTGTTTAATCGACAGATTTTCCTTTGCCATTTCCTGCATCAATGCCTGACTATCCCGTAAGCACAGAACCCGCGCACTGGCATCCCTCATTTCTTCGTTACGTAACCCTTCATAACTGCCGAAAAACGACTCACGTAATCCCGATAATTCCGTCGGTATCAGTCGGGTTTTCCCGGATGTCTGCAGGATAATTTCAAGCGTACTACGCTGACGTCCGCTATCCCCGGAATAGACGCTATCAAAAGGGATATCTTTCAGCCCTGCACCCAGATAGCGTGCGATACGCTGCCCTTCCTCCGTCAGAGGCGAGTCCGCCCATCCCTGAACATGGTCTAACGTATTCAGCAGGGTTTCACCGTGACGGGCGAAATAGAGCGTGATTTCATCGGAATGACTCTCCGAAGAGGCAATACCGGGCAGCGCATTGAACATGAGAACAACAAACAACAGATATCTGCTCATTATAATTCCTTTTAAGTAATAATGGAGGAGTCATCCTGCTTACAGCTTCCTATATAAATATCACAATATCTTCCTTTGAAAATATAAACAAAAAAATCCAGATATGTATTTCCATCTTCACAGTCTGTGAGTAAAGTCAAAAATAAAAACCTGCCATTATGAAAAGTGCAATAAAACACAGAAAGATAAAATTATCTTTAGCTGGCTGAAAAACGTTAGCGATTAATAAATTTTTGAAAATAAAGTATTAATCTTATTCCCTGAAAGCAGATGATTTAACTCTTCGCAATAATCATATTCTTGCGGCTTCAATGACTGTGCTTTCAGTGTGCGATTCGTGAGTGCCGGATAGACCTTGTCTGTCACCGGAGGGGGCGTCACCGATGTTACTTCTCTATGGTACCGGGTGAACCTTTTGAGTAAAACTACCAGCCCGTAACACCATCATTACTCCTGCATTATGATCCGGACGGGTCATCCTCACATCTGTTTCATCCGTAGTCCTGTCCCTGCTGTAGGATTATGTTCACCAGTGAACTGCGGTTTATCTATGGATACGTTTAGACATATTGATAAACTCAGTGGCGGAGTTATATCCCGGTTGGCAGGGTTACAGTGTTGGCCCGTGACTGGAGCTTCTGCTGATGGCGATCTTCCTGACAAACTGCTCTACTGTCAGCCAGTAAGTCATAAACCCGGATATCAGCAGACCACAATATCAGGCTGCAGATTGTAAGAACTGTTGCTGGTACTGTACGGCGATCTCACGTAATTTTCCGCGAATGATCTGTTTGAAAGCCAGCGTTGCACGAGACTGGGGGATTCCCCTCTGGCTGACAAACATGACTTCAAAAGGCAGAGGTTCAGCGACCGGTAATATTTTCACCTGATCGGAGTAACGCCAGGCAGTGAATAGGTCAACAATACCGACACCCGCGCCCGCCAGAACCAGATCAGCAATAACAGAATATGTTTTAATAAATAATGCATTGCGAGGGCAGAGCGTATGACGTAATAAAGCCCGATGCAGAACCTTTCCTAGCGGGTCCTCCTTTTGCATCATCAGTAAATTATTCTGTGATAACCACTCCAGACTGATAGTCCCCGACCAGGGATGATTTTTTGGCAACACAGCAACTAAAGAAGACTGGAAAAGTGGCTCCGCCAATAGCCGGTGATCCACCTGCTGACCAAAAGTCAGTGCAAAATCAATTTTACCTGCCAGTAAGTCCTGGCACAGGCCATCGAAATGCCCGGTAGCCAATTCAACTTCTCCTGAGGGATGCTGACTACGATATTCTACTAATGCCGGTGTCATGACGATTTGCCCGAAAGCATGCGCCGCTCCGACACGAACCGTATCACCGGACGATTTGAGTTGAGCGGCTTTACGGGATAGCAGGGACAATTTTTCGTATATCCCGGTAATATCAGGTAGTAATTGCTGGCCTTCCGATGTCAGAAACATTCCCTGGTTCCGACGCTCAAATAACGGAAAACCAAGCTGCTGCTCAGCATAATTCAGTACCCTGCTGATGTTAGGTTGAGAGGCATTCAGCAACCTGGCCGCACCGCTAATGGAACCGGCCTGAACAATGGCATGAACTATCTCAATATGGCGTAATTTCATAACGATATTGCTCCCTACAACGTCCTGTTCCGGAAAATCCGGTATCGCTATAAAATGAAGCAATTTTCGCGCCATCATTCAATATTCATCCACGATTCCTATAATATTTCAGGCTGTGCCTGCAAAACGGCAATATCACAGTGTTACAAAGACAGTAAACGAAAACCCACTGACCCATAATCGACAATGTGATCCATCCTCCCAACGGTGTTGCACTATAAAAGGGAACCCCGGGATGATATACAGAATTGACGCTCTATACGGAGCGTCTGTTATTCAGTGGCTCTGCAGAAAATGAAACTTAGCCCTGAGTGGCAGCCAGATAAGAAAACGTACTCAGCAGGCTGATAAGCTGTTTCATCGAAGTCGCCTGGTAGCTGACAGTGACACCATCTTCACGAATGACCCCGGGGATCAGGCTGTAAACATCTGCCAGCACCGGACGGGTAACGTTTAACTCAAGCCGGTAAGGTGCAGCCACTCGCGATACGGCAGCCTGCGAACACTGTCTGACAGCCTGTCCGGCCGCAGCGGAAATACATTCTCTGGCGGCGGCCGGGCTGAGTGATTCTGCCGCAGTATTCGCTATTGCACGCTTTACACAAGCATAGACAGTTTGCGGATAATATTCAGAAATCCAGCGTTGCAAGTGATCATCTCCGCTGGCCAGCAATAAAGGGGTGTTAAGTTCAGCGGCAGCGGCAGCATAAATATCGACTTCGCCCATCACCTGCCCATTAATCATCACTCGCCAAAAGGCTCTGCTATTAATAGTATGAGCAAGTACGCCTTTTTCACCGGCGGCGGTATGAAAACCAATACACATTATTCCATCAAAATGTTGCTGCTCCAGACCTTCAATCATAGAAAATGTCCGGGGCTTGCCCTGGACCAGACGAGCGCGGGGATCCATATTTTCGGCCCGAAGATTCGTCATCTGTGCGTGGCTGTCAGCAACAACAACTTCCGTCGCTCCTCCTCTGAAGGCTCCATCAATAGCAGCATTCACTTCCTGCTCCATTAATCCTCTGGCCATTTGATATTCAGCATGCCCCGGAGAACACTGTTCCGGTCTCATTACCCCGGCAACGCCTTCAATATCGGCTGAAATAAAGATTTTCATTGCCTGTATCCTGTCTGTGATTAATTAAACAGAATCTGCTGATGCCAGCAAATCCAGAACATCTGTCAATGCCGCCCGATGATGACCTCGGAAGCCCGTCACTGCTTGTGCAGATAATAATGCATCCAGTACAGCATGCTCAGTGGCATCCGCGGCTGCAGCCAGCAAAGGTTCCAGATGAGCATCATCCACAGACAAAGATAATCGCTGAGTGGAAAAAGCCACAGCAATGTCCCCGGAGCCATGTCCCCAGTAACTCCCGGTACGACCTAATCCGGCACCGGCGCGGCGGGCGATACGCTTCAACTGGCGGGCATCGACAGGTGCATCTGTCGCCATAATAATAATGATTGAACCTGCATCCTGCTGAGGTATTAGCCCCGGAAGCAGAGGTGAAATTAGCTCTCCCATCCGGACACCTTGCAACGTTAATGCCTCAAGTGTTCCGTAATTAGCCAATACCAATACGCCCAGAGTTGCATTAAAAGCAGGTATTTCCCGCGAAGCACTACCGATCCCCCCTTTCAGTGAGAAACAACTCATACCGCGACCCGCCCCTACACTTCCGCGGCTGAAATTCGCACTGGCAGATGAAAGAGCTTCACAAGCCATATCACCGGTGACTGCTAATGCCTGGATATCATTCAGCCAGCCATCGTTACATTCCAGTACCAGAGGATTTACTGTCGGGAGTTCACGCCCCAATTGTGGATTACGGCTGATCGTCTCACTTACCAGGCTGGTAAAGAGTGTCCCTACGGCAAAAGTATTACTGAGCAGTATGGGCGTCTGCAGCTCTCCCAATTCTTCGATCTGAATGAGTCCTGCCGGTTTCGCAAAACCATTAAGCACGGCCACACCACAAGGCAGAGGTTGCAGGAATAAATTATCTCCGGGCGGGAGGATCGCTGTTACCCCGGTCTGGCGTTCTCCGTCAGCCAGGGTACTATGGCCAACCCGCACACCGGGCACATCACTCAGTAAATTATGCCGACCACAGGGAAAACGTGGATACATAAGGCTGCGGGTTTCGCGCCAGTGCCGTAAGAGTAATCGTTGTTGTTGTTGATGGATATCTGCGACCATAATTTAATGTTTCATTTTGGGGTCAAGGGTATCGCGTAATGCATCCCCTAACAGATTAAATGCCAGTACCGTTAGGAAGATAGCAAGACCAGGAAATACGCTAACATGCCAGTAACCCGCCATCATCATATTACGACTCATCGCCAAAATATTGCCCCATTCAGGGACATCCGGCTCCGGACCTAAACCAATAAAACTAAGCCCGGCCGCTGTCAGAATGCTGGTTCCAATACGCATGGTAAAATAAACAATGACTCCCGGCAGAGTGCCCGGCAAAATATGACGCAACAAAATCACTCTGTCACCGGCCCCTGCACAGCGCACGGCTTCAACATAAGCCGATTGTTTTAATGACAGGACAGATGCACGCACGATTCGGGCAAAAACCGGAATACTAAACACTGCTACGGCAATAATAACATTGTTCAGCCCGGGCCCCAGGATAGCAACGACAGCGATCGCCAGTAACATTCCGGGAAAGGCAAATAGCACATCCGAGCCCCGCATGATCAACATATCTATCCAGCGACCGTAATATCCGGCCAGAAGTCCCAGGAAAATACCGACGATCATTCCCATAGTGACTGAAACGATACCGATATAAAGCGATATACGCGCTCCGTAGATAATCCGGCTCATCACATCACGTCCAAGATCATCAGTCCCCATCCAGTGTGCTGCCGAAGGAGGGGAAGACAGTGCCGTCCAGTCCGGTGCCATTGGATTATAGGGGGCAATCCAGGGTGCAAATACGGCGATGAGGATTAATAACAGAACCACACTCCCGGAGACTATTGCCAGGGGATTGCGAATAAAAGTCTGCCAGAAATCCAGTAAAGGAGAACGTAATGTTGTTTCGGCCACGACTTTCCTGGCCAGAGATTCACTTGACTGACTCATCACAGACTCCTATCGCAGGCGGATCGCCGGGTTAACGACCGCGTATAGCAGGTCTACCAGCAAATTAATGAAAATAAACTCAAAGACAAACAACATAACCAATGCCTGGATAACAGGCTGATCCTGTGTCTTGATAGATTCAATCAGTAACCATCCCAGCCCCGGCCAGTTGAAAACACTCTCAACCACAATTGAGCCACCCAACAGAAATCCAAACTGCAGACCCAGCATGGTAATAACCGGAATTAATGCATTCCGCATCACATGTTTCCAGACAATCAGAGATTGCCGGAGTCCCTTAGCGCGTGCGGTACGGACATAATCTTCCTGAGCAACTTCTAAAAAAGAGGAACGGGTAAACCTCGCCATAACAGCAGCGACAGAAGAGCCGAGAGTGATCGCCGGTAATACAATATCAGACCAATGAGTGAATCCGCCTACCGAAAAAATACCAAAGGGCATCGCGACGAACTGAATCAGTAATAACCCCAGCCAGAAAGGTGGCATAGAAATCCCCCCCACCGCACCGCTCATCAAACACCAGTCCAGCCATTTCCCCCGGTTTAATGCTGACAGAACACCCACAAATAATCCCAGTAATACAGACCAGGTAAAGCCGGCAAGGGCCAGCCAGAACGTTGGCATGAATCCTTTTTTAATAACATCAAGGACGGGCTGCTGAGTTCGATAAGTGACACCTAAATCACCGTGTAATACGCCGTTAAGCCAGTGAAAATATTGCTGGGGTAGCGGATTATTTAACCCAAGATGGACCCTTGCTGCCTCAATGGCTGTCTGTGTTGCATCCGGTCCGGCATAAATTCTGGCTGGGTCGCCAGGTAAAAGTTTAATAAAACCGAAGACCAGTAATGACACCACCAGCAGAACAGGAATCATTTCCAGAAGGCGTCGGATAATGTAAGTCACCATGGTGCTATCCTGTTGTTCAGGCCTCCGGTATGCATTGCCGGAGGCTTAAATGGCTTAATGGAATTGCGCGTGAGTAAACAGCAGATTTCCGTCCGGGAGCATAGAAACACCACTGAGATCTTTGCGTTTTCCGACCAGGTTATCCGGGGTACCGAGGAAAGTTACCGGAGCATCTTTCCATAATATTTTCTGTGCATCGGCATACGCTGCAGCTCGTTTAGCTGGATCTGCTGTTGCCAGCCCTTCATTAATTGCTTTATCCACAGCCGGATTGCTGTAATAGGAAACGTTATAAGATACAGGCACCCAGGATTGGGTCGCATAAAGTGGACGCAGAGCCCAGTCGGCATCTCCCGTCGAGGTAGACCAGCCACCGTAATACAAGTCAAATCCTGCTTTTGCTGGTTGAGTAACACCCCATAATTTTGCATCCCGCATACCGGAGTCCATCGGGGTGATGGTAAGCCTGAAACCTGAAGCTGCCAGCTGAGCTTTCAGAAACTGAGCAGCCCTGACCGCAGAGGTGGTATTAGTGCACCAGAGTTTAAGATCAAGTCCCCGGGGGTAGCCTGCTGCTGCCAGTAAGGCTTTAGCTTTTGCAGGATCATAAGAATACTTCGGATCTGTCTGTTTCTGATAAAACTGAACTCCCACAGGCATCGCAGATGTTGCCGGAGTTCCCATACCAGCAAAAGCAACCTTTAACCAAATTTCACGGTCTATCGCATAGTTCAACGCCTGACGAACACGGACATCACCCAGTGGTTTATGCTGGTTATTCACTGCCATGTAATACATGTAAATACTGGGATCACGCTGGATATCGAGCTTGCTATCATCTTTCAGACTGACGGCCAAATCAGAAGGTAATGGATAAATTGCATCAACCTGCCCGGATTTTAATTCAGCAACACGGGTAGCATCTTCCGGGCTGGGGGAAAAATACACATTGTCTACCTTCGGCCACCCTTTATCCCAGTAACCCGCGTATTTCTCCAGGTGAACCTCTTTACCTGGTTGCCAGTCAACAAACGTAAAAGGCCCCGTACCCACCGGATGTAAACGCAGTTCAGTTTCTGAAGGATACTTGTTCAGGACTGCCGGGCTCCACATGACAGCAGAAGGATGTGCGAGGGTATTAATAAATGCCCCAAAAGGTCGGTTAAGATCAATCCTCACCTGATCCGGAGTGATCACAGTCACTGAGCTGATCATGTTATAAAGACTGTTACGCTTCAGTCCTTTCTTTTGATCTGCCAGCCGATCGAGGTTAACTTTAACTGCCTGCGCATCAAAGGGAGTACCATCCTGAAAAGTAACGCCTTTGCGTAATGTCAGGACAAATTCTGTTGCATCAGCATTACTGGTATAACCGGTCGCCAGCCAGGGTATGAGCTTCATGGCAGGATCAAACTGAAATAACCGTTCGAATACCCCGCTCTGCACCGAGTAACTGATATTATCTGAAGTGTCCTGCGGATCCATTCCTGTAATATCGGCGTACATCGATATATGCAAATCCTGAGCATAAGCAGCCCCGGCCATAAACAGTGATAATCCTAGTGCGAGTGAGCTGCGGCGAAACAGTGTCATAGTATCTCCTGGTATTATTGTGTTAGAGGAAAAAGGCTATCTGCCACCCAATGATCCGGACCAGCCTGACGATATTTTGTTTTCGGTATGCTGATACCGGCTTTACGAAGAGGGGAAGGAATTTCACTGTCATCAAAACTGCGCAGTGGCCGGTTTGTCGGGTCTGCAACCGGAACCGACGTCAGAAGGCGTCGGGTATACGGATGGGATGGCTGATTAAAAATGGCCTGCCGTGGCCCTATTTCAACGATCTGCCCGAGATACATCACCGCAACCCGGTTAGCAATACGTTCAACTACAGCCATATCATGAGAAATAAAAATCCATGACACCCCGCTTTTTTGTTGCAAGTCCATCATCAGATTAATCACCTGCGCCTGGACAGAAACATCCAGAGCTGATACCGCTTCATCCGCAATAATCACTTCCGGTTTGAGTGCCATTGCACGGGCTATAGCAATACGTTGACGCTGACCTCCGGAAAACTCGTGCGGATAACGGCTGGCATGTTCAGGCTTCAAACCGACACTTTCCAGTAAGGCATGAACCTGCGGTGTTGCATCTGCCAGTGATTTCGCCAGACCATGTAAAAGTAAAGGTTCTGCGATAGTGAAACCCACAGTCAGACGGGGATTGAGTGAGGCATAAGGATCCTGGAAGACCATTTGTATTTCGCGACGCATAGGCTGAAAAGCGGAATCAGTTAAATCAGATATTTCTTTCCCGCGAAAAAAAATACTTTCAGCCTCACTCTTCAACAAGCGCATCAATGCCCGTCCCGTCGTTGACTTACCACACCCGCTTTCGCCAACAATCGCCAGTGTTTCTCCTGGCCAGAGAGAAAAGTCAATCTGTTCGACAGCATGAACATTATGTGTGATCGCAGAGAGGATTCCGCTTCTTACGGGGTAGTAGACTTTCAGTCCCCGGACATCCAGCAATGGCGGAGAATCATAACGTGCAGTGCGCTGCTCAGAATTAGTTGTGGTCATTTCTCCGACGTGCGGAAAACGTTCCGGCCAGACCTTATCATGCATATCGCCAAGTCGGGGAACAGCCGCCAGGAGTGCCCGGGTATAGGGATGTCCGGGCTGGCTGAAAATCTGTTCCACAGTCCCCTGCTCGACAACTTCACCACGTAGCATGACAATGACACGATCGGCAATTTCTGCCACGACTCCCATATCGTGAGTAATAAACAGCACCGACATATTATTCTCACACTGAAGCTGTTTAATTATCTGCAATATATGGGCCTGGACCGTGACATCCAGAGCTGTGGTGGGTTCATCAGCGATTAATAACCTGGGTGAGCACATCAGAGCCTGAGCTATCATGACTCGCTGGCGCATTCCGCCAGATAAGGAATGAGGATAACTGTTCATAACGCGATCTACATCTGCAATTCTGACCCGGGTAAGCAGCTCCCGTGCCTTTCCGAGCGCTTCTTTACGACCACACAAATGATGATCCTGCAGAGCCTCTGTCAGCTGATCGCCTATTTTCAGTACGGGATTCAGGGATGTCATTGGCTCCTGAAAAATCATCGCCATATCCTGGCCACGTAACTGACGCCGTTGCTCAGCAGTCATCTCTGACAGATGGCATTCATCAGATTGCCGGTTGAGATATATCATATCTCCGCCAGCGATAACGGCAGATTCCGGGAGCAACCCCATCAACGCCAGTGAAGTCACCGATTTTCCAGATCCACTTTCACCCACTACCGCAACAATTTCCCCGGCATAAATATCAAATGAGATCCCTTTCAGAGCATGACTGGTGCCACTTCTGCTATTAAACCGGACATCCAGGCCCTGTACGGATAAGACGGGGTCTGTACCGGATTTATTCTTCTCATTATTATCAGAAAGAATATTGGTATCAGTCATGAGAGCTCCTTGTAATATCACAGCCAGATATGGCCCCGGGAATAAGAGAGAAAAGGCGAACTGTCACCTGCCAGCCAGACAGGCCCGTCAAGATCGACAAACTCTGCCGCTGTCGCGACAGGTAAAGCGGCCTCCATCGCCAGAGACGAGCCCAGCATGCACCCCACCATAATTCGCATCTGCAACTCACGTGCTGTACTGACCATATTTAATGCTTCTGTCAGGCCACCGCATTTATCGAGTTTGATATTTATCATCTGATAACGGTCAGCCAGCCTGGCAATATCTTCTGCCGTATGGCAGCTTTCATCAGCACAAACGGGAAAAGGGGCATGGAAGGTACGCAGAATGTCATCCCGGCCTGCAGGTAATGGCTGTTCAACCATGGCGATACGATAATCCGCTAGTGCCGTAAAAAGAGAAGGTAACTCCTGGTTTTCCCAGCTTTCGTTGGCATCAATCACCAGTGTGCTCTCCGGGGCCACTGAACGTACCCCTGCCACTTTCTGTAAAATATTTTCCTGATCCAGCTTTATCTTCAGCAACACTGCCCCCCGCGAAACAGCATCTTCTGCGGCAGCAATCATGTTGGCGGTACTATCCAGACTCAGCGTCTCTGCCGTCACTATTTTTCGGGGTGAGACCTGTTGAAGTGATTGCCACAAGTCCTGCCCTTGCCGTCCAGCCTGTAAACGCCACAGAGCACAATCCAGCGCATTTCTGGCAGACCCGGCGGGTAAAATATGTTGCAGTTCTTCCCTTTGGAGCCCGTGACAGACCGCTTCTTTAAGCAATGCCAACTGCGCACATACGCTTTCCGCGGTCTCTCCGTAACGTAATGTCGGAGTGCATTCACTCAGCCCGATAATACCGGCTTCCTCCAGTGTGACGCGTACAACACTGACGGATGTCCTTGTTCCCCTGGCAATGGCAAAAGGACGGGCGAGAGGTAAATCCACAACCTCAATCTGCATCCGGCGCATCTCAGCCTCGCTCCTTCAGTAATGCCGCTATTTCAGTGATCCCGAAACGTACCGGATCAGTGGCCGGAACACCGAAACGCTGACTCAGATCTTGTAAATAGGCTTTAGCTTCCTGTTCATTGAAATTTGAGGTATTTACTGAGAATCCCGCCAGCCTGACATTATCGCTTGTGACCTTACCGGCCTGCAGATTAGCAGCCAAACAGTCTTCCGGATCGACCATAGGAATGTGAGGTAAATGACGCATATGCGTGCGGCCCATTTCATGGCACATCACCAGCCAGTGAGGCTGTGCCCCCTGCAGTAAACCCAGGCTGACACCGGCATAAGCGGGGTGAAATAGTGAGCCCTGACCTTCGATGATATCCCAGTGATCATCGGTATTCGCCGGAGACAGTAATTCTGCCGCCCCGGCAATAAAATCGGCGATCACAGCATCAATGGCGATCCCGTTTCCGGCGATAAATATTCCCGTCTGGCCGGTCGCGCGAAAATCTGCATTCATTCCCTGTGCACGCATAGCCGATTCCAATGCGAGCGAGGTATACATTTTTCCAACAGAGCAATCCGTCCCGACGGTGAGAACACGCTTTCCGGTACGCTTTTTACCCGTTCCGACTGTAAGTTCGGTCTCTGTATGGCGAATATCAAATAAACTAACCTGATAGTGATTTGCCAGTTCAGTAAGTCCCGGAACATCGCCCAGTCGCTGATGTAAACCGCTAGCCACATTCATTCCGGCTTCAATCGCAGCTCTGATGACCGGAAGCCAATGTTCAGGCAAAAATCCGCCGGCGTTAGCTGTCCCCAATACCAGTGTTTTTGCTCCCTGCAAAGCTGCCTGCTCCACCGACATTTCTTCAAGCCCCAGACTCACACTGCATCCCGGCAAGCGGATTTCAGCAATACATTGCTCAGGCCGCCAGTATTGGATGCCCCGTGCTGTCTTTGCCGCTAAAGGGTCAGTAACATCACCAAGGAAGAGCAGGTAGGGTTGTGGAATTTTCATGGCCTTTTCATCTCACTTAGCGCAAAAGAAGTGAGTCAAAAATTCCACGTTACGGTTGCCCGGGCAAATGCTTATCTGTAGGAGCGGTATAACCTGAGGTTATGGGGTGATGTAATACACTATAAAATAAGCTTTTTTAAACATCTGTACAGGATTACGACCCGTCATATCAGGCAAACTCAATTTTTTTTTGCACTATATCGTACAGTTCAGGCAGGACAGATAAGGTCGAGGGAAAGGCTTCTCTCGCTATAACGGTTATGGCACGAGCAAAAAGATAGCTCCCCATTGACGGTAACCACTATCATAACCGTATCCTCAGCGAGGCAATAAAGTGAGTCTATGAAAAAATACACCTTTGTTTTAGCCCCGGACTCCTTCAAAGAAAGTCTGACGGCAAAAGAAGTCTGCATTGCGATGGAAAGCGGGCTGAAGGCTGTTTTCCCTGATGCCACCTTTATTCATGTTCCGATGGCTGACGGGGGCGAAGGTACCACGCAATCCCTGATTGATGCGACCGGCGGGACACTCCATCCATTGATCGTCACCGGTCCGCTGGGAACGCCGGTAGAAGCCTGTTTCGGGATCACCGGCAATGGCCGCACCGCAATCATTGAAATGGCCTCAGCAAGCGGTATTCAGCATACCCGTCGTGAAAACCGGTCTCCGTTTTCGGCCACCACCTACGGCACAGGTGAACTGATCCGTGCCTGCCTTGATAAAGGCGTCAGCGAAATCATACTCGGTATCGGCGGCAGCGCGACAAATGATGGTGGTGCCGGTATGGCAAGAGCATTGGGTGTCTGCTTCTATGATGCTCAGGATACTCTCCTGCCTGAAGGCGGCGGTGCACTCTCCCGCTTAAAGAGGATCGATATTTCAGGCCTGGATCCCCGGCTGGCAGCCGTCAATATTCAGATAGCCTGTGATGTGACTAATCCGCTTTGCGGGGGATCCGGGGCATCCGCCATTTTTGGTCCTCAAAAAGGGGCCACCCCGGAGATGGTCACCCGGCTTGATGAAAGTCTGAGACATTACGCCAGTGTTATCTCCCGGCAGCTTGGAAAAGATGTTGCTGACATTCCGGGATCCGGCGCGGCTGGCGGTCTGGGGGCAGGACTGCTGGCGTTTACCGGATGCACGCTTCGGCCAGGCATCGACATTGTTCTGCAATATTCTCAGCTAGACCAGAAACTGATCGGTGCTGATTACTGTTTCACGGGTGAAGGCAGAATTGATCATCAGACAGCGTTCGGGAAAACGCCCTTTGGCGTTGCCAAAGCAGCAAAAGCGGCGGGGATCCCGGTGATAGCGATCACCGGAAGTATTGGTGAGGGCACGGAGGCGCTTTATCCGCAAGGTATCGGCGCAATATTCAGTATTGTTCCGCAGGCTGATAGCCTGCCCCATCTGCTCCGCAAGGGTGCGGTGAATATCACCCAAACCTGCGAAAATGTCGGCCGGCTGATCAAGCTCGCTGCGCAATAATACCCGTCGTTGCAGATAACCCCGGAGAGCTTCCGGGGTAGGGTCAGAGAGCATATCTTAGCCGACGGACATCACGGTCCTTCAGCTTACATGCTATCCTGCAGGCCGTCAGATCATGATTTCAGACGTGCTGTAATTTCTGCTACACGAACGCCATACTGACGTGCCGTCGCTAAATCACCGGCAGGGATCCGATCAGCTCCGGCATCTGACGGAGACTGTACCAGCGGGCCTGCGGATCCCCCCAGGTTATTCAGATCGTCACGGGTAGCCGCGGTAGTATTTGACGGTAAGATCCCCAGGCTCACCCAGATCCCGCCATGTTGTGCGGCCAGTGTCTGGAAAAAGATCAGGGTGTTCTGTTTATCCCCGTTCAGACTTGCGCTGTTGGTAAATCCACCGAAGACTTTATTGTGCCACAGACGAGAGAACCAGACTTTTGAACTGGCATCAGCAAACTTTTTAAACTGCCAGGGAACATTCCCCATGTACGTAGGCGCGCCAAAAATAATTCCTTCAGCACTATTGAGTCGCTCCCAGTCCTGCTCTGTGATTTCACCGTTGTTATCGATAGCGATCAGGCTCGCTTGCGCACCCTCAGCGACATATTCCGCAACCCGCTGAGTATGGCCATATCCTGAAAAATACACTACATAGATACCAGACATATCGACCTCTCTGTTCAATGAGCCGCCAGCATTTACAGGCGGATTAATAATTCACGAAAGTGCGTCGCGTGTTTTTTCTATAACTGACACACTGGCAAGAACCGAAAATTCTGTCTGATAAGAATAACAGTTAAACTCAGAGAGATCCGTCAGATAACGGATAAATCGTGGTAAGCCGGCAGGCCCGGGAAGCAAGCCCTGTCTGCCAGGCGGCGTTTTACCGTTGCTCGTCTTCCGGGTCTGAGGTTGTGCCAGCTATTGAGCCGGAGCATCGGGGATCATGCGTCGTCCGGACAGGACATTAAATACTAAGTGGTTTACTATATTCAAAGATAAATACGGAGAGATTATAAAGTGCGTTTATTCGGTCTGTTATTGCTCAGTGTTATGTTACTGACAGCCTGTGCATCTAAAAAAGAGAAACCGCAGGAAACCAAAGTGGTACATACCGGAGATTGTTCCGCCAGCGGAAAAATCGTGAATTGTCAGTGGCAGAGTGTCCCGAACTCTAATATGCATTAATCGCGAGAGTCCGGAGAAAGCCCTGAGACTTTGTGAAGCCCTGGGCTATCTGCCCGGGCGATGAACCTTGAAAAAGTCCCCCCCGGAATGCAAAAAGGCCGCCCCTCAGGGCGGCCTCTGCCTTTTCATGCCGCCGCCGGGGGTTTCCCCGGTGCCAGCAGATATGCTTAATAAAAAATGTGATAAAAATTCCATAACAAAAAGGCCATCCGTGAGGA